>Ga0209674_100389_pt1 | contig 23167 bp, 18 predicted proteins | sample AraplaCvi_mMS_r2_FD_184279 | JGI IMG/M metagenome (GOLD analysis project Ga0209674, IMG submission 184279) | Arabidopsis root microbial communities from North Carolina, USA - plate scrape CL_Cvi_mMS_r2 (SPAdes) (version 2) | ecosystem: Host-associated > Plants > Roots > Endosphere | place: USA... | reverse complement strand
ACGAACCGAAGGGCGAACGTATAGGTCACCGGATGCGCGGCGTAACCGTCGCGCAGGCGGCGGGCCAGGGGCGGAGGCTCGCGTCCGCCCGGGCCAAAGGCGTAACGGCTGGCGCCGTAGAGCGCGAGCGAGCCGAGCAGGACGGCGACGGAGGAAAGTGCCGTGCCTTCCCAGGTGCCGAAAAGCAGACCGCCGCTCAGCACGATCACGATGGTGCCCGGGACGCCGGTAGCGATTGCGAAGCAGAGCACGCCTGCATAGAGCAGGCGCGAGGCTACCGGATATGTCGCGATGGCCGTGCGCAGTTGCCCTTCTTCAGCCAGCAGGCGATGCGGTTCGAGACGGTCGAAGACGCCGCCGAACAGTAGCCCGAGGCCGATCAAGATCAGCAGGCACAACGGCAGGACGGTGCGCCAGCGGCGGGTCATCGGTGTTTATCCGAGTCAGTACGCCGCGCCCGATTCGCCGTAGCGACGCAGCACCTCGCGGGCCTCGTCGCGGCGAATATCGCGGCGCACGGCGATGCCGCGGCGTTCCAGCTCGCCGATCCAGTCGGCGGGCAGCGGACCTTCGTCGAACGGCGTCAGCGCTTCGACGTCCTCGGCGCGCGCGCCGATCAGCAGGGTGTCGATGCCTGCCCAGACGGTGGCGCCATAGCACTGGCAGCAAGGCTGGGAACTGGTGGCGAGCACGAACGTGCTGCCGTCCTCATTGAGGCGGAAACGTTGCAGCCGCTGCTGCGCGGTCATGTACGCCATCATCTCGGCGTGAGCGGCCGAGCAGGTGTGCGGCACGACGCGGTTCACGCCGACGGAGACGATGCGGTCGTTGCCGTCGAACACCGCGGCACCGAACGGGCCGCCGGTGGCGAGGTCCACATTGCGATCGGAGAGTTCGATCGCCAGGCCGACCTTCGCCTCGTCGCCTGGATAGGCTACCGACGTATCGACGGCCTCGTGGACCCAGGCGGGCAGGGTGAGATGGATCTGCGCGTAGAGCATCAGGCTTGCTTCGCCCACGAATCGCGCAGCGTCACGACGCGGTTGAACACCGGCGCGTCGTGCGTGTGGTCGTGCATGTCGGCCACGAAGTACCCGAGGCGTTCGAACTGCATGCGATCCTCGCGCGCCGCGCCGGCAGCGGCCGGTTCGACATAGCCGTGCACGATGCGGCGCGACTGCGGATTGAGGTGGTCCTTGTAGGTCTTGCCGTCGCTGTCGTCGTCTGGGTCGGTGACATCGAACAGGCGGTCGTACAGGCGCACCACGGCCGGGACGGCATGACGCGCACTGACCCAATGAATGGTGCCCTTCACCTTGCGATCCGCGCCGGGCATGCCGCTGCGGGTATCGAGGTCGAGCGTGCAACGCAGTTCGACGATGTCGCCGGCTTCGTTTTTTACGATCTCGTCGCAACGCACGATGCCGACGCCGCGCAGGCGCACTTCGCCTTCGGGCTTCAAGCGATGGAATCCCTTCGGCGGCACTTCGGCGAAATCCTCGCGCTCGATCCAGACCTCGCGCGAGAACGGGACGCTGCGTGTGCCGAAGCTCTCGTCCTTCGGATGGTTGGGGAAGGTGAGCGATTCCTCGTGCGCTTCCGGAAGGTTGGTGATGACCAGCTTCACTGGATCGATGACCGCAAGGCGACGCGGCGCGCTGCCGTCGAGGTCTTCGCGCACGGCACCTTCGAGCACGCTCATGTCGATGGTGCTGTTCTGCTTGCTGACACCGATGCGCTCCCAGAACAGGCGAATGCCGGCCGGCGTGAAGCCACGGCGGCGTACGCCTGCGATGGTCGGCAGGCGCGGATCGTCCCAGCCGTCCACGAGGTTTTCGGAGACCAGCGTGATGAGCTTGCGCTTGCTCATCACCGTGTAGTTGAGGTTGCCGCGCGAGAACTCGATCTGGCGCGGTTTGCTCGGCGCGGTCGGCAGGCCGGCGGCCAGCAGCGGCTGCCACAGTTCCGGATCGTTGGCGAGGTCCACCTTGTCCACACACCAGTCGTACAGCGGACGATGATCCTCGAACTCCAGCGTGCACAGCGAATGCGTGATGCCTTCCAGCGCATCCGAGAGCGAATGGGCGAAGTCGTACATCGGGTAGATCGGCCACGCGTCGCCGGTGTTCTGGTGATGCACCTTGCGGATGCGATACAGGGCCGGATCGCGCAGGTTGATGTTGCCCGAGGTCATGTCGATCTTGGCGCGGAGGGTCTTGCTGCCATCGGCGAATTCGCCGGCCCGCATGCGCTGGAACAGGTCGAGGTTTTCTTCCACCGAGCGGTCACGATAGGGCGAGTTGCGGCCCGGCTCGGTAAGCGTGCCGCGGTATTCGCGTACTTCCTCGGCGCTCAGGTCGTCCACGTAGGCTTCGCCGAGACGGATCAGCTTCAGTGCCGATCGGTAGAACACCTCGAAGTAATCGGACGCGTGGCGCAATTCGGCCCAGTCGAAACCGAGCCACTTCACGTCGCGCTGGATCGCCTCCACGTATTCGACGTCTTCCTTGGACGGGTTGGTGTCGTCGAAGCGCAGGTTGCAGGTGCCGGTGAACTCGCTCGCGAGGCCGAAGTTGAGGCAGATCGACTTGGCATGGCCCAGATGCAGGTAGCCGTTCGGCTCCGGCGGGAAGCGCGTGCGAATGGCCGTGTGCTTGCCGGACGCCAGGTCGTCACGGACGATCTGGCGGATGAAATGCTGCTGCAGGACGGGCGTTTCGGTCGACATCGCGAAGGGCTCGGAAGAAGGTGCGTGGCAAACGTCCGAGTTTACCTTTGTTGTCGGCCGGGCGCTTGCCGCGGCCGCCGTCGGCGGGGTAGCTTGGCGCCATGCGCATCGCTTACCACGCCGAAACCCTGATCGACGCCCATCTGGTGAAGGATGCGCTGGAGCGTGCCGAGATTCCCGCGTTCATTGCCGGCGAGTTCCTCACCGGCGCCGTCGGACAGCTTCCGGCGCGCGATTTTGTGGCCGAGGGGATCGTCCGTGCGTTAGATGCCCAACTGGCGGAGGCACGTGCCGCTGTGGCCGCCGACGACGATTTCGGCGCGGCAACGCTGCCCGCCTGAATCAACCGCTTTCCCAGGATCCTTTCATGCAGGCTCTTTTCGACCTCGTCCGCGACGTGCCGGACTTCCCGCGTTCCGGCATTCTGTTCAAGGACATCACTCCGCTGCTGGCGGATGCGGACGCCTTCGGCGCCTGCATCGATGCGTTATGCGAGCCCTGGCGCGGGCACGGTATCGGCGCCGTCTGCGGCATCGAGTCGCGCGGCTTCATCTTCGGCGCTGCCATGGCGCGCGCGCTTGGCGCGGGCTTCGTGCCCCTGCGCAAGGCCGGCAAGCTGCCGCCGCCGGTCGTCGGGGTCGACTACGGGCTGGAGTACGGGTTGGATCGCCTGGAAATCGGTACCGATGCCCTCTCGCCCGGCGAGCGCGTGCTCATCGTGGATGACGTGCTGGCGACCGGCGGCACCCTGGAGGCCGGCCGGCGGCTGGTCGAACGGCTGGGCGCGGAAGTCGTCGGTGCCAGCGTTGCTATCGAACTCAGTGCGCTCAACGGACGGTCCCGCTGGCCGGCTAGTCTGCCGTTGCGCGCCTTGATGGCGTTTTGATCAGCGCACGTCGCGGATCGCCTCGACGAGTACGATTTCGCACGCGCCTGCGCCGGTATCGTCGCGGGTCAGCGACGTGTTCCAGTGCCATCCGTCGTCGCGCTTCACGTCCACGAGGAAACCTTCCAGATGCACCACTTCCCCAGGGCGGACGGTGCGCAGTTCGCGAGCCGCCTCGTCGTTGGCCGGGATCATGTGCATGTTCGCGCTGGAATCCTCGATCTCGCGGCGCGGGATCGGGAAATTGTCGGTGTACCAGTAGTAGAAGCGGTTGGACTGTGAGATGCGGATGCTGTTGAGCACCGAACTGTCGGACATGCGGCCCCAGCCCATCGCCAGATCCGTGGGAGCGATCGGGGCCAGGTCGTCCAGTTGGTAGTCCTCGCGCGACAGCACACGTGCCGTCATCGCGAAGCTCGCCCGGGGTTCGAGCGTGAAGTGTCCGCGGTTGAGCAGCGTGCCGTGCGGCAGGTTCTCCTGGTCGGGAGCGGCATCCGCCAGGATGCCCGGCGCGTCGTGCACGGGCCGGTGGCGCCACCAGGAATAGCCGCCCCAGCCACAGAGCAGGAGCAGGACGACGAGCCAGACGCGCATCGCAACGGAACCGTCAGGAAGATGGGAGGGCAACGGTTGGCGAGCCTTCCGGTTGACCGGAGGCGCAGCCGCGCGTGCTGAACAACTCGGCAGGAACGTCGCGAATGACCGCCGCCAGCGCCTCGAAGAAGGGCGTCATGGCGGAACTCTTGCGCCAGAGCATGGCAATACGGCGGCTCGGCGCGGGCGCCTCGAACTCGATCAGCGCCACGTTGGGCGACTGCGCGATTGGCGGCTTCACGGCCAGGGCCGGGAGCAGGGTGATGCCCACATTGGCGGAGACCATCTGCCGGAGCGTCTCCAGGCTCGTGGCGCGAAAGCCCGTGCGTTCGCCGGCGCCGGCCAGGTGGCACACCTCGAGCGCCTGATCGCGCAGGCAATGACCGTCTTCCAGCAACAGCAGGTTCTGCTGCGACAGATCGTCCATGTGCAACGAGCGACGCCCCGCCAGTTCGTGACCCGACGGGACGGCCAGGACAAACGGTTCCTCGAACAGGAATTCGGTGTGCAGCGAGTCGTCGTGGACGGGCAGGGCGAGAATGCCGGCGTCGAGGGTGCCCTCGCGCAGCATGTGCAGCACCTGCTCGGTCTTTTCCTCACGCAGCAGGAGTTCCAGCCGGGGAAAGCGCTCGCGCAGCCGCGGAATCACATGCGGGAGCAGATACGGCCCCAGCGTAGGGAAGATGCCGAGGCGGATCGTGCCCGACTCCGGGTCGCGCGTCCGCTGGGCAATGGATTTGATCTCATCCACCTGCGACAGCACGGCGCGGGCACGGCGGGCGATTTCACGCCCCGTTTCCGTCAGCAGCACCTTGCGCGGCGTACGCTCCACCAGTGCGACACCGAGCTCGTCCTCGAGCTTGCGGATCTGGGTCGACAGCGTGGGCTGACTGACGAAGCTCGCCTCGGCCGCACGGCCAAAATGCCGGTACTCCGCCAGGGCGACGAGGTAGGACAGGTCACGCAGATTCATGACGACGGCTCTGGGTGGGCTACGATAGTCTTAGCCTATCACATTGATGCCTACAATCGATTTGGAATATGTAGTGCCTGGCGGTAAGCTTCTGTTTCAGTCGCGTCACCAAGCGCGCGTAGAGTCCAACCACCCCTCAAATGGAGAGTCGAAAGATGCTGAGCATTGGCGATAAGTTCCCCCAGTTCAACCTCAAGGCCGTTAACGGCGGCCCGCTCGCCAACAAGATCGAGGACGCCTTCGTCGACGTGACGGACAAGTCCTACGAGGGCAAGTGGAAGCTGGTCTTCTCGTACCCGAAGGACTTCACCTTCGTCTGCCCGACCGAGATCAAGGGTTTCAGCGACCTCAACGAGAAGTTTGCCGACCGCGATTGCCAGATCCTGGCCGTGTCGACCGACTCGGAATTCGTCCACCGCGCCTGGCGCATGGACCATGCCGACCTGAAGGATCTCACCTTCCCGATGCTGGCCGACATCAACAAGGACCTGTGCCGTGAGCTCGGTATCCTCACGAGCGAAGGCGTCGCCCAGCGGGCCACCTTCCTGGTCGATCCGAACGGCGAAATCCAGTTCGTCTATGTGACTGCCGGCTCCGTCGGTCGCAACCCGGACGAAGTGCTGCGCGTGCTCGACGCCCTGCAGACGGACGAGCTGTGCGCCTGCAACTGGAAGGCTGGCGACGAGACCCTCAAGGTCGCCTAAGTTCCACCGCTCGTAAGTCCCGCGCCGCGGCCCCCTCCCTCCCCCCGCGCGGCGCGGGCAGCCCGAGGCGGTGAAGTTCGCTTCACCGCCTCCTTTTCAAGGGTCGCCCGACCCGTTCCGCGTGAACCGGCGCATCGCGTCGAGACATTCCGCGCTCCTTTACTTCGCCCTCTCAAAGACAAAGGTGCATCCCATGAGCGTCGCCGATCTGCGCAGCAAGCTTCCCGAATACGCCAAGGACCTCAAGCTCAACCTCGACTCGGTGTTGAGCGAAGCGGGTGCTCCTGGCCTCAACATGGCCCAGATCGCGATGGTGGCACTGGGTTCGGCCTATTCCGCGCGTTACACGCCGCTGACCGAGGCCATTGCCGCCTTCGCTGCCGAGCATGCTTCAGCCGAGCAACTGACCGCCGCCAAGGGTTCGGCCGCGATCATGGGCATGAACAACATCTATTACCGTTTCCAGCACCTGGTCAGCCATCCGGAGTATGAAAAGCTCCCGGCGAAGCTGCGCATGAACGTGATCGGTGCCTACAAGGGCGACGCCAAGAACGACTTCGAGCTCGTCTCGCTGGCGGTCTCCGCGGTAAACGGCTGCGGCATGTGCATCGACTCGCACGACAAGGTGCTCCGCGATGGCGGCATCAGCGTGCAGGCGATCCAGAGCGCCGTGCGCATCGCCTCCGTGATCCACGCGGTTGCCGTGGTGCTTGAGCAGGCCGAAGCGGCGGGCTGATAAATCGCGACATCGCTGAAAGCAAAAGGCCGCGTTTCGACGCGGCCTTTTCTTTTCTGAGAGACTCTTCCACGACATCCACGCGAGGAGGGTTCGCCATGAGCTACGTCGATGGGTTTGTCATGCCGGTTCCGATGGACCGGTTGGCTGAATACAAGAAGATGGCCCGCTTGGCCGGCAAGATCTGGATGGAGTACGGCGCACTCGCCTATTCGGAATGCCTGGCCGACGATGTGAAACCCGGCAAGGTCACCTCGTTCCCGCAGTCGGTGAAACTGAAGCCCGGTGAGGTGGTGGTCTTCTCCTGGATCGTCTACAAGAATCGCCGGGATCGTGACCGGATCATGAAAAAAGTGATGTCGGATCCGAGGCTTGAGGCGTATGCCGACCCCAGGGCACTCCCGTTCGACGGCAAGCGCATGTTCTTCGGTGGGTTCAAACCCTTCGTCGAGTTGTAGGCCGGGTCTGACGCGGCGCAGCGAAGACGGGGGTGCCTTCTGGCACTGTGTCGAAGGTCACGGTCTTCGCAGGATGCAGGGATTACCCACAGGGAGTCCCACCTGCCATGCGTCGTTTCGTCCGTCCTCTCGTTCTCACCGCGCTCGCTGCCTGTTGTGGCGCTGCGCTCGCCGCCGGCACGGACGCCGCGCCGCCGCTCGGCCACCTGCCCACCTGGGCCCAGCCGGAGTCCTACAAGCTTTCGTTCAAGGTGGACCCGAAGCAGGAGAACTACTCGGGTTCCTCGACGATCCGCATCAAGCTCGCCCAGCCGTCCGACTTCATCTGGCTGCATGGCAAGGATCTGAAAGTCTCCAAGGTCACGGTGATCGACGCCGCAGGCAAGAAGCACGTCGGCAAATACATCGTGGCTGCCGAAAAGGAAGGCGTTGCCAAGGTCGAACTGGGCGCGAAGCTGGAGGGTGAGATCACCCTCGCGATGGAATTCACCGCGCCGCTGAACAAGCAGTTGCAGGGCCTGTACAAGGTTTCGCACGAAGGCATCCCGTACGCCATGACGCAGATGGAGCCGGTCTCCGCGCGTTACGCGTTCCCCGGTTTCGACGAGCCCTCGTTCAAGGTTCCCTTCGACATCAGCCTGACCATTCCGGCCGACGATCAGGGCGTGGCCAATACCGCCCAGATCAAGGAAGAAAAGGCGGGCGCAGGCTGGAAGACGCTGACCTTCTCCACGACCAAGCCGCTACCCACCTACCTGGTCGCGTTCGCCGTCGGCCCGTGGGACGTGGTCAAGGGTCCGGACATCACCCCGACCGAGTTCCGTTCCACGCCGACCCCGCTGCGCGGCATCGCCGCCAAGGGCGAAGGCCATCGCATGCAGCATGTACTGGGTGAGACGAACTCGATCATTCATACGCTCGAGGACTACTACGGCTTCGGCTATCCGTACGACAAGCTCGATCTGCTCGCCGCGCCGGACTTCAGCGCCGGTGCGATGGAGAACGCGGGCCTCGTCACGTTCCGTGACTGGTTGCTGCTGATCGATCCGGATTCGGCGGCGCAGTACGTGCGCGGCTCGTTCAACGTCAACGCGCACGAGCTGGCCCACCAGTGGACGGGCGACACCGTGACCATGGCCTGGTGGGACGACCTCTGGCTCAACGAGGCGTTTGCCACGTGGATGCAGCAGAAGGTCACCACGAAGGTGCATCCGGAATATCGCGCCGACCTCGACCGCGTGCGTGGTGCGCAGGGCGCGATGAACAACGATAGCCTCGTCAGCGCACGCAAGATCCGCCAGCCGATCACCGGCAATGGCGACATCGAGACCGCGTTCGACGGCATTACGTACCAGAAGGGTGCGGCGGTGCTGGGCATGTTCGAGGGCTACGTGTCCGACCCGGTGTTCCAGAAGGGCATGCGCGCGTACATCCAGAAGCACAAGTTCGCCAACGCGACGGCGGACGATCTGATCGATGCGATCGCCGAGGCCGCCGGCCAGGGCGACGCATTCAAGAAGGCGTTCCGCAGCTTCCTGGACCAGTCCGGCGTGCCTTACGTGGCCACCGAGACGAAGATCGAGGGCGGCAAGACCGTGCTGCATCTTTCGCAGAGCCGTTACCTGCCGCTTGGCAGCACGGGTGACGCGAACCGCGTGTGGGGCGTGCCGATGTGCGTGCGTTACGGCACGGCGGGTGGTGGCAACAAGGTCAAGTGCGAGCTGCTCGATCAGGCCACCGGCACGATGGTGCTCGACGATGCGGCGAAGAACGCCTGGGTGCTGCCCAACGCTGACGGTCGTGGCTACTACCGCTTCGCGCAGAGCAAGGCCGACCTCGGCGCGCTGACCAAGGTGGTCGGCACGCTCAGCGATGCGGAACAGCTGGCGTATGCCGACGCCGTTCGCGCAGGCTTCCAGCATGGCGATCTCGATGCGGGCGACGCGCTTGCCGCGTTCAAGCCGCTGACCGCGTCGAAGACGCGCGAGGTGTTCACCGCACCGCTCCAGACCTTCAGCTGGATCCTCACCCACGAAGCCACCACCGACGCCCAGCGTGAACGCCTGCGCAAGTGGGCCACGGAGGCCTACCTGCCGAAGCTGAAGGCGCTGGGCTATCGCAAGAAGGATGGCGAGGCGGACAACGACACCATAACGCGTACGGCGCTTGCCGGTTTCCTTGCCGACAAGGACATCGGTGTGCCCGAAGTGCGCGCCGAAATGCTGGCGCAGGGTGATGCAGCGCTGAAGATGAAGGATGGCCACCTCGATCTCGACGCCGCCGATTCGAACCTGCTCGGCGATGCGTTGGGCGTGGCGGTGCAGGAGCGCGGTGCTCCGGCGGTGGACGCGCTGATCGCGGAAATCCCGAAGACGTCCGATCCGGCCAAGCGCAATGCCATGCTTTCCGCACTGGCCGACATCAAGGACACGGCGCTTGCCAACAAGGCCCGCGACTTCGCGCTCGGCAAGGATGTGAAGGTGGGCGAGATGGCGATGGTGCTGCGTGGCGGTCGCGATACGGAAGCGTCGCGTACCGACATGTGGAACTGGTTCGTCGCCAACTACGACAAGATCGTGGCGCGCACCGGCAGCTTTGCGGGTGGTCAGTTGCCCGGCCTTGCCGGCGGCGGCGGTTGCTCGAAGGCCGAAGCCGATCGTCTGAGCGACTTCTTCAAGCCGCGCCTGGGCCAGGTCACGGGCGCCGAGCGCGGTCTTGCTCAGACCAGCGAGCAGATCCTCCTCTGCTCGGCGCAGAAGGCAAAGCAGGACCCGAAGGCGATTTTGCGCTGATCGTATTGCGCAAGCGGTAAGGCGAGAACGCCGCACGACTCATATCCAAGGCGTTCTCGCTCGTTGATATTCACTTGGAAACCCAAGAGCCCCAGGCGATCATCCTGGGGCTTTTTTTTGGTTCGTCGCGCGTTCGCGTGGAGTCGCCGGATGCCTCTGCCTTCGCGACCAAGATGGTGAGGTGGCGCAGCGCTGCGGCTCTTCCGACACGCGACCTCAGTCATCGTGGGAGTCTTCGGTGTCCCCCTCGATGCGAGTTTCCGCACAAGAGAGCGGCCGAAGGCCACTAGGTACATGGGCCGCGCCCGCGGCCATCCTTTTCGAACGCGGAGGACCTGTCTGAGCAGCGAGGGGGACATCGAAGGCTCTGGCCTCGTCGTACGCGCTAGCGGTAGCTCCAGCCGCTGGGCACATGCAGTCACGCTGCGGCGATTGAACCAATGTATCCAGACAGCGCCCCGGACTTCCGCGATGAACCTTTTTTTGTGCGCTCAACTTAAATTCGCTCACGTCGGGTGCGCGTAACGGCGAGCTTGTCCTTCGTTGCAACGGGTTCCGCTGCTTGGCAGCCGGGCTTTCGATACGGGAGGATCGCGCTGCGCTAACCTAGTCGGCATGAGCTCGCGGCCCACATCGCCAGGTACCGTCCCGCGCGTCACCGCACGCGAGGTTGCCGAGGCGGCCGGCGTGTCGATTTCAGCGGTATCGCGCACCTTTACCGAGGGTGCGAGCGTTTCCGCGCGAACCCGCGATCGTGTCCTGCTTGCCGCGAACGCTCTGGGCTATCGTCCGAACCAGTTGGCCCGCAGCCTCATGACCGGGCGCACGCAGCTCGTCGGGCTGGTCTCCAATCACTTCGCCAACCCCGCCTTCATGGAGGTCTTCGACCTCTTTACGCGCGAGTTGCAGGCTCGTGGCTTGCGTCCGCTGCTCGCAAACCTCGGTGAGGACGAGGACGGCAGCGCGGCTCTGGACATGCTGCGCCAGTACAACGTCGATGCCGTACTGATCGCTACCTCGGCACCGCCGGCTGGATTCGGCGCGTCGTGCCGCGCGGCGGGCCTGCCAGCGATGCACGTGTTCGGTCGGGCAGGGCGTGCCTCGCCGTTGCCCGTGGCAACGGTCGACAACGTTGCCGCGGGACAACGGGTAGCTGAGGCCATGCGCCGCCGCGGACTGCGCAGGCTGGCCTTTCTCGGAGGTTCAGCACACGACGCTGCCACCATCGATCGCGGCAGGGGATTCGCGGAGACGGCCGGCAGGTTGCTCCGCGAGACCCTGCATGCCGGCAACTACACGCACGAGCACGGCCGGCTTGCCATGCACACGTTGCTCGACCGGGACGACACGATCGACGGTGTGTTCTGTGGCGACGACGTGCTGGCGCTCGGTGCCATGGACGCCTGCCGAGAGAGGGGCGTGGCGGTGCCCGGGGCGGTGAGCATCGTCGGTTTCGACGACATGCCGCTCGCGTCATGGTCGTCCTATTCGCTGACGACAATGCGCCAGCCGATACGCGACATGGTTCTCTACGCCATCGAGCGCATCGTCGTGTGGATGAACGACCCTGCGGCCATACCGCGTAGCCGGCTCTTTCCCTGCGAACTCGTCGTGCGCGGCAGCCTTCGCTAAGCGCTGACCGTTACACCGTTACCCAGCATCTGTCGCGGTTCGACACCAGCGCGGCGGCGATCACCTTGTCCACTTCGTATCCGTCGCGGAAGGTCGGCCAGACCGCTTCGCCGGTCGTCACCGCATGCAGGAAATCGCGTGCCTCGATCGCGATCTGTTCGTTGTAGCCGGTGCCGTGTCCGACACCCTGGTTGAAGGCAAGGTAATCCGGATGCGCGGGGCCCATCAGCAATTTCTGGAAGCCTCTCCGCGCGGGTTCGCGGGAAGCGTCATAAAGCCACAGTGCGTTCTGGTCTTCCTGATCGAAGAAGATCGCCCCGCGCGTGCCCGTGATGCGGTAGGTGTAGCCCATCTTCCGACCCGCGGCCATGCGGCTGAAACTGATGCTGCCGGTGGCTCCGTTGGCGAAGCGCAGCAGCATCTGGCCCTGATCGTCGTTCTCGACGGCCTCCAGACCATGCGGCCCGTCGCGATGCGTCTGCACGATTGTCGTGTCCGCCACCAGGCTCTCGATCGGTCCTGCCAGTCGGAGGCACGCGTTGATGATGTGGCTGGCGACGTCGCCCAGGGCGCCCGCTTCGGTACCGGTCGCAACACGAGTACGCCATGACGAAGGAAGGGTGGGATCGTGGAGATAATCCTCGACGTGTTCGGCGGTCACCTGTATCACCTCGCCGATCTCTCCCGAGGCCACGATCTGGCGTGCGAGCTGGCTGGCCGGCGTGCGGATGTAGTTGAACCCGACCATATTGGGTACGCGGGCCTGCTCCACCGCTTCGGTCATGGCGAGCGATTCGGCGGCGTTCGTTCCAAGGGGTTTCTCGCAAAAGACGGGTTTCCGCGCACCGACGCAGGCGATCACCATGGGCAGATGCGTGCGGGGCGGCGATGCGATGACGACGAGGTCGACCCCCGGGTCATCGACCAGTTCGCGCCAGTCCCCTGTGGAACGCGCCCATCCCCAGCGTCTCGCGACGTCGGCGGCACCGTCGTGGTGCGAGGTCGCGATCATCTCGCATGCAGGCCGACAGGCCATTTCGAAGATCGCTCCCACACTCTGGTACGCGATCGTATGCGCCTTGCCCATATAGCCGGCGCCGATAAGGCCGATGCGTAGCTGCTTCATCAGGACGGCTCTGCGTGGGGTGAGCCGACTCTACGTATGTTGCGGCGCAGTTTGCAAGCGCTTGCAAATCGGCCTAGCGTGGTCGTGCAAGCACCGTCGCCTCTCTTTGCGCCGTCCCCCGGCAGGAGTCCGCATGAATACGCGCACCCAGGCTGTACCGTTCGAGCGTCCGCATACGGTCGCCATTCCCGTCTACACCCCGGACAACCTGGACACCGACGCCATCGTGCGGGAACTCCTCGACGGCGTCGGCGCGGTGACACTGCGGGGCCTCTTCACGCCGGCAGAAATCGCCGAGGCGCGCCAGATCGTCATGCGCGAATCCGATGAAGACGCTGCGGGCGGCAAGGTCACGCATTTCCAGGGTGACGCCGAGCGCAGCGGCCGGATAGCCCTGCAACGCCGCGTGTGGAACCTGCTCGCCAAGGGCGACATCTTTTCGCGGATGGCCGCGCATCCGGTGCTCATGACGGTGATGCGTGCCTTCATCGGAAGCGAGTTCATCATGGGCTCCATCGCCGCCAACCGCATCCTTCCCGGCGGGCCGGGCCAGGAACCGCATATCGATTATCCCTATTGGGATTTTCATTCGCCGTCGACGCACCCCGCGCGGATCAATGCGAGCTTTCCGTTGAATGCGCAGGCGACGATCATGCTCGATCCCTTCACCGAGGAAACCGGTGCCACGGCATATGTACCTGGGAGCCAGCGCGAGCTGCGCTACCCGGACGAGAGCGATCGCTTCTTCGATCGCTGCGAACGCATGCTCGGCGAGCCTGGCGATACGATCGTCTTCTTCGGGGCGGTATGGCACTGCGCCATGCCCAATCGCAGCAGCGTGGATCGCTCGGCGATCATCACCCAGTACCTGCCAAAGTTCGTCAAGCCGATGGAGAACATGCCCGCGGCCCTGCCAGCGGAGTTCGTCAGGCAGGCCAGCGCCGACCTGCGCCAGTTGCTGGGCCTCAACTATCCCTATCCCGAGATACTCGACAGCGCACGAGGCGGCAACGCAGAGGGGCGCGATGCCATCAAGGCGCGTTAGCGCGCGGGTGCGTCAACGATGCGCTCGTCTCGCATCGGCAGTGCAGAAAAAGCAGAAGGCCGAACGAGCGATCGTCCGGCCTTCGCGCTAAATGCTTTGGTTATCGAATGGTGAGGCGTGTCACTGCGTTGAGCCGAAGGCCGGGCTGCCTCGCGCTGTATTCAAAGGTGCCGCCTTCCACGCCTTGAGTCCACCAGACTCTCCGATGCCCAATGGGCCTTGCTCCGGCGGGGCACTCCCAGACTTCTCGCTCCGTGCCGCAAAGCGGTGCCGCACGCATCTCCTCCATCGGGAGACCATTGAGCGTGGCCCTCCGATGGTCCAAGGCAAAGAACTCATCGGTGGTGACGATGATCCAGCCGCCGCCGTGGTCATGCCTCGTCGACCGAAGATCCCGGCCGATGGCTTCAATAGGGCCCTGCGCCGACCTGACTTCGACGACCGACATGGCCCGAAGATCGCCTGCCAGGCAGTCGCTGCCCACCAGCGAGCAAGTCAACGCGGCCGCTGCGATCAAGAACGATTTCATGTGTTTCTCCATGGGTCGAGATGCCCGGCGCGAATCATCAGGGGTGGGCGGGAAGCCAACCAGCGGTAGGCTCTCAACACTTGCGTCGGTGCTTTGCTTGAGCATGCGTGAGGTAAACCTTGCCCGTGCCTGGATGTAAGAGGTGTTCCGCATATCACGAGGGCGTAACGCTCACTCGGCGCCGTGCATTGATGGATGAAACTCGTCATGTCGAAAAGCAAAAGACCGGACGAGCGATCACCCGGCCTTTTTGTTGAACGCGAGGATCAGCGAATCGTTAGGTGGACTCGTCTCGTGGGACCGATGCCGTTCGGGATCACCATGTACTCGAAATTCCCGCCGTCCAGACCTCGAACCTCCCAGGTCCGCCGGTATCCGATGATCGACCCTCCTCGCCGGCACAGGCCTGCGTAACCGCCCACGTTGCAAAGCCGTTGGGTGTCCGTTTCCCTCAGTGAATAACCCAGAAGTGTGGCCCGTTGGTTGTTCCCGTATCCGATTTCCTCGACGGTGACCTTGATCCATCCGCCGCCGTGATCACGCGCTGTCGATGAAGACCATGGCGACAGATGTTCATACCCGCCTTTTGCCGATTCGACCGCAACGACCCGCACGCTTGAAAGATTGTTTGCCAGGCAGCCACTGCCCGCCAGCGAACATGCCAACGTGGCCGCTGCCATCAAGTACGATTTCATGTGTTTCTCCCTTGGCCAAAATGGCCGTCGCACAGCATCAGGCGTGACCGGTAACCTCGCCAGCGGGGGCATCTCAACCCCGCATCGGTATGCTGCGCCAGTGCGCGTGAGATCACTCCTACCTATGCGCTGACGTAGGGGTGTTCTGCAATGAGAGAAGGCGAGCCGCGCGCGTTGCGTTGGAAGGGTTATCAAACTCGCGGGAGTTTGCTTTCGTCTGCGCTCCAATCGGAGGGAAGGGTATGCAGATCACAAACGCGCTACTTCAGCGGCTATCTCCATCGGTACAAGGGCCAGCAATGTCACCGGCTCCCGGTACGCGTTCTGATTCGGCGGAAAGGCAGCCCATCAAACGCCTCGATTTCTCGAACGTCACCGCACGGGAAGTTGGAGAGTACGTCGATGACCTTATGTCTCGGGGCGAGATCGATCCGGATGATGCCGCGGCACTTGCACATTGCATGCCCTCCGCCTGGTACGAGAACAACCTCGACACTCCATTCAACCTGCGAGCGGAAATCGAGAGCATCCGCGATTTCGACAAGGCACACGGTTTTGACTTCCACGCAGCCTTCTACGAAGGCCTGCTGCAGCGAATGAAGCTGATGGAGGACCGATCGGTGCATGTGTCGATCGTGGCGTGACACGTGCGTTGATCCACGTGCGCGCGGATCGATAGGTATCCGCGCGCATCGATAGCGTCACCGGGGAGCCGCTGTTGCGTAGCGATGGATGAAGTCCATCGTGTCGGCCAGGACGGATGCTTTGGACTTTAACGGGCCGAACGCAAGAAGCAGCGTTTCATGGCCGACGTGGGGGTAGAGCTTCAACGTCACCGGCTCGCCTTGTGAGCGATACCTTCCTTCGAAAGAAACGGCTTCCGCGGGCGAGACGATCGTATCGTTCTCGCCTTGAAGCAGCAGGGCGGGCGGCTCGTCGCCATCCACGAAGTTGATCGGTTGCGACGCAGCCTGTTCGGCCGGGGTATGGCCGAAGATGTCATAGAACTCCGGCTCGTCGAACGGAATGAAATCGTATGTGCCTGCGACGCCGATCAGGCCGGCGAGATCGCGTGGCTTCATGCCTACCGAGGCCAACCACTGCTTGTCGGTCGCAAGCATGGCCGCAATCTGCCCGCCGGACGAATGTCCCATCACGAAGAGGTGCGCGGGATCGCCGCCGAATGCGCTGGCGTGATCGCGTGCCCAACGCACAGCCCGTGCGCCATCGCCGAGAAAGCCGTCCATGCGTGCCTTTGGCCAGGGACGAACGTCGGTGATGACGGCGACGACGCCTTGGGCAGCCAAGGCTTCTCCCATCCAGCGGAACCATTGGCGTTTGCCGGTCATCCAGCTGCCGCCGTAGAAGTAGACGACGACCGGTGCGTGCGATGCGTCGGCCGGGCTATAGACGTCCAAAGCCAGTCCGTGCTCTTGGTCGAACACGATGTCGCGATGCGCCGTCACGGCCGCAGATGGTTGCCGTGCGTTGACGGCGCCGAAGAATGTGGCGTGGCACCCGCCAAGAAGCAGAGCCGCGAAGAGCAGGGGAAGCAGGCGCATGGCGGCATTGTAGGCGGACAGATCGCTAGAATGGCGGCATGACCGATATCCGCACGATCTTGCGCCAGGCCGTCGAAAAGCTAGGCGACCGACTCGAAGCCGAGTTGCTGCTGGCGCACGCGCTGGGGGTGAGTCGCGCGTGGTTCTTTGCCCATGCGGACGACGTCCCAACTGCTGAGAGCGTGCAGCGTTTCGATGCCCTGGTGAGGCGACGTGCTGCCGGTGAACCCATCGCCTATATCACAGGCACCCGCGACTTCTGGTCGCTCACGCTTGAAGTCACCCCGGCGACGCTGATCCCGCGTCCCGAGACCGAGTTGCTGGTGGAACTGGCGCTCGATCGCCTGCCCGCACGCGGAAGCGTTGTCGATCTCGGCACGGGCAGTGGCGCCATCGCGTTGGCTATCGCCAAGGAACGGCCGGATGCCACCGTTGTCGCTGTAGACGCCAGCGTCGCCGCACTTGACGTGGCCCGACGCAACGCGCAGCGACTCGGGCTTGAACGCGTCGAATTTGCACAAGGCGACTGGTTTTCTCCGCTGAGCGACCGTCGCTTCGACCTCATCGTCAGCAACCCTCCGTATATCGAAGCGGCCGACCGGCATCTAGGGGAAGGCGACCTGCGTTTCGAACCCGCCTCGGCATTGGCTTCCGGTGCCGACGGTCTGGACGACATCCGTCGCATCGCCGCAGGGGCGAGCGCGCACTTGAAGCGCGGTGGCGCGTTGCTGGTTGAACACGGCTGGAATCAGGGTGATGCCGTCAGGCAGATTTTTCGCGAGGCGGGTCTCGTCGACGACTTCACGGCGAAGGATCTGGAATATCGTGACCGTGTGTCCGGTGCTGTCCTCAGGTCGCCGTCATGACCCCCTGTCGTTCCGACCTGCGCCGGTCCGGACGTGATCGTCGGCGAGGCCGCTGTTCGTAATTTCCTATTGACGGAAACGCAAGAACTTGCGTAGCGTTTCCGAGCCCATCGACCCGGGGGTCGATGTCTCAGGGGAAACGGAATGTTCGACAGCGTCTCGCCGCGCCGGATGGCGCCTTTTCATGTCCTCGTTGCTCGATACCCAGTTCCACTCGGAAGCGGGTAGCTCACCGATCTGACGAATTCGATGTGTGGGTCGGGACGGCTCATCGCCGGGTTTTCCGACTTTGCTTTCTGAGTCCTGTCGTTGCGTTGGTCATTGACTGGCCAGCGTCTTCGTCTGCGCGCGCTGGGGAAAATGGAACATGTCGAAGTCGATGGCCTGCTGGTCGAGGTGGCTTGCACTTGTTGCGGCCGTATATGCGGCTGGTGCATCAGCGCAGGCAAGCAACACCACGCCCGAAGAGGAATACCGGAAGCTGATTCGGGTCAACGAGGATATTCAGCCCCTGGGCGAAACTCCGTTCGGGGAAAACGTCAGTTTGTACGACGGCCGCCTGAGTTTCTCCAGTACCGATATCTCGCTTAGCGGTACGGGCCCTTCGATCCAGATCAACCGTACGTTCCAGATCGAAAGCTTCGGTGATCTTGAACGCCTCAAGGACAATGCATTCGGCGACTGGGACATGGAGGTGCCGCGCATCACCACCATCGCCGCGACCCAGCAGAATGTGCAGGGATGGATGGTGCTCGGGCAATATCCGAAGCAGATCTGCACGCACTTTGGACCCCCTCCCGGCGTCAATGGAGTGCCTGGCGATTCGTACCGTCACTCATGGCAGCCTCAAGACTGGTGGCATGGCTATCAGTTGATTGTTCCCGGAGCCGGTTCCCAGGATCTATTGGCGCGCAGCAGCTATTACACGGTGACCCCGCAAGTCGGCAGTAGCGTGTTTCCGGCGATTACCAAGCAGAACTGGCAGGTCGGCTGCCTTGCCCAGGCCGTGAACGACAGCACCCGCGAGGCCTTCCTCGTGGTATCCCCGGATGGCACGCAGTACCGCTTCGATTACCTGGCGACGCGATGGGCATCCATCTTGTCACGCCCCATCGATACCTTCAGTACGTCGCTTCGCGCGTCGGATTCCGATGCCGTGTTCAGCCCCATGGCTGTCGCAGAACAGGATGACCTCTACAGGCAGGAAGCCTCGATGCTGGTGACTCGCGTGACCGATCGCTTCGGTAACTGGGTCAACTACGGTTACGACGCCGGAAAACTGATTTCGATCGACGCGAGTGACGGAAGAAAAGTGAACCTGGCGTACGACGCTAATACGCGACGTGTGCATACGATCACTGTACAAGCCGGATCGGCCAGTCCACGAACCTGGACATATAACTATGCGATCGGCGATTTCGGTATCCCGACCCTTACGTCGATTACTCAGCCGGATGGTTCGTCATGGCAATTCAATATGGCGGCGATCTCGGCGCACTCCGGCCCCAATTTCGTCAACAGCAATTCAAGCTCATGCAGTGTGCTGAGTCCGCCGACGAACGTGCAGGAGTTTACGGGGACGATCATCCATCCTTCGGGTTTGACGGGTACGTTCGTGGTTAAGCCCACGCGCCGCGGTCGCTCGTACGTCACCAAGAATTGCTTTGGAGGCATGGTCGGCGATCCCGACAGCGGCTCTGCATTGATGCCCAACGCTTGGTACGTCACTTCGATCGTCTCCAAGACATTTACGGGCGCCGGCATGCCTGCCAGACGCTGGGATTTTCAGCTCTCCCCGAGCAACGAAAGTTGGGAGCAGGACTGTTCATCGGGTTGCCAGTCCACAGTGTGGACCGACACGATAGCGCCTGACGGAAACACGACGCGTTCGGTATTCAGCAATCGCGCTGACAAGACAGAAAGCCGGTTGCTCAGCACGACGCTATACGCGGGTGCGGCGGGGAGCGCGTCCGTTCTTACGGAATGGGACGAATATGCCGAGCCGACACAGGGGCCGTTTCCTCCGTTTGTCGGCGAGGAACTGCAGAAGCGCGTCAATACCGATCAAACGGAACGTTGGATGCCGGCGCGCAAGCACGTGCGCGTGCAGGATGGAAATACCTTCACGTCGGAGGTGACGGAATTCGACGTTTTCGCTCAAGCGATTCGTACCCGGCGTTCGAACGATGTACCGGGGCAGGTGCTCGTAGACGAACGAACGGATCTCTTGAATGACACCGCGCATTGGGTGCTCGGCCTACCGCTGAGAACCTACAACTACACGGCTGACAACCAGGCGGGTGAGGAGGTCAGTCGCAACGTCTACGACTCCGCCAGCCTGACGTTGTCCGAGCGCTATCGCTTCGGCCGCAAGGTGATGGGCTATACCTTCAACGCGCAGGGCCAGTTGGCCAGTTTCATCGACGGCAACGGCAAGACGACCACACTGGGCAACTACAAACGCGGCATTCCGCAGGCGATCGGTTATCCGGATAACACCTCGCAAACGCTCAGCGTGGACGACTTCGGGCAGATCGCGGCGATCACCAACCAAGCCGGGGCGACGACCGCGTACGGCTACGACGCGATCGGCCGCCTCGCCCGGATCGATTACCCGGCCGGCGACGCGGTGGCCTGGGCGCCGAAGACCTTCCAGTACAGCTACGTGGGCCCCGCGCGCGGGGTCAACGGCAACCACTGGGTGCGAATCGTCTACCAGGGCGACCGGTTCCAGCGCACCGACTTCGACGCGATGCTGCGTCCGGTGATGTCCGGCACGGCGAGGGCCAGCGACCAAGCCTTCTACGTGTCCTCGCGCACCGATTACGACTGGAAGGGCCGCAAGGTGTTCGCGTCCTACCCGGTCGACGGCGCGGTGGACCTGCCCAACATCGTCGCTGGTGTAGCGACCGGCTACGACGCCCTGGGCCGGCCCACGAGTGCCACGCAGAGTTCCGAGCTGGGCAACCTGACCACCACGACGCAGTACCTGTCCGGCGCTGCCAAGCGCGTGACCGACCCGAAGGGCAACGTCACCACCACGTGGTACCAGGTCTTCGACCAGCCTTCCTATGATGCCGTGATCAAGGTGCAGGCGCCGGAGAATGTGCTGCAGACTATCGCCCGCGACGTCTATGGCAACCCGCTGTCGATCACCCAGGGTGGAGCGGGCCAATCGGTCACCAAGACGATGACCTACGACAGCGAGCATCGCCTGTGCCGCACGTGGGAGCCGGAATCCGGCAGCGAGATCATGGCCTATGACGGCGCCGACAACCTGGCCTGGAGTGCGTCCGGTGCGTCGTTCAACGGCGCCGGCTGCGGCCAGGACCAGGTTGCCGAGGCGGCCCGGACGGTGCGCGCCTACGACGCGATGAACCGGGTCACCTCGGTGGTCTATCCCAGCGGTACCGCGCCGAGCACCTTCACCTACGATGCCCTGGGCAACCCGGCCACGGCCACCTCGGGCACAGTGGGCTGGACCTTCGGCCGCAACAAGCTTGGCCTGCTCACCGCCGAGGTGCTGGCGGTGGATGGCTGGAACTGGTCCTTGGGTTACGGCTACGACCCCGCCGGTGCGCTGAGCACCGTGTTGTATCCGGACGGCGAGGTGGTGGCCTACACCCCCGATGCCCTGGGCCGGCCGACGACGGTGGGCGGTTACGCCAATGGCATCGCCTACTTCGCCGACGGCGACGTGCGCTCATACAGCTTGGGTAATGGGCGTAGCTATCTGGCGCAGAAGAACGCGCGCAACCTGCTCAGTAATTTCACCTACGGGCAGGGCGCCACGCTCAGCGTCAGCGAAGACTTCGCCTACGACGCCAACGGCAACGTCAGCCAGATCCTCGATCAGACCAACGGGCAGCGCACCAAGGTGATGGGCTACGACGGCCTGAACCGTCTGCTCTCGGCCACGGCGAGCAATCTGTGGGGTACGGAGAGCTACACCTACGACACCTTGAACAACCTCCGCAGCCTGAGCAACGGCAGCGGTACGAACACCTACGCCTACGATGGCAGCAACCGGCTTACCTCGATCACCAACGGGGCCACCGCGGTGCATGCCTTCGTCTACGATGCCCGCGGCAACACGGCCAGCAAGGACGGGCAGGCGCTCACCTTCGACGAGGCCAACCGGCTGACCGCGATCCCAGGCAAGGGTGCGTACACCTACGACACAGCCGGTCGCCGGGTGAAGAAGGTCACCCCGGCGGGGACGACCTATTACGCGTACAACAGCGCCGGCCAGCTGATGTGGGAGCTGGACCCGGCCACGCGGCTGGGTAGCGAGTACGTTTACCTCGGCAAGAAGCTGGTCGCCAAGGCGACCGAGAACATCGATATCCTGAAGCCCGCGCAGGTAAGGACGGCGCTGGCGATCGTGGGCGTGCCGCGCCTCTCGGTGGATGGGACGACCATCGACGTCACATTGGACATCGTCAATAACGGCACGCGGCCGCTCACGGCCAACAGCCAATTCCCGGTGCAGATGGGCTATCACCTGCTGGACAGCGCGGGCGCCGCGACCCAACCGGAAGCAGGAGTGAACCTGCTTACAGATATCCCGGTCGGCGGCCATGGCACGCTTACGATGCACGTCGCCGCGCCCGCGGTGCTGGGCAGCGGCAAACGCATCCGCTTCAGCTTGCTCCAGGCCGGCGTGGGCTGGTTCCAGGACTGGCCGAACAACACGACCGTGGACGCCGGTCCGTACTCGGCATGTCCCACGGCCGGCACCGGCAACCTCTGCAACAACGTTACCGGTTTGACGCGCGAGCAGGTCAACGTGACGCTGACGATCACCGCCGCGCCATCGCTGTCGACCGACGGGCAGAGCGTGTTGACCACGGTCGACATCGCTAATAACGGCACGGTGACGCTGGCCTCGGGTGGGCCGCATCCGGTGAACCTGGGCAACCATCTCATCGATGCGGCGGGCAACGTCGTGCAGGGCGACGTCACTCGCCAAGGGATCCCGGAAATCGCCCCGGGCCAGCACGCGGCGGTGACCATCGCGATGCCGTCCGCGCTGCTGCTGGGCAACGGCCGACGCGTGCAATTCGAGCCAGTGCAGGAGGGGATCGCCTGGTTCCAGAGTTTTGGCTTCACCCCGCTGGTGGCCGGACCGTATGTCTCACTGAGCGGTGCGGGCAGCAGCACGAATGGCAGCATCGCGATGAGCTGGCAGCCGATCGCCGGGGCGACGTCCTACACGCTGCGGGAAAGCTTCAACGGTGGTGCGTGGACGACGGTCTCTGCCTCGACGGCGACGAGTTGGTCGGCCAGCGGTCGAGCCACAGGGACGTACGGCTATCAGGTGCAAGCCTGCGCCTCAGGTGGCTGCGCACCGTTCGGTCCAACCTGGAACGTCAGCGTGCTCTTGCCACCGCCGGTGCCGGGCAGTGCCAGCGCCTCGGCCCCGGTCGCCGGGCCGGTGAGCTTGAGCTGGGCGGCGAGTGCGACGGCCACGCGTTACGTAGTCATCCAGCAGGTCAACGGTGGCACCTGGACCACGGTATATGACGGTGCGTCCACCAGTGCGACGTTCGGCACGCCCGCCAGCGGCACGTACCAGTACCAGGTGCAGGCCTGCAACAACAGCGGCTGCAGCGGCTATCGGCTGAGCAATGCGGTGGGCATCACCTTGCCACCCACCGCTGCACCGGGAATAGCGGGGGGTGGCACCAGTATCAATGGTGCCTACACGATCAGTTGGAGTGGCGTAGCGAGCGCCACGTCGTACAACGTCTTCGAGAACGTCAATGGCGCAGGCTGGGCCTTGATTGGCAATACGGCAGGCGGCGCGTGGAGTCTCGGCGGAAAGCAAAACGGCACGTA
>Ga0209674_100388_pt1 | contig 23199 bp, 17 predicted proteins | sample AraplaCvi_mMS_r2_FD_184279 | JGI IMG/M metagenome (GOLD analysis project Ga0209674, IMG submission 184279) | Arabidopsis root microbial communities from North Carolina, USA - plate scrape CL_Cvi_mMS_r2 (SPAdes) (version 2) | ecosystem: Host-associated > Plants > Roots > Endosphere | place: USA... | reverse complement strand
CGCACGAAAGCGCCGAAGGTTTCCTTGCGGGTGATCGTTCCATCGAAGTCGAACAGGGCAAGGTTCATGCGTGCATGCTTGCTTGAAAGATGGAAATCCAGAATACCTGTCTTCGTGGAAGAAGCACTCTGAAGTCAATGCATGCGGTTCGGCGAGGCCGCACGCCTACGGTACGTGCATACAAAACAACAGAAGCGAAGACAGCATTGCTCTAATGTGGCTGCGAACATCGCGCGCCGGCAAGCGACCGACCAGGCTAAACCGGCGCAGGGCGGCAGGAAGCGCTCGATGGCTTCTAGAGGAATAAAAAAAACGAACTGATGAGATTGGTGGCTATGGGTGCACCCTTATAAGCCAACTATATATTTGATATATAAGATATAAATTAAAGTGATTAATCACGCTTACCGCCAAAGTTACCGTCATGAAGTCAGGCCAGTCTCTGTTTAGCTAACGTTTAGAAAGCTATGCCTGTTTGCCAGAGCGCCACCGAGCGTTTCACGCATCACCGATGGCTGACCCATTAAGTGCCTCGGTGGCAGGCGGTGCATCGGGCAGGAAAAAGACCAGGGTCAATGAATCGACCACCCATCAACAGCTCGATGCTGAGCGGCGCTTGACGTTCGGGACACCTTTCTTTGTCACGCTTGGGACGACAGGAAAGGAGCTGGCCAAGGAGCTGCACGATCAGCTTGAATCGCGTGGAGTCTCCGTCTGGTTCAGCGAGAAGGATGTTCTTTTGGGGCGGCCAAGCTCGCCGAGCTAATCAAGCTGTAACGTGATCCGGCATGAACCTGTGGGTAATGCTGAAGGTGCGCAGTTCGCAATTTTTCGAATTGATCGGATAGGTCACCGACAGAACCGACATTGGAGGAACTTGTCGGTTCTGTCAGTTTGGTATCGAGCCTTTATGAAATTTTCGCCGGGCCGTTTGACATTTCCCGGCACTGTGATCATTACTGAAAAAATAAATGCCGCAGTCAAGTCGCTACGGGATGCTTTAACGAAGAGGTGGAGGTCGCTGGACAGATATGTGGTGGGCCCACCATCCATCGAAGTAGAGGCGTAAATAATTGATGTCGTAGGTATATGTTCGCGGACCTTGGTGATTTGTACTACCAAAGGTACCACCAACGGATCGACGTGGTGGAGGCGGAGCCTGGAACCGGGTGGTGCGCGCAACTCACGAAGCGTTGACATCGAACTCTCATCACGGGCATGGATGAGAGCTAAGTGTTACGCCGAAGCTAGCCCGACTTCCCCTGGGTGATTGCTCAATAGCTTCGCTCATCGCAGTATTGCGCTCGTTCGTGGAGCGGTTTGGGACGATCGGGGGCATCAGGGGGAAGTATGGAAACGCTGCTTTACGTTTTATCTGGTGAGTTTGTTCTTAAATGCCGATCCAACGGCGGAACGGCTGTTTTTATGCGCTCGGTGTTTGTAACGTTACTACTTTATCTGCCTGCCTTGGGATTACGGGCTTACTGCGAAAAAAACGCAGTCTTTAACTTTTCTGCCGTTGCATTGCGTGCAGAAGTTCATGACACTCTTCCGTGGATAGGTGCCATCTTTGCTGGGTGCTACGCGGCTTTTTATTCCCGATTTGCAGCGCAGTGGAGCTACCTTGCAGGGCTTTATAACCAGATTATGGCCGTACATATCAGCAAAGGCAGCGCTGCGTACGACGATCACGCGTTGAAAGTTTGGAAAGCCGGATTCGTTGAGGATGCCATTGACCTCCATTTGGCCAGAAAATCAATGTTTCAAGGCGTAGTGAAGCACTATCTTAGCTACGGCGACATCGTCCACATTTTTATCCATGCCAATGACAAAAATCCTGAAAGGCTGGAGAAGTTGGAAAAACATCTTGATTTTAGAGCCGCCAAACCTGCGCTACCTACCGCCACGACGCCGGCATCTGGAGGATTAGCAGCTCCGGCATCGAGTGGACCTTAAGTTCTGCCTTGGCGCCATATCTGTCGAGCTCAGCAGCTTTAAATTATCCGGGCTTGGCATCTGACTTACCAAAAACTCTTTGCATTGCCGGAGGAATAATGTAAGTGGCTTCCAACAGGTGATCGATTATTTTCATCGCAAGCAGAAGATGTTCGGTAGGACGCTGTATCACCCTGTGTGTAGCGTCGTTGCCGAGCCCCCTGAGTGTATGAAGTAGCGTAGCTCCGTCGGGAGTGACTTTGCCTTGATCTCGTAGCGAATTAATTTTTTCTTCTAAGTTCCTTGCATGGACTCCGAGGTCATTACATACAGCTTCGATGATTGTTCTAATCCCTACGGCTGCGAGCACGGATAGCCCGTTGTCAATTGCCCCCTTGGTTTCGATGTAAATCGAGTTGATGTTGGAAGGCAATGTGTACGGCTCTATTTTTCCAACATGACCAGAACGGACAGGGAAGTAGGCGACAGTTTCATAATGAACAACGTAGTTCCCGTCGTCATCGAAGTCCCAGTCTTCTGAATTAGTTGATGCCTTGCGGAAGGAAATTTCCTCGCAGCCTTGGCATTGGATTATTTCGTAATTCACACGCCAATCAACTGAGTTACCACCTCCGCAGTCTTCGAAACCTTTTTCTCGGAACGCAGCAACAACTCGATGTTTCGTCGATCTACCGCATCCATTGCAGGGATGGTCGTGCGGGCCATTCGGCTCGATGACTTCGAAGTCCTTTGTGACTTTGCCCATGTGTGTCCGATCTCCTGCTCGAAATACAAGAGCGTTTGATGACGGAATGTACAGCGATTCCCTCACATGCACGCTTGCCGTGTACCGGCCTGCCTTCGATTTGTCTGTCTGTAGTTGCTGTATATGGGGGTTCGAATATCCATGCCGGTCAAAATGTCCGGGTCGTTCGGAAAAAGGTAATCAAGGTAACCAAGTGTGCGAAAGCGCCAATTTCACCAACAGGAACAAATAGATACGGATGGCTACCAAAGGTAACCTTAAGGTAATCATGAGGTAACTAGTTACCTTCTTAAAAGGTAATCTCCGCAAGACGGCCTGCACAGAAAAATCAATGGCTTAGCAAACGATTACCTTTGTGGTTACCGGAAATTACCTCCCGGAGGTAATCTTTCCTGCCTTTAAATTCAATGCGTTATGCCCCGTATCGGGGTGTGGTTACCTGGATTACCTTTTTCCGACGCCCTCGGCCATTTTGGGACGGCCGCGGGAGGGTTTCGAAGCAACCCAGGCACGCGTCGTTTTGCGTCTGCTCGCCGCCTCGCCGTGGGACCTGACCCTTCACGTTCGCCGGCCACTGACGGCTGTGAATATTTGCGTCGAAAGCGACCTCCGAAGGCATCGCGGGCGTGGCGGGGGCAAGTGCGCGCAGTGAGCGCGCCACGGCCTCACCCACCTTGACGTGATGTGCACGTGGGAAGCCTTAACGGGTGTCTATGCTGGCAAGGTTGTTCAGCACCACTGCTTACTGGTCTTTCGCTGCTGATCGGCATCACATATTCTGTGTGATGTCGCCTATGCTGGACATGATCGGCTGCTGCTGTTTATCACCTTCGCGCTGCTGCCTTTGTGCTGCAAATGGCGAAGGCCGCTCTCGCAGCCCTCGCCGAGTTTTTGAACCTAGGCAACTCTTGCGCGTAATGATTCTCCCTTCAGCTCCATCCGATGTGACGTATGCAGAAGACGATCCAATACGGCAATCGTCAGTTCGCCGATATAGCTGTGCTACTTTTCAATGGGCAACTGAGCCGTGATGATCGTCGAGCGTGTATCGCAGCGATCTTCAATGAGGCGAAGTAGTTCCTAGCGTGACCAGGCCCGGAACAACCCTATAGACGTCGCTTCCGGCCAAGCTGCCCGGAGCAATCAAATGCTTATCTCCCCGCGTGGTCGTTGCCACCGTGCGCTGCGATGAACATGGCGACGGCCGACCGGCAATAGGATTCGATTTCCTTGTCATCCTCTGCTCTTGCCTGATCGAAGCGCGCGATAATTAGAAGATCGGATCCTTTGAAAAGCGCGGCAAACAAGCGGGCAGATCGGAGAGGATCGGGCACGTTGAGGACCAACTTCGCGTGCAACTGTCGCAACAGGGCCTCAATTTGGGCAATGACATGGGCGGGGCCGGCTTCGTAATGGAGCTTGCTTAACGACTTTTGACTCGTCCTGTCGGCCATGACCATGGCTTCAACACTGCGGACGTCTGATCTCAACAGCGTGCGCAGCAGCAATGATCCCACCGCCATCAGCCGATCTTCGACCGAACCTTCGACGCCCTCAAGAAGGGGCTGTGGTGCAAACAACTGATGGCAGCCGGCCGCGATGGCCGCGCTGAACAGCGCCTCCTTGTTCTCGAAGTGCCGATAAATGCTGAGCTTGGATATCTTCGCTCGCTGGGCGACCTTGTCCAATGTCGTCGCTTGAAAACCCAACTCCACAAAGAGTTCGCGCGCGGCGTCGACGATCGTTTGGCCAAGCGCCTGGTTGGCGGGCCGGCCGCGCCGGCCCTGGCTGTTTTCGGTCACGGCAATTGCAGTCCTTGACAGTATCTTAAATTCATAATTAGGATACCTTCTAGTATCTAAAATGCGCAAGCCAGCCCCAACACAACCCCTCATCCACACACGGAGTCCATCACCATGGATGACGTCATCATCATCGGCGGCAGCTTTGCCGGTCTCGCGGCCGCCCTGCAGCTCGGCCGCGCCCGCCGCAAGGTCACCGTTCTCGATACCGGCCTGCCGCGCAACCGCTTCGCCGGCCATTCGCATGGGCTGCTCGGCCACGATCACAAGCCACCGCTGGACATCTTGGCCGAGGCGCGACAGCAACTGGCTCGCTATCCCACGATCAGGCTAGTCAATGCGCGGGCCGACAGCATCTCCGGTGCCATCGACGATTTCTCCGTCGTCACTGGCGATAGCGAAAGCTTTGCGGCGCGCCGCCTGATCCTGAGCTATGGCGTCGCCGACCAGATGCCTGATGTTCCGGGTTTTGCCGAAGGCTGGGGCACGTCCATCGTGCCTTGCCCCTATTGCGATGGTTTTGAAGTCGCCGGCCAGCATTGGGGGCTTGTCTGGTCCGGCCCGCAGTCGCCCAATCAAGTCAGGCTGTTCCACGATTGGACCGACAGGTTGACCCTCTTCGCCGATGGTCACGACATTCCGCCTGATATCCGGGCCGATCTAGCGCGCCGCAACACACCTGTCGTCGATGGCCGGATCATCAAGATCGCCCATCACGGGGGCCATAGCGCCACCGTCAATCTCGATACCGGCCCCAATGTCGCGGTCGACATCTTGTTCGCGCTTCCGCGCAACAAGCCGTCCGCAAGCCTGCATGAATCACTGGGCCTCGCCACAGTCGATACGCCCCTGGGCATCGTCCTCAAGGTCGACGAGCGCCGCGAAACCAGCATGCCCGGCATCTACGCCGCTGGCGACCTCGCCAATCCCCTGATGCCCTCGGTCACCACGGCATCATGGCAAGGCGCGATGGCAGGTATCTTCGCCCAGCAGTCGATGCTGGTTTGAGAGCACAGATTCCATTCGGGAGAGATCGATCAGAAGACCCGACACGCGATCTTGGAAGACATTCGAACGGCCTTGGGCAGCTTCGAATCCTCCGGGCGAGCATGGATCGACTCAGCGGTGTGGCTCATCACCGCGCCTGCAATGCAGCGCCAAATCGTGAGCCACTGCTCGAACGGACAGCAAAGGTGTGAAACGGGCGGCGCTCGCCCGGTGCGGTGACGCTGTCACACGTCGTCAACCACCCTGACTTGGCGTAGGGGCACACCGCGACGGGCTTCGATGAGGCAGCCGGCGCAACCACATCGGCCTTGCTGCGCCTCCTCACCATGAAGCCTCGTCCGGTCGCCGCGAGCGGTATTCGGGCGTTGTTGCAAGGAAAGGCTATGGTGGTCGCGGGCCTGTCGAACAAGATGGTAGCCTTTTCAAATCGTCTGACGCCGCGATCAATGCAAAGGGCCACGATGAAAAGAATAGTGGACGCTTAACTCCTGGAGCGCTGGCGTGTGGGGCTCCTCGAACAAGCGGGGGCTCTGACCGCAGCCGCTGACCAATGTGTATAGGAAGGGATTGAGGCTTGAATGCGCTGCGCTCTGGCAAACCGCAGCGTTTAGTACCGGACGGGGTAATGAATCGAATGGCCATGCGGGGCAACTCGAATAGGCGAAGTTATGCGTGCGAACGCTGATCCCCACAGGAGCAAAGTCTTGGATACCGAATTGTTGCTGGAAGCGGTCGGGCGAACCGGTTTTCCCCTGGAGCATCACACCGCAAGCCTTTTCAAAAAGGAAGGCTGGTCAATTTTTCCTAACAAGTATTACCTAGACGACACCAGCGGACAGCCCAGAGAAATTGATCTGATTGCCTACAAAGCGAATGTCGTTGGCGATATCACGTTCTACTCGGCGATCATTGTGAGCTGCAAAAAGTCCGCTAGGAATGTGTTCGCTTTTTTGACCCGAGACCAAAGCAAAAACGATCCCAACAAGGATCTTTTCCCGTTCCGTTTTTGGACTAACGATGCCGCAATGGAGCACATTGTATCCGCCGATGGGTTTCCCAAAAAAATGTCGCTGGAGTTGGCAAAAAAAGCATCTGATGTGTGGGGCACGCCGGAAAAGGAGATTTTCGGCCTGCAAGAGCTGACGCCAACGACGGCGAGCGGAAAGTCGACCGACCCTATCAACTCATACAAGACAGATAATGATCGTGCCTTTTTCTCCAGCATAAGCACTCTGATCAAGGCACAGTCGTATGAACTCGCACGGCTTCCTGAGCGACAAAGTGGAGCTCATATATATGTTTTTAGCCTTCTTACGGTGCTTGAAGGCGAGATGGTGGAAATCAATTACGAAAAGGCTTCGCCAAGCGTTGGCGCCACCGAGAAGCAAAAGTACATTGCCCATTACATCGTCAATCGGAACGAACAGTTCACTCGCATCAACTTCGTAAGCCGCAACTTTCTTCCCAAAATCGTTCCACAATACAGCAGTTCGCATGACACTCTAGTGGCCAAGCTGACCCGTGACAGGGATACATTCTATAAAAACATCCTTACTGACCCTATCCGCACCTCAGCGTTTATTGAAACCTTCCGCGATCAAGTGAAGGACATCCTCAATCTCTACACGCCTGGAATATTAGATAATCCCATTGAAGCGTCGGACATCGATCTGGATTGGGATAAAAAACATTCAACTGTCGTTGTGCGCCTTTGGTTGTTTGACAAGGACAACGACAAGATCAAAAAACTCAACGACGCCGAACGGATTGGCCCCCAAATAGAAGCGGTCCTGAAGTCCGTCTATAAGTACGCGGGGGAGTTTCGTTTCGGCGTGGCGATTCCGTTTTAGCTCGCGCAGCATCTCCTATTTGCGGGCCTCACCGGAACCATTTTCCGCTGTTCAACGCCAGCGTAAATGTTCAGCGTGAACCGGCACGATTGCCACCAGCAGCCGGCACAGTGTTCATCCGCAACCGGCACCCGCAAAACAGAATGCCCGACAGCATTTGACAGCGACAGCGATAGTTAGACCCAGTACCACCACACGGGGGTGCCGGAAAGTCCTGGCGTCCGCGGTGGGCCCGCCGCAGCATGGAAGCCGACGTCCGACCGGGCGCCCTCAAAAAGGGCGCTCGTTTCTTCTCTAATCAAACTTATCGCCGCATCCAACCGGTAGCCGCGTCGAAATCGACACTGGAAGGCATCGCGGGCGTGGCGGGGATAAGCGCGCGGCTTGCATCCTTGTGCCCGTCCCTCTACGTGCCTCGTGCAACTTTGCTCTGCCCCTTGCGGGCAAAATCTCTCATGACAACAACATCTGTCTGTCAGAAAAAACCTACACCACGACGAGCGAAAGGCTTAGGGGCTAAGGATCAATGCGTCACACATTCATCATGAATTCGTGTGCATGCTCCCTGAGCTACAGGAGCATGCAAGCAGCGGAGGCTTGGTCCGAAGCCAAGCGATTCTTGTAGCAGTGATATCGGCAACGTTGTACAGGGGATGATGCATGGATGTGGCTCGGCGCGTTCGGGAAGACGATTGTTGCTTAGGCTCTAGCACCAAGAACAGCAAGATATCTCGGGAGGGAATAATCCCGAAGGCGCTGCTCACTATCATGCGGATGGTTCCGCTTGGCCTGTCGCTACAAAACAAAACAATTCGTCGGACGTGCCAGCGTTGTTGGCTAATCATCTTGGTGACATGTGGGTGTAGTCTCAGCTTTTTTCCCGCCACGTCTTACGGCCAGAACCTGTTCGGCTCCCAGGCCGAAGCGCTCGATCGTTGTCAGCTGGAAATCCAGGATGACGAAAAGAACTACCCAAATGGCACCCTGGTCCAGTCCTGTACCGTAGCCCAAGACCCTCAGTTCCTCTATTACGGGTACATATTCACCTATACGGCCCCGTCGGGACTTTACGATCACTCCTTCCTTGATTTTGTCGGTTGGCCCAAGTCCGACAAGCCTGCAAAGAATCTTGGTGAGCCTTGCAATTGCGCCGGAGACCCGATCAACCTTGGCACCGGCAACGAATATCGCGACGAGGAAGACCTTGCCTTTGGCGCACTGGGTTTCCATCGTTACTACAACAGCGATACAGCGGTTGCCTCCAGCCACATCGGAGCACATTGGCGACACACCTTTGATCGTAGCCTTACGTACCTGTCGAGCAGCAGTCCTGAGACTGTAACGGTATTTCGGCCCAATGGCGTGCAGGTAAATTTCACCTTGCAGGCGAACCAGTGGGTGGGCGATACGGATATGGCGGATCAGCTGATCGAGCAAGCCGACGCGTCTGGAGCACCAATGGGATGGGCATACGTAAACGCGGCAACGCGATATCACGAAGCCTACGATGCCAGCGGAAATCTCATATCCATCACGGATACCGATGGGATGATCACTACGTTGACCTACAGCACAGCATCAACGCCGACGAACGTCGCACCCGCGGCAGGACTTTTGCTGACCGTGACTGATCCACGGGGGCGCGCTCTGCATTTTACGTACAACGGGCAAGGAAACGTTTCCTCCGTCTCCCAATCCGATGGAAGCACATTGAGTTATGCCTACAACGCGGCAGGCAATTTGATCAAGGTGACCTATCCGGATTCTGCCTCGAAGCAATATGTCTACAACGAAAACGCGCTGAACGGTGGCGTCAGCCAACCCAACTCGCTCACCGGCGATATTGATGAAACCGGCGCACGCTTCACCAGCATCGCTTACGACGCACAAGGGCGCGCAACGATGTCGCGCTTGTCTACTCAGATCGAACTTGTGCAGATCAACTACGGGTCCAATGGTGGCACGACCGTAACCTACCCTAATGGAATACAGACGAGGCTGGACGTTGTGATGCCCGATGCGACGGTGCACACCAGTTCTGTAAGCAAGCCGTGCGGGCCGAACTGTGATCAACCCCATGCGGCAGCTACCTACGACAGTCGGGGTTATCTGGCCACAGTGACCGATTTCAAGGGCAACGTCACCAAGACAACCTACGATGCCAACGGCCTGCTTGATCAACAGATTGACGCGTCGGGTACGACAAGCCAGCGCACGATGAATACTACTTGGAATACATTGCTGCGTATGCCGTTGACGCGCGTGGTGCTAGGTGCTAATGGCAGCACCATCGGCAACACGCAATGGGTCTACAACAGCATCGGCCAAACACTGGCGCGGTGCGAGATTGATCCGACCAACAGCGCCGCCTCCGGATATACCTGCAGCAATGCCGGTGCCGCTCCAGCCGGTGTGCGCCGCTGGGTGTATACCTATTGCGTGGCCGTTGATACCACCCAATGCCCCATCACTGGGCTGTTGCTGACGGCCACCGGCCCGCGCACAGACACCACGCAAACCACCACCTACAGCTATTACATGGCGAGCAGTGGAGCGAACTGCGGTACGCCTGGTGCTGCCTGCTATCAGCCAGGTGACCTGCATACCATCACCGACCCTCAAGGTCATGTCACCACCATCGCCTCCTACGATGCCGACGGTCGTGCAACCCGTATTACTGACGCCAACAGCATCAACACGGATATGACCTACACCCCGCGCGGCTGGCTCGCCTCACGCAACGTGGGTGGTGCGAAAACGAGTTTCACCTACACCCCGTACGGTGCTGTGCAAACGGTCACCGATCCGGACGGCGTCACTACTACCTATGGTTATGACGCCGCGCATCGCCTGGTGAAGATTGCCGACGCTCAGGGCAACTACGTGCAATACACCCTGGATGCTGCGGGCAACAAAACCGCCGAGCAGGTGTACGACTCAACGGGCACGTTGCACACGAGTCTGACCCGCACCTTCAACACGCTGGGTCAGCTCACCAAGGTAATGGACGGCTTCAATCACACCATCTTCGATGCCAGCGCGAGCAACAGCTACGACACCAACGGCAACCTGGTGCAGAGCGCCGATGGCTTAGGCATCCAACGGCAGCAAGGCTACGACGCCCTGAACCGTCTGGTGCAGACGATCGACAACTACAACGGTTCTAACTAGCCACGTTAGCGTGCCCTTGAATGCAGTGCGTAGCAGCCGAATAAGACTTAGGGGACAAAGGAATGAAACGGACGGGGCCTACCCAACAGATAACGCATGTCCTGCGCGCACTATTTTTTCTTGCCTGCCTTGTACTAAGCGGGTTTGCCACCAGGGCGTCTGCGCAACATGGTCCAATTATTTTTTACAACGTACCCAACTGGACGAACGATCCTAATCACGTCAGGTTCTCAACACCACTCGACGCTATTGTGGTGCCGTGGGATGCAAATCAATGGAAGTGTTTAAGTGGTCAGACTGGCTGGGCTTTTGCCGGAATGTATGCCGAGCATGTATCAGGATACGAAGATGGCACCTGGTATGACGCGTATTATTATCACAAGAACGAATTTACTTGCACCATTGACAGTGGCCCGTATCCAAATGGTGCCGAAGCCCGCAGGTACGCCTACTGCGCAGGGGTTGATCAATATGGAAACTCAACGGATACATATGCGTACTCGCCAGACGACTATCCGAATAGCCTATGCCCAGCACCGAAGGTTGACCCAGACAAAAGTCGCGGTATACCGGGGTGCCCGTGTACCTTGAAGGGTGATCCCGTCAATCCCGGTACGGGTAACAAATATGAGCTGCTGGAGATTTATCGAGGATCGGGCGCTTTTCCTTTGGATTTCTCCATTTCTTACAACAGTCGAAACGGTAATAGCAGCATTCAGACCCCCCTTGAACTTGTCCTGGGGGCGAGTCGGGTACATAGCTACTTGCGAATAATTCGGCTGGAGAGCAATGCAGTCACCGCAACCGCCTACGCACTGCGCCCGGACGGAAAGGTTCTTGGGTTCAACCGGAGCGACACGAGTTGGATTGCCGATGCCGATGTTGGCGACACGCTCTCAGCAAGCTACGCAGCCGATGGTTCCATTAGTGGATGGACATATACCACTGGCAATGGTGACCAGGAGTTGTACAACAGCGCCGGGCAACTCGCTGCACTGACGACCAAAGGGGGTTTGACTCAGACGCTTACCTACAACGCCAACGGCACCTTGGCCTCGGTGACTGACCCGCAGGGCCGGTCGTTGATCTTTTCGTACGAAACCAGTGGCCGAATTAGTAGCCTGCAAACGCCGGATGGATTGACTTATGGGTTTGCCTACGACGCGAGCAACAACCTCAAAACCGTTACGTATCCGGATTCAAGTGTTCTGACCTTGGTGTATGGGGAGAATAGCGCCGGATCCAATGACCTGACCGGAGTGATCGACGAAAGCAGTAATCGTATCGATACCACGCAATACAACTCGGAGGATCGGGCGACGTCCACCTCTGGGCCCAGTGGCATCGGTCAGACGAGCCTCGTCTATACCTTTACGAGTAGTGGAACATTGATCGAAGTGGTTACGGATCCACTCGGCAAAGTGGAAACATCGACCACGGAATACCTCTTGGGTACCGTGCGGCCGTTGACGGTTACCCAGACTTGCACTGGCTGCACGACGGTTTCCAGGCAATATAGCTACGACAGCAATGGCTATCTGGCGTCTTCTACCGACTTCAAAGGCAACCTTACCAAGACCACCTACGCCGCCAACGGCTTACTCAATCAGCAAATTGAGGCTTCAGGCACCGCAAGTCAGCGCACGACGAACTTCACTTGGAATACCACGTTGCGTGTTCCACTGACACGTGTCGTGTTGGATGCCAATGGCAACACCGTCGGGTCTACGCAGTGGGTCTATAACAGCACCGGCCAGGCACTCGCCCGCTGCGAGATCGATCCCAATAACAGCGCCGCATCCGGCTACACCTGCAGCAATACCGGCACCGTTCCGACTGGCGTACGTCGCTGGACCTACACCTACTGCACCGCCGTCGACACCACTCAATGCCCCATCGTGGGCCTGATGCTGACCGCGACCGGCCCACGCACCGACGCCGCCCAAACCACTACCTACAGCTATTACATGGCGAGCAGTGCCACGAACTGCGGTACGCCCGGCGCAGCCTGCTATCAGGCCGGTGATCTGCATACGATGACTGATTCACAAGGCCACGTGACCACCATCGCTTCCTACGATGCCGATGGCCGTGCCAACCGCATCACCGATGCCAATGGCATCAATACCGATATGACCTATACCCCGCGCGGCTGGCTTGCCTCGCGCACTGTGGGTAGTGCCACCACCAGCTTTGCCTACATGCCGTATGGTTTCGTGCAAACGGTGACTGATCCGGACGGTGTCGCCACTACCTACGGCTATGACGCCGCACATCGCCTGGTAAAAATTACCGACGCCCATGGTAACTATATTCAGTACAACCTGGATGCCGCCGGCAACAAAACCGCCGAACAGGTCTACGACACCAGCGGCACGCTGAATAAGAGCCTGACCCGTAGCTTCAACACCTTGGGCCAGCTCACCAAGGTGATGGACGGCCTCAACCACACCATCTTCGATGCGAGTGCGAGCAACAGCTATGACGCCAATGGCAATTTGGTGCAAAGCGCTGATGGTTTAGGTATCCAGCGGCAGCAGGGCTACGACGCCTTGAACCGCTTGGTACAGACGATTGACAACTACAACGGCACGAACTGACAGGGGCATGGCCATGGATCAAGGACACGCGGTGAAGGTTTCCGCCGTTGCGAACGTGACCACGCGAAGAGAGCTTGGGTATCAAACAGGAATAGGGGAATGCGTCATGAAGGTAAGGAAGAGGCCGCTGGCCGGCATTGTGCTCGGCCTGACGATGGCCGTCAGCGCAGGGCCGGTGGCCGCCCAAACCGCTTACACCAAGACGACCTACACCTACGATGCGTTGGATCGCATCACGCAGGTGACCGATCCCAGTGGCCTCAATACGACTTACGAGTACGACGGCCTGTCGGATGAAACGCAACTCACCAGTCCCGATACCGGCGTCACGGCCAAAACCTATGACGCCGCCGGTAACGTGCTGACTGCCACCGATGCCAATGGCAACACGGTCACCTACACCTACGACGCCAACGATCGTCGCCTGAGTGCCAGCTATGCCGATACCACCCAGAACATCACCTACACATACGACGAGCCTAACAGTGTCACGGGTTGCACGACGTCGTATCCCATTGGCCATCTGACGCGGGTGGTCGAAAGCGCTGTCACCACGGTGTTCTGTTACAACGCCCAAGGCTATGTGATCCAGAAGAGCCAGACGGTCAACGGCCATACGGACGAGACGAGCTATACGCGCAGCCCTGGCGGCAAGATCCTGAGCATCACGCATCCCAGCGGAGACCAGGTCACCTACAGCTACGATGCGGACGGCCATGTCAGTGGCGTGACGGCCACAACAGCCAATGGCACGAGCACGTTGGTCAGCAACGTCACCTATCTGCCGTTCGGCCCGGTGAGCGGCTACACGCTCGGCAATGGTCAAACGATCACGCGCACCTACGATGCCAATTACCGACTGACGGATCTCGTCAGCCCAGCATTCACCTTACATGCCGCGCGCGACGCGATGGGTGATATCACGGCCATCGGCAATAGCCCGGGTGCGAATCCGGCGACCGAGACATACAGCTACGACCCGCTGTATCGCCTGACGACTATCACGGAAGGCGATGGCAGTACGCTGGAAAGCGTGACGTACAACCAGACGGGGGATCGCTTAAGCAAGACGGGTAGTGGCCTCGCAACAGGTGCTTACAGCTACAACACGAACACGCACCAGCTGATCGCCACGGGCAATGCTGCGCGAACTGTAGACGCCAACGGCAATACTACGGCGATCAGCCAAGCCGGAAGCGCCTATGGTTTTGGTTACAACGCGCGTAACCGAATGGCCGTTGCGCAGCTCAGTCAAAGCACGGTAGGCGCCTACACCTATAACGCAGACGGCGAACGGGTTGCAAAGACGGCCAACGGTTCTGCGGAACGTTACAACTACGATGATGACAGTCAGCTGTTGAGTGAGTACGGAACAACCAACCGCGAGTATGTCTATCTTGATGATATCCCTGTGGCGAACTTAGATACGCAGGGAGCCACTGCATCAATTGCCTATATCGTCGCCGATGAGCTTGGCACACCGCGAGCGATTGTCGATGGTAAAGGCGATGTTATATGGACCTGGGTGTACCAAGGGAATGCGTGGGGCGAGCAAACACCGAGCAGTATTGGCTACACCTACAATCCGCGCTTTCCTGGGCAGTACTACGACGCGGAGACAGGCCTCAACTATAACCTAAAGAGAGATTATGATCCGTCTATTGGACGGTATACGGAAAGTGATCCAATTGGTTTATCGGGAGGAGTAAGCACTTACGCTTATGTGGAAGGGGCGCCAATGGCATATTCCGACCCGACCGGGACAATCAAGCACACAACAGGCAAGACAATTCAGTGCAGCAAAGGATGTACGATACGAATCGATTTTTGGCTTGATGAAAAAACCGGAAAAGTTACGCGTCATTTGCACTGGGAGTGCAAGGGTAAAAGCGGTGTGGGTGGTGAGTTTGGTACAGAATCGCACGGCGAAACTCTGGATAACGCACCACCGCACGTAAAAGAATGCGCAAGAAAGAATGGATTTGAGCCAGACAAGCAATCAGCCTCTTATGTTGTCTGCGGGGCTTTGGTAGGTGCGGGGACTTACTGGACTTATCGTGCCATTCGAATGCTACCTTCGTTGTATCCTCCGCTTTGGGAGACAATACCTGAAAATGCCGCTATCCCATAATCGATCTATAGGCGCGAGATAAGACATGAAAAAGCAAAAGATCAAACGGGCGGCTCTCGATGATCTGATCTGGCATGATGGTCGATTTATAGCCATGTGCGCAGAAGTTTCATCGGCCGGGAAGTGTCAGCTGACACTGAGGGTTTCTCTTCTGGAATCCTTGCAGTCAAAGAGAAGATTAATTTATTCGTTTAAATTTAATAATCCGACGAGGCTAACGTCTAATTTTGATTGGCAGATAATGAAAAAAAATCACAACTTCGGAAATATATCTGAAGGTCGCATATACGATGGTGACGATTTTCGAATTTTCGTCCTATTGGTAGAGGGAAGCTTGGAGATTTCGGGGAAAAATATTGATATTGAGGTGTCGGAGGAATCCTCATAAATGCCTAGATGGATGTGATTAGCGAAAGAGATTTCGTCATGGGCAGTGATTTTTAATTTGTCGCGCCATCGATAAAGTAAGGATTAAAGACAACGATCTCGTCGCCGAGCCAATCATTCAGCTCACAGAGACGTGCTTGTAGTGGTCGCAGTTCGTTCACGGCAAACACCTGCGCAGCGGGCACCACGGAACCAAAGCCAGTGGTGCCTGTCGGCACCAGACCAAGCAGTTGCGGTGGTACGCGATGTGCAGCCAGCACGTCGTCCCGCGTCACGTTCTTGATGTTGAAGAACTCATCCTTGGCGGCCACTTCACTGATCGGCATCAGTTGAAGCCCATCCTTCTTGCCGCCCGGCGCATACATGAAGAGGTTCCGAAAATTCCCCGGCCCCTTGCTGTTCTTGAGCGCCGTCTTGATCGCATCCACCTGCGCCTCGTCTGACAGCGCGTCGGTGAGATACAGGATGTAGCCGGCGTGTGAACCGTTGAGGTAATACTTGCGCCGAAACAACGTGCGGACTCATTGAGCCACGCACTTTGCAAGGCGGCAAGGTATTCCGGCACCCCGTAGATTTCCTGATGCACATCCGGCTCGCGCAGGTGAAGCACCGAGCCCGGGGCAAAGGCGTGTTCTGTCTTCCAGCCCTGGACCATGAAGTAGGTATCCAGATCATCACACCCGCGCCGCATGTATTTCGCCAGCGCGGGCTGCAACGGTTGCACCTTGCCCAACCGATTCTTGGGTGCTTCCAGATAGCTGTTCCCGAACACCGTACTACTTCCCGTTGCGCCAAGCATCCATGTATTCCAACACTTCACGCCCATCGAGCACGGGCGTTGGATCGCGAGCTGTACCAACTTGTGTCGCGACACTACTATTCTTCTTACTTGACGAAATGAACTTGATGAGGATGTGCATTTCGCAGCGTCGTAATTTTTCGGAATATTCGGGTGGCTCACTGACAAAACCGACAAAAAAAGGGCTTTGTCGGTTTTGTCAGTTTTTTTATCGGACCTTTTGAAAATTTTCGCCAGGTAGCTCACTATCAGGCATGTCAGCTCATACTGCCGCGTTCCATGCATAAATCACTGAAGGCCGGCCGCCCGTGGCTTTCTCGATTGCAGACAAATACCGATGCTCGACCAGCAGGTCCAGCGCCTCGCCGATGGCGTCACGGTCGCTCAAGCCTGCCCAGCCTCGCCGCTGAATGTCGCGACCTGTAAAGTCACATGCCAAATCATTACGACGCTTCAGGATCAGATGCGCGGCAGTTAACCCGCTTTCCGTGGCCGGAGCATAGATGCGGCGTGCATGGCCTTCCAGGTAGTCGCACCAGTTCAGCGCATTAGAGAGCGTGACAGCACTAATAGGGCCGGTACCATGGTCTGCCAGATGCAGCACCAGCGCTAGCCGCCCAGCCAACGCGCGGTATTTGGACAGATGGGATTCCATCCATGCGGGTTCGTCACCTGCACGCAAGCGCTGCATAAGCGTGGTTTGCCATTCGATCAGCAGATCTTGCGCTTCATCATCAAAACGGAGAAATGGTACATCTAACCAGTCAGCGCGCTCCGCACCGATTTCGTCCGGGTCAAGGTCGCGCAGTCGCTGGAACGTTGCCCACGCCATCCGCTCAGCTTCCGGGTCCAGCGGGCGGTCGGTGTAAGTCCAATTTGCCGGTAAATCGGGATAAACAGCCAACTGAAAGCGCTGAATCAATCCGTCGTCGCTGAAGCCGCCACGGATCGCACCGCGCACGTACTCGGCCAGCTTGCCCGGCTGCATGCCGCCAAGTATCGACATGGCGCAAGCTTCAATGCGCACTGTGCCGCGCCCGATGCGGTCTACGGTGAATGATCCGCTGCCGTTCCAGCATTCCAGCCAGAACGCGCGATCACCCTCGCGCCCTTCACGATCAAGACTTGCCAACCACCCAGCCAATTCATCGCGGAATTGCACCAGCCCGCGCGGATTGGCGTTCAGTAGCTCGCCTAGCTTTTCCACCGTGGCATCGTTCACCACAATGCGCGGTTCGCTTGGCCGTTCATTTTCGGAAAGCGCAGCTTCCGCCGCAGCTTCTGCGCCGCGTGCATTGTTCTTCTTCAGTGCAGCTTGTATGGCTTTCTTGGCGTTCGCCTTCGTCGCTTCGGCTACCAATTCGCGCGCTTCGTATTCGCGCATCTGGGCGTCATAGCACGCGCGCTCACTGCTCGCCAACCGTTCCAACATGCGACGCGCCGGATGGAGTGCAGGGCTTTTGCCGCTGCTGGGTCGACCAACCACGCAACCCCATAGCATTGGCACCTCAGCCCAGTGGTCGTGCTGCTTCATAGCAACGGCCACCTTGCGCCCGATAGTTCCCGCCAGCGCTACCATGGCGGGGACACCGGTGAAGTCCAATGGAACCTGCAATCCGTCCGCAGCATCTATACACCAGTCGCGGATGGATACCGGCAACATCGCAGGATCGAAAGCAGGCACCGGAGGAAGCGGTGACGGTAGTGGCTCTGGTGCATCATCGCTTAGCGCGTTCGCACCACCATGGCGGGGCTTGGTAGCACCTGCCGCGATGCCTGCATGTATCTTTTTGACGTTGCCTTCCGAGTCACTCCAGTCTGCATGTTCGACGGCACTGAAAAGACCTGCAAACACCATGTCGTAGGACAACCTGCCTGCGCCTACAAAGCCGCCAAGACTGTAGGACTCGCGGTTCAGCACGTCATTGCGTTGCCCCTCCGGTGCCGCTTCAATCACACGCAACGCCTTATCCATCGCGCCCAAGGCATAAGCATCGGCTTGCATGGCTGACACCTTTACGGTTTGCTCTGGCGCTTCTTCGTACACGGCAGGTCCATCGGTTAACAGCTCTTCGGCGGAGAGTGCCGTGCCGTCAAGGCGATGAGCCTCTGCGCTCTCTAGCGGCAGGTACAACGGCTGTTCTGGCTTGTCACATCCACTATCCCATGTCACGGCTGCATACCCGTTTGCCTGCATCGTGGCATCAATGCGCATCTGTATCGCCTTGGTAACCTGTATCAATTCCGCGCGGGGCAAAGCCAAGTCCAATTCAAGCACGACGCGACAACGCGGGGACGTCGGTGTGTGGCTGGCCGTGGTGTAGACCAAGCCGCTGTACTGCTTCAAGTGAAGCACCAGGGCAGCGAAAGATTCCGGCGTTAGGCCATGATCAACGTCCAGCCCGACCCACCGGCGAGCCTGCGCACATGCTTTGCACCGGTGAGACTTGCCGATGGCGGCTTGCATGCTGCTGCTGGCGTGATGTGTGGAGTCATCCGGTGCGATGGAGAACGCCGATGCAATCCACTGCTGCCCCTTTGCGACGGCGCGATCCGCCAGAATAGCTTCGCGGAACGCCGCGAAGTCAGCTGCGGCGCGCTGGTCGGGTGTATTGTCATAAGGGCCAAGGCCGCGACTGTAGGTTATTAACTCACTTCCTTCGCGGTGAAAGTGTTCCAAGGGTGCTTGATTTGGAACCATTTCGGCGGATGCCGGGATGCTGGTACCGGTGCTAAACTGAAGCTGTCCGCCAAGACAATCCTCGTTGCCCGCCTCGTGCGGGCTTCGTTGTTCTTGGGGCGCATTCATCGGACGCCCTCATCCGTCAGTGCCGCGGCGAAGGCGAGCACCATGCCTTTGTCCCAAACGGTCACACCGGGAGATAACTTGATTGGTTGGGGAGCCTTACCAGACTTCACCCATGACCACCAGGTAGCTGGCGAGATGGGCAGGATGCCGGGCTCCCTAGTCTTGCGGTTCCGAACAATATCGGACACGCGTAGGAATTGCGGGGTTGTTTCGGAGTACATAAAACCGCCTTGTGTTGGTTGAGGCGGCAATGTCCTTGGCGAGTTGATTGTTAGCCGGCTAATCCATCATGCCGCCTTCCCCCACCATTCCCTTAAAGTGCTCAGCGCAACTTTTTTCTCAGGAGTAAGACAGTCGCATTCGATGATGAATCGTTCAAAGTCCCCATGTATATCTTTCTTAATACAGACGCCGTCCACACTGCCGACTAAGGCAGCGTCAATGAAGTCTTCCAACTTTTTCCCTTCGGCGCGGCAACTGCGCATAGCGCGGATGACCTCAATACGGTGAGTGCTCTGGCGGGGGCGCGGCTTGCGCGCAGCTTCCCTCTGCCTGCCCCGCACTGCCAACCCCGCGTTTTCTTCCAAACCCAGCCCGATAAGAGCGTGACCTAGTTGCATCTCAGCAACACGATTCTTCGTGTATCGAGTCGCGACTTCCGGCGTGAGCAAATGCGACCCACCGGACTGCTTCAACAGTTCGATTAGAAGATCGTTCAACGCCATCAGTGTCTCGCACTGATAAACGATTTGCCGCTGCGATAGCTCGATCAATTTAGCCTGCTGCATCCAATCAAACGCCACGCGCAATGCGTAATCTTTGCTCCATCCCTCAGATTCCGCGCGCGCCTTGAAATCAGCGAATGACTCGCGAGGAGTGGCGGCTTCGTTGCCTGGGTTCTCAGCTCTCATTTGACCTCATGCAGAAAGAACCCAATTAGTGGTGCTGTCATAGACAGAGCTAGATTGGTTTGCCGTTTTAACCGTTACTTCTTTGAAAGCTTCTTGGCCGGCGATGCCACTTTATGCGCCTTCCGTCGCTCAGATAGGAACTTCGCTAGCAAGGCTTCCGGGGGTACACCCATAGCCTCACTGATTTCGATCATCTCAATGAGATCGATGCGACGTTCCCCTCGCTCGAACTTCGACACAAAGGTCTGGGTACTACCCAGCCTCGCTGCCAGTTCTACTTGAGTTAGACAGGCCTGCTCACGCGCCCCGCGCAGAATCGCGAGAAACATTTGGTAGTCGGCGTGGTGAGTTGATCGTGCCATGGCGTCTTGCTATCGGAAGCAAGGCCACGCTAAAGTCCGTTCTGGAATAGTCCAAAATGGACTATTTTGTAGCCCACAACAGACCGGCCGGCACCCGTTTGAGCACCCCGCCTTGAGTGGGAATCCGTTCAACCAGGCGTGCTATCCCGCACGCTCAATGGATCAATGCCGAAACTAAACGATAGGGGGACGCTATGACGACAACTGCAAAGCCTGTACCGCGCACGTTGGCAGTGCTTGTTGTGCTGAGTGTTATGAGCGCCTTGTTCGCGCCACACGCGCATGCGCAGGGAAGCCACCGCGTTTCGATCAACGCCGCACGGAATGCAGTATGTGACACTCTTCGTCGAGCAATGTATATGCAGATGGCCGCGGACAATATCACGAACGTTCCCATTGCTCAGGATCAGCTACTTAGCATCCTTCGGAGCAAATTCCTGGTTGACGGTTGCCACCCACCCACAAATGCCGAAGTGCACGCAGGTGTTGTTGATGCTCACGAACAACTAATGGGCGGTGTCGAATATGACGCCTTTATTCAATCGATCTCAACAGAAATCGATGCGGAGGACAGCACATACCATAACGCAATGAATTCCAGACATTGAATTGATGTCTACTGGAGATGCTTGAGGAATGACTCGTTCTGAGTCAAGCACTCAGTCTCGACGTCTTGCATGCCTCGCCAATTCCACTATCAGATCTATCCGTCACTGCAACTATTGAGGTCGTGAAATGAAAAAAACAATATTTTGGCTCACTTCCCTGCTCTTCCTGCCATTGGCGATGACTGCCAGCGCGCAGGGTGATCCTGTTCAACGTGGTGCGGTGGGTGCACAGAACGCTGCTCAATTAGAGTTTGAGGCGGGCAGATATTGCGAGGCTCGATTCACTTCAATTCAACAAGACGCCCTCAAGAATTGCGAAACGCAATACATTACTCAGAAGTGCAAAGATGGCACCCAACCAGCGCGTAATACCGGCATGTGCAAACAATACCTAAGTCAGTCATCGAATCTGAACCCAGCTCCAGCACCCGCTACTACACCGAGTATTAAAGCTACATTGGTTCAAAAGTTAGGCGTCAAACTTTCAGGAAACTGACAAGGCGAGCAATAATGTGCAGCGCTGCAGTGATCTAGCTTGCCTTACTTTTGAAAGACTTGTCCACCATTGCGAAGACCATCCAAATAGTCCGCCCACGCCTGCATTATTTCCCGCCGCTCCGACAAGTGTTGCGCCTTGTTGTAGACCCCAGCGACACCCGGCTCCTTGTGCGATAGCTGGCGCTCCAAAGCCTCTGCCCCCCAACCCATCTCGCCCAGCAGCGTGCGGGCCATATGGCGGAAACCATGCCCAGTGATGATGCCTTTGTAGCCGATGCGCGCCAATGCGGCATTAATGGCCCCGTCTGACATGTGCCGCTTGGGATCACGGCCACCAGGGAAGAGGTACTTCCCGTGACCCGTCAACGGATGTAGCTCGCGCAGGATCTCCAGCGCCTGCTGGGATAAGGGGACAATGTGCGGAGGTGTTTGCGCGCTTTCCTTTGCGGCCCTCTTCAGCTTGCGATTGGCTGGCGGCACCGTATAGGTCGGATGCTGACCCTCCAGATCGAAGTGCGTCCACTCTGCCATGCGTATCTCGCCCGGCCGGCAAAACCACAATGGCGCCAGCTTCAACGCGCACTTAACCGGAAATGTACCGGTAAAACCGTCAATCGCACGCATGAGTTCGCCAACCTGCGCGGGATCGGTGATCGTCGGGTGGTTTTTGGGATTGCGCGCTGGAAGCGTGTCGCGTAGATCGGCTGCAGGGTCGCGACTTGCACGCTCAGTGGCCACAGCAAATCGGAACACCCGACTGAGCTGATGCCTCAACCGATGAGCCTGTTCGATATGCCCTTGCTTTACCAGATGCGTCAGCAGCGGACGAACTTCCGCCACCCCAATGTCAGCGATGGGCAGAGTACCAATCCGTGGGAAGGCGTGGTTTTCCAATCGATCGCGCTCTTTGCCAAATTGGCCTGGCGTCCACTCCGGTTGCTTAACCTCCAACCATTCGCGAGCAACCACCTCGAAGCTGTTTGCTGCGCGCTCGGAGCCAGCCACCTTTTCAGCCTTGCGTTGAGCCCCCGGATCAGTCCCGGCTGCCAACAGCTTGCGTGCAACGCCCCGCCTTTCCCGAGCCTCGGCCAAACCAGTATCAGGATAGGTACCCATGCTCAGCGTTTTGCGCTTACCGGCAAAGCGGTAATCAAAGCGCCACCAACGCGAGCCATTGGGATTGAGCAGGAGGTAAAGACCTCCACCGTCGGTGAGCTTCTGAGGCTTGTCGGCGGCCTTCGTCTTACGAATGGCTGTGTCGGTAAGTGCCATGACGGTAACACCCGTGGCGGTAGATCTTGTTACCGACAACGCTACCGTCAATGGACGGTAGATTTCAATGGACGTCGCTGGGCAACATGGGGCAACAAAAAGCCCGAAACCGCTGGTATAGAGCGGTTTCTCGGATTTACCTGGATGAGATTGGATGGAAATATGGTGGCTATGGGTGGACTCGAACCACCGACCCCAGCATTATGAGTGCTGTGCTCTAACCGGCTGAGCTACATAGCCAAGGGGTGCGCCCTCCGGGATCCGGAGCGGGCTTTGTTCAGGCGGGGCGC
>Ga0209674_100386_pt1 | contig 23275 bp, 19 predicted proteins | sample AraplaCvi_mMS_r2_FD_184279 | JGI IMG/M metagenome (GOLD analysis project Ga0209674, IMG submission 184279) | Arabidopsis root microbial communities from North Carolina, USA - plate scrape CL_Cvi_mMS_r2 (SPAdes) (version 2) | ecosystem: Host-associated > Plants > Roots > Endosphere | place: USA... | reverse complement strand
TGCTCCGTCTCAGGATTTCATTGACCTGGACCGACCGTTCGTGCGAGTTCCTGGGCACGACCTGCACGAAATAGCCCTCGTCAGGCGGGGCCGCTGCTGCCTGTGCCGCCGGTTCGGACGGCGGAGCGCCCGCACCGTCATTCGGCGGCGGTACGTCGGCTCGAGGCACCTCAGCCTCCCCCGCCGGCAAGCGCGGCGATCCCACCGGACTCAGCGGATACCCGATACGACCGTTGACTTGCTGCAAAGGCGCGAGCCCGAACGGCTTTACATCCTGAGCCGCCATGAGGTCATCCGTCTGAGAACTCGGTCCGGCCTCCGGTCGGGCAGTCGAGTTACGGAAAGCACCACCCAGCGCAGCGGTCGTAACAAAGGTCATGATCCCTTGCGATCCTGCTTTCCTCTCCGCAAAGGTTCGGCCATGAGTTGCGCTATCAGCGCTCAGACCCAAATCGAGCAGGAGGGTGGAGGAGATGACGAACTCTCCCAAATACGGGACAAAACCCAGCGGCGCAAGCAGAATCTCGCCACGCTTCAGCGTGGTTCGCCAAGCTTCCCACGAGGTACTGACGCTCATCTTCGCGTCCTTACGTAGCCTTTTTTCGATTCGGTCACGCATGTCTTCGAACACGTCACCGGCGATCGACGCATTGCGGTTATCGATGAGCGTTTCGTCCGCATGCCACTGGCCTTTGGCAATCTTTTGCAGGCTCGTACGCACGCCCGACCAGAACAGACCGTCCTGTTGGTCATAAAGTGAAAAACGAGACAGAAGGTCATCGAATGCTGCGGGATCCTTCGCCTGCGCCACCACCCAGCGCCGAAGCTCCGCCTCATCGGAGAAGGCAACGAACGCCGGGTCGCGCCCAGGGATGTAAAGCACTTCGCTGTTATCGCGACTGACGAAGCGCAGCAGATTGCTCGACGTATAGCCGTGGATATCGAACCGACGGACCTGGACGTACCGAGGCTTCCCGCCACGCAACTGCTGCATCGTGACCGGACCTTGCAGAGGAACGTTCGGCGCGCCGCCCGCCATGACCCGTTCGAACTGTTTCTGTGTCAACACGCCGGTAGCGCGCCCGTGTCGGGCCGCTTCGACAAAGCGATAGCGAGCCAGCGTCGCCCAGTTAGGACCAACGCGCTTCCAGTACGTATCAAAATCATCCAGCAGCTTCTTGACGTAGGGGAGTTCCGAGCGCGAGAGCTTTACCCCAAGCTTGTCGAGTATCTGGGAGAGACGGAAGTCCGGTTCGCGGGCGAAGCCCGCGTTGGCGCGGAACACGCCGAATGCGCTGTCGAGCTGGCGGAAGTCCTGACGGGCTACATCGATGACGTTTCCCTTGGCGAAGAAGGTGTTCTGCATGTAACCGAACCCCGTACGGCTCCACAGGAACATGCCGACACGGGAGAAGTAATCCATCGCGCTTTGGCTGTGCATCATCTGATCGATAAAAGTGAACTGCGACGGGCTGGCTCCTCCCTGGTACAAGCGACCCAGCACATCCGCGGCTCCCGCGAAGAAGGTGTGTCGCGAATGCTCGGGAAACGCCTCCATCAGCGCATCGGCCAGTGTGACGATCTGATCGGGCTTGCCCTCCTTGCGCGTCTTCTCTGAGGCGAAATGAGCGACCACGTAATCGTCGCCATCAACGTTCAGGTGTGCCTTGATGAACGCTTTGGCCACCAGGCGCGGGTCGGGAACGGGCGCTTGATGCGCCTCGTTGACCATCGTCCAATAAGTGCGTGCGTCATCTGCCGTAGCAAAGAGTGGCGTGAAGGCACGCACCGCTACCGGCGTCTGTTCGGCCCGCGCCACCTTGTTCGTCGTCATGTCGCCCGCCCCGTCGATGGCCGGCACGGCTCCCACCGAAAACGAGATCGCGCCAACCAGGGCCAGCACCAGCGCAGCAGCGAGCCGCGTAAAAGGGAGCGGATGGCTCATGAATACGTTCCTTGTCGTTGAAGCCGGGCGGTCGGCAACCCGGTGTGCCTCGGGGCTTCGCAGCGAGGAAACCCTGCTCGAAGCCGGGCCACGATAGCAACGGCCTCGCAACCGGACTGTCCTATGTCGGCGTGATGCGTACTCGGCGACGTCGTGGCGCCGTGAGCTACTTCGCCGATTCGATGCGTGGGCTTGCAGCGGGCTAATAATTCCCCGTTTCGCTCGCGAGCGCTCGGCGCGTCACCCGCCCTGCGCCGTCGCGACAACAGGACTTGATAGAATCCGCAAGCGGCGGAAGTCAAGAAGGACGTCGCCGCAGACCATGGATGAAACAAGGAACGTAACTATGCTTTGGAAGACGCTGGCCGCCGCAACGGCGGTGATGCTGATGACGTCAGGTTGTTCGTTGATGTCGAAGCTCGATACCACGTCCGGTATCGAAATCACGCAAGAGAAAATCGATACGTTGAAGAAAGGAACCACCACCCGGCAGGATGTCCTCGCCGCGTTTGGTCACCCTCCTCAGAAATCGGAAGTCCTCGGTCATGAGGTCTGGACCTATCCGTACACGCGCATTGCTGCCAATCCGCTCGGATCGAACGTGAGCGAAAGCACCATCTTCGAGTTCGACAAGAACGGCCGCCTGCTCAAGGCCTACAAGTCGGGCGGCGTGCCCGGCAAGAGCGGCAATCCGATGCTCGACGCCGCCGGGATGTAACTCCCAGCCGCGCAAGCCAGGCGCATGAGGAACCCGTGTCGGTGTGTCCGGCACGGGTCGTACGCCTCTCCCGCGTCAGGAATGAATACCGGCGCGGATCGTGGACAACGCCACTGACAGGCCACCCATCAACGTCGCCGTTTGCTCCCCTTGCCGTAGCGACGGTGGTTTGTGCGACGCCCAGATATCTCAGCGCGCCAACCGCGCCCTCCTTCAACGTGTCGTGTCGGAAACCCGATCAACTCACACGCCGAGCCTCAACGGGCGTGACTCATCCCAATCTGGGCCTGCTGCGCTCGTACCTGCTCCATGAGCTGTGCTTGTTGCAGATCGTTTTGCTGGATCTGTTCCATGGCCTCCTCGGGCCGCGGCGGCGCGCTTTTCAGATCGATCTGCGCGGGCCTCGTGAGAGGGCCGGACCCGATGAACGTGAGCGTGCCCCTGTCCTCGTCCAGGCGGGCTGCGACCAGATTCTTCGCCGTAATGTTGCTCTCATGGCACGCAGCAGTGAACTGCACAAGACGATCTTCCGATGCGTCAGGAATGCGGCGCTTGAGCTCACTGTATAGCTCGTGGTTCGAGCTCTGCGGATAGCGCGGGTCGCACGTTTCATGGGCAATCGTTTCAGAGCACGCGGCGATCTGCCGCACAGCGATATGATCCGGTACGCTGGCGAAGCGACGTTCCACCTCGTGCTGATGTACGCCGGCCCCATGGTAGGACACATCGTCGGAGCGGCCGGTAGCCTCTTGGCGCATGACTGGCATCACGGGTGCAGCGACGGGCTCGGGAGCAAGCGAACGATATGCCGATAGCGATTCGTTTGGTTGCTCCGGCCGGAGGTAGGGCGCATCCGGCTGCCCAATGGATCGCAGCTCGGTTTCCACGGCGCGCTGTACCGCTGCCATGGTGAGAGGGCCGGCTATACCGTCGGCCACGAGGTCGTGGTTACGTTGGAAGTCTTCGACAGCAAGACGGGTGCGGCGGCCGTAGTTGCCGTCGACCGCAAGCTCGTGGCCGGCGGCGCCCACGTATCCCAAACGATTGAGGCTCCGCTGAAGCTGCTCGACATCGTCGCCCCTCCGCGCATCGCGAATATTTTCTTGATCCATACCCGGCGCAGCCAAGGCCAGGGCGCGGCGCATCGTTCTCCCTTCGAATACGTCGACCAGTAACTTCGCATAGGACTCATCCGTGGCATAGCCTGCTTTCTGCAACGCGGCAGCCTCCTTAGCCAGATCACCTATTGTTCCGGCGTCGAAAAGGCCAGCCTTCGCATACCGAGGGTTGTCACGTAGAAACCGCACGCGGTCGGCCATCGCATCGTCGAGCGTTTCATAAACTCTAAAGGGCTGGTCCACCCATATCGTTTTCCCGTTCACGCGCTCCCACACATTGAAGGTCTTCGTTTCACCCTCCCATCCAGTGCCGGCCTTGATGTTGAAGATATTGTTGGTACCCGGAAGGACTTTCTTGCCCCATCCCGTTTCGTGAGCCGCCTGGGCAAGGATCAACTGCCAAGACATGCCGGTTTCTTCCGATATCTTGACCGCAGCCGGATAGAGCTCGGCGATGAACTTCTCTTTTTCATCCATGATTGGTGACCTTTTAGTCTATTGCGGCTAGAAATCGACCGTTTCGGAAAACGCTTGCTCTTCTTCCGCATCCAATGGGCGGTACTTTCCGCTGATCACTATTGCGTCGCCCGTGCTGTAGAAATGGTCCATTCCCTTTGCCACCCAAGCCGTGTAGGCTCCTGACGCCTCCGTGACTCTCACCTCGTTGCTGCCTTCATTAGCACCACTCAGGTAGTTCAACCGGACCACCTCCAACAGGGTTTGAGAAAGGCTCTGCTGTGATTGCGTATCCACTTGTACGAGGACATAGAGAGAGCTACCCCGCCGCAGACAGTGCGTGGCCCTCCCGCCGTAGTATTCAGACGAGATAACGATGTCCTTGACCCATAGTTCAATGGCGCCATCGGACACGCTCACGCGAGGGCGTTGGTTCATCCCGTCCTCGTCCCACGTAGCGCCTACGACACATGTCCCCCCACCGCCCAAGCTGGCCGACGCGTATGGTCGAAATCTGGCCGTGACCGCGTCTTCATTCGATGCTGAATTTGTCGTAGCACCGCAGTCCGCCGTCCCTCCGGCAACAAGGACTCCAAAAGCCATAGCCGAGGAAATGGTCCTAAGATTCACTACGCCTTTCTCCCCTTGTTCTTTCCGTTTCTGAGGACCGCGGCCACGCCGATGCGGCATCGGCCCAAGCTCACGGCGCACCCACTCATTGATAATCGCCACATCCCGAAGCAACTGCAGGTCGTGCATCGGATCGCGCGTGGCAAGCTTATGCACGGGTATCAGCGACGTAGGCCGTGCGCCTTCTCCGTTAAAGTCGGCGTCCTCCACCGTCACGATGCTTCCTCGAGTATGGCGCGGCTTGGTTCCGTGGCTGCCGTCTGGCGCAGCCATCGGAGCCCCTCACCGGTGCCCGGTTTCACGCACTCGGATGTTTCACTCGTAACGAGAGGCTCCTGGGGTTTGACGAAGACCGGAGGCAGCGTGGCACGCCTGGTCAGCATCTTGTCCTTGAAGAACCAGTTCTTTCGCGCGCGGATCGGCTTGCTCCCCTCGTAGAAGATCAACTCTTCGTCCGCGGGCAGTTCCTTGACCTCCTGCGGAAGCATCAGCGCGCGCTTTTCCTCGACCAAACTCGTCGAGACCTGCCTGCTTCCGCCGCCGTGGCTGGTGCTCCGCTGCTGCTTACGCAAGGTTCGATAGCCGAGCATCTCGCTGTAGTCGTTCGCATCCGCCTGCTCGCGCGGGGCGAAGACGATCTGTGCGCCGTGGTTGGTCATGAAGTTCTGCGCATCGTGGTCGCCGTAGGTAGCCCGCAGCTGCGATCGACTCTGAATGATGCATAGGTCGCGGACGCCGTAGCTCGCCGAGATGGAGATGCGTTTGGCCCAGACATCCACGCGGCCCATGGCGGTGAATTCATCCATGAGCATCAACATCTGGTGCTTCAGATCGGGCTCCTCGCCAAGCTGCTTGCCCAGGTTGTTGCCGATCACCATGCTGAAAAAGATGTTCAGTAGCTTGCTGCTCTCGTCGAGCTTGTTGGTCGGGATGATCACGTAGAGGGACGTCGGGACCTTGCGCAGGCTGAGCACATCGATATCCGTGGCATTGGTCGCCGCCGCCAGGAATGGACTGAGGAACTGCTGCAGCGGTGCCTGCATGCTTGCCAGCACCGAGGAGAACGTGTCGTCGGCCAATCCCACGAGGTTGTTGAAGACGGTACGCGTCTGCGAGGCGATGCTGCCGGACCGCGGTCCCTGCAGAAGCCCCGCGAGCATGGCACGGGTGGTTTGCCCCTCCGTGCCGCTGGAGAAATGGAGGATGCGTTCAAAGCTGGGAAAGTCGACGGAGCTGTTGATCAGTTCGGCAGTGGCAGCCGGATATTTCTCATCCCATGCCTCGAACAGGAAGGAGGCGAAGGCCGTGAATGCCGCGCGGCTCTGGGACGTCCAGAATGGGTCGCCACCCGGCTGGTCCGGATAAAGGATGGCGGCAATGGTCTGGAGTTCACCGATGCGTTTAGCCGGACTCATGCCGGCCAGCAAGGTCATCGGGTTGAAGCGGTGCGTATGGCCGTTCTCATCGTAAGGCGCCCACACCCGAATCTCCTGCCCCAGCGCTTGGCGCCAGCCGCTGGTGGTCTTATGCAGTTCCCCCTTTACGTCGAGGACAACCACCGATCCCTGGTAAGTCAGCAATACCGGAATGGCGACGCTAGCGGTCTTGCCCGAGCGCGTCGGGCTGATGGTAATGACGTGCTGCGCGCCGCCGAGCCAGAGGTAGCGCCCTTTGTGCTTGCCGATGAGGAGGCTCTCCGGCGTTGCCTTGAACAGCCCAGCCTTCTTGATCTCCGATGCCTTTGCGAAGCGGGCGTTGCCATGCGTGGACTCCGACGCCCAGGTACTTCTCACCAGCGGAGCCAGCAGGGCGCACCAAGCGAGGCACGGAACCGCGCAGCCTAGGCCGATTCCCAGCTTGATGCGCCATGCGTAAGGCAAGTACGAGGGGTCGTCCAACGCGGCGAAGTAGAGCCACGCGGTGTTCCATCGCAGGGGATGCCCTTCCAGGCCCAGGAACAGATAGATGAGGTAGCCCGCTCCATAAGCTGCCGCCACCGTGGCGCAAAGCAGTAGAACAACGGCGGTAACCGCCTTCCATGGACGCATATAAGGCACTCCGTGCGAGATCGGTCTAAATGCTCGGATAGGTGGTTTGGTATGGCAATAGGTAATTGCCACGATGCGCCGTGAGCCTTGCTACACAAAGGCCGCTATGACAAGCGGATGTGAGTGTGACTCTGTCGCCGCTTCCGAGAATTCTGAAAAGTGCGAGCCACCGGGATATATTCATTCGGCCATGGTTGCCAGGGGGCTGCCAGGCAGACAGAGAGCATCGATATGGAGCAGGAGAGCTCGCTCAGCTTTTTCGAATTGAATCGTCGGTTGGATGAGATGCCGGAGTTCGAGTCTTCGTCGTCCGGCGCTGACCGCAAGGCACTTTTTGGGTTTGCACTGTTGCTCGCCGCCTATGGCGCGAGCTTTCCGATAACTCACTTCCTGTTAGACAAACCGATCCAGCTTGTCGCACTCAAATCAGTGGTTGCGGTCGAGATCGTCGGGTTATGTATTGCCGCCTGGAATTCGCGCCGGGAGGTTCTTGGCCTACCCAAGCCGGTGCAGAACTTCTCCAGACAGCTCGATCACGATTTTCCGCACCACTTCGGCGTACTCGATTGGCTCAAGAGCCAACCGATCGACTTGCTGGAGCGACATGCGTCCATGTCGAGCTTTCGGCGCGAACGCCTCACGCAGAAGCTCCCATTGGTTGCCGGGAGCATTCCGACATTGGGACTCGTACCGGTCGTTGTCGCGATCTATTTCCAAGTTCGCGAATATGCCGCTGGCCGCCATCTTGGTTGGGTCGATTTCGTAGCCGGGTTCCTCGTCGCGGTGCTCTACGTCGTGACGTGGGGCGCCGCGCTGATGAAATCGCGGATGGAAGCGATGGATATGTATCTACAGACTGCGCTGGACATGAAGCGATCGGAAACAGTTAACGACGCCGTCGGGACCGACATCGGCGCGCGGGCTCATCCTTAGCCGAGCGATCCGGCTCACTGACACGGTGCTCGTGAGAGTCGATCGGGTTGTCGAGGAGGGCCTCTTATTCCGCGATGAACTGCGGATAGGGACCTGATATCGAGTGATCGATAGGCAAAACCGGCAAGAAAAGAACGCTCGCGGGAGCGGGCGTTTTCTTTTCGACACGACACGACTGGCGCGGTGGCGGAGCCGTGGGGTTTAATACGCCGACGCCGAACCGTCGGCTGCACTATCGGCGCTTGGGGAGCCGTGACACATGGAGAACGTAGCGCCCTATCTACTTATCGCAGTGTTCGTCGTGCTCTCCCTCGGGAGGCTTCTTCGACGACCGCGACGTCCACAGAGCACCCATTATAACTGCGCAAGGTGTCGCAAGATCTTTCCGCACGACCGTCGCACGATTGGCGCGTGGCGAATGGGCAAGGAACGCTTCTACTGTGGCCCCTGCCATCGGGCATGGCTGGCTACGCAGCCTCGACGGCCTATGGAGGTTCGCGGGATGGCGCGGCAATCGCAGGGATGTCTCGGTGCGATACTTTGGTTGCTGCTTCCTGTGGGGCTCGTCATCGTCTGGGCAACGCGATAGCGGCTCGACGCTTTAGAACGTCGAGCTAGCGGCTAATGGGGGCTCAACTAGCGCCTTTTGGACATCCCACCACGTTCGTAGGTTTAGCCAAAATCCGCAACCGTCGCCTCAGCGACTCCAAGCAATACCAATCTGCGACTAGTCAGTGTGACCTACTCCACTGCGTTGTGCAGTGGCCTGTAGCCCTGCCACACCCTTTGTTGACGTCAACGTCCCCAGTTTTCACATCCTTCCCGACGGATCGCCCTGAACGTCCTACGCACACGACAACTGATTCGAAAGGACATTACATCGTCGACCAAGGCTGATTGATATCTTCAACGACGGGTGCGTCACCAAAAATTGAAATGGTGCCACCGGCCAGGTGAAAGAATGTCTGACCACGCTTTTTCGAGGGCGACCAGTCGGCAATGTTACCAAACGACGCATGGCGCGCTTGGCGCGCAAGATCGACCGTGCTGCAAAAAGACGTGACGTTTGCAATTACCACGCGACCGAGCATCCGCACCCGGCTGTCTTCGCTGGGATGGTAGGAAAGCGTGATGGTAATCGTGGTGCTCTCGGCCGACGTCATTTCAAGAGAATGAAAAACAGCGTCATGCAGATTCTTGTTCATAAGTTTCCAATTTCTACGGAGTAACTGCATTCAACAGAACGTATGCCGCAGCCCCGACAAGTATGACCGGGTACAACCAGCCGGGAGGACCGGACTGCGCAAAGTGATGCTCAGACTCGTTGACATCTGCCCGTTGAGGCCATTTTTCAGCGCGCAGTCTTGTATGCGTCTAGGTGCGTCTTCCCAAGAGCCGCCGTGCGAAGACGCACCCTTTTTCCTCACTTCCCATCGTGGTGACGTGGGGCGCCGCCTGATGAAATCCCGCATGGAAGCGATGGACATGTATCTGCAGGCTGCGCTGGACATGAAGCAATCGGAGGCAGACAGCGGCACCGTTGCCGACGAGAATTACGTAGTCCGTGCGATTGGCTGGAACGATGTACCCCGAGGTCAAGTTCCCTGTGCTCTACGCAATGTTGATGATCTTAGGATTGCGAGAGATCAAGAGGCGTTTAGCGAATATGAACGAACGAATGACACCCTTCGAGCGCACATATTCGAGAAGCACGGCAGGCGGCATGAAAAGCTCGCAGCAGTGGGCTTACCTTGCTCTTACTGTTTCAAGGACGCAGCTAACAGCTCGGTATTTGCACGAGGGACAAATTCTGTTAAGGGAACCAACCAAGTACACACTCGCTCGTTGCATGCTGAGGAGAATGCCTTCCTCCAGCTAACCTCCGGAGGCGCCGCGGCCATTCGTGGCGGCCGGCTTTTCACGACCGCGAGTCCTTGCGAGCTCTGTTCCAAGAAGGCGTATCAATTGGGCATCGCCGATATTGTGTACATAGATCCTTATCCCGGCATATCGATTCCGCAGGTACTGATGACGGGGAGAGAGGACGCCAGGCCACAGCTGAGATTGTTCCACGGAGCGGTTGGGAAGGCTTATCACCGACTCTATGACGCCATGCTGCCGATCAAGGACGAAATTGCTGCACGCCTCCAATAGGGAGGCGTCCATCAAGGGGGGGGCCAATTGGTACGCTCGCGGGTCCTCTTCCAAGAACGCCGCCCTTCGATCGAGCCGACTATCGGTGACAGTAGTCGGCGGGGAGGCAGTCTTCGTCTGCAAGCATTCCCGACGTCCCCAAGGTCTCGCGCTCGCCCGGCGCGAGTGAACGGCACTGCAGATCGTGCAGCTCGAAGAAACGACTCGCGAAATAGACGAGCATTTGCGACAGTCAATGCACTACAAAAACAGGTCTGCCTGGCCTGCATCTCCTCGATGCACTTTCTCCTCCTCACTCGCCCGTGCTCCGACTTGTAGCCTCTCTAGTGCGAGTTTGTAGCCTGCAACCAGTACGGAAAGCATTTCATCACGATCTGACCGAGAGATCGATGGCAAGTCGTCGAGTGGAGTTTCCGCCAAGGTCCTCTCGCCAGCGCCACGTGGGGCACTGAAATCGACTACTGATGTAGATGCGAGATCGAGATCAGGGTCCTGCGCAACCATCTCGTGAATCATCGAAGCAAGGAGCCCCTTCTGAGCTTCAGTAAGGGGATTGTTCTTCCAGAAGATGAAGATAGGCAGGTGAGTCCCGCGGCCCCTTCCGTAGACCATCGGAGGATCAAAAGGAACCCGAAGTTCTCGACTCAGGGCGTAGCTTCGGGTAGAGACCTCATGCACGAATATGGGATTGATCTCTGAGAAATACTTCGCGAGCAACGGCGCGATTTCAAGATAACTTTTCTGAGCAAGCTCTAATTTCACACCATGGCGAATTAGAACTTCCATCTCCGCCAAACTCGTCTTTGTGGCGAGCATACTGCGGACCATCTTCAACAATGGATTGTATGAAAAAGGGGGCGAACTCTTCGAAAGAGCGATGAGCTGCGTACTCACGCCCTCAGCAGTGGGACGCCATATGCGCGCAACGTGCAGAACGGATGGAAGCTTGAGTCGCGCCATGAAGAACGTCCCTACCATTTAAAAGGAAGCTTTCGACATCGAGTAGTAGGCCTCAATATCAGCGTCCTTGATTCGCATACCAGGGTTCAGCGCGGACCGATGATTCCACACTTTGAACCAAGGACCATCTGGTACGTGCGAGAGCTTAACTAACTCACCTGCACTGCGCCTGCTATAAAACCCAATAACTTCGTCCAGCAACTGTTTTATGTCTTCCTCGAATTCGCCCTGCACTACCGCTCGCTCTCCAGTCTCCGGATCGATACCCACCGCACGTGAGGTAATGGGCGAAGATCCAAACTTGCTGAAATCACGATAGAGGTACTGCAGGACAGGACCGTAGTCCCAAGCCTCGAATTCGTGGCGCACTAACGGCTTTCTCAGCCGCGCAAGACACCATGCGTGACAAAAGAAGACGAGCTTCTGAAGAGACAGGTTTGTGATCGGCCGCTGCTCCCTGGCGCAAAAATCCAGAACGTAATTTGCAACTGCGCGCCCATCGTACGTCATAGCATTCCAATGGCGAGCCCCCTCACCCGCACTTCGAATACCCACAATTCAAACAAGTCTGGCAGCCATCCATCAGCACCAGCGCCTGCGTGTTGCACTTGGCGCAGAGCGTGGCGCCAGCGGGGAAGCCGGAGGCGTTGGTGTGTGAGTCAGCCGGGGCCGTTTCGGCAGGAGCGGCGGCGGCGGGCTTGGTGCTGGCCTTCTCGTAAGCGGCACGCTTTTCCGCGATGAGCTTGCGGGTGGCGTCGCTCATTTCGGGGTCGTGGATCAGGCCGATCGACTTCATGTGCTGTTCGATCACGCCGCCGATCTCGGCGACGATGCTGGGCATGTAGACGCCGCCCGCCTTGAAGTAGCCGCCGCGCGGATCGAACACGGCCTTGAGCTCTTCGACGATGAAGGTCACGTCGCCACCCTTGCGGAAAACGGCGGAGAGAATTCGGGTGAGCGCCACGATCCACTGGAAGTGGTCCATGTTCTTCGAGTTGATGAAGAGCTCGAAGGGGCGACGCTGCTCATGTGGGGTGCCGGCATTCAGCACGATGTCGTTGATCGTGACGTACAGCGCGTGCTCGAAGAGCGGCGACTTGATCTTGTACGTATTGCCGACGAGGGTTTCCGGACGCTCGAGGCTCTCGTGCATCTGGATGACTTCAGCCACCGGCGCGGTGTCTTTCACCGGTGCAGGGGCGGGGGCCGGGGCGGCCTTGTCCTCGGGCTTGACGACGTTATAGCCCTTGATCTTCTTTTCGATCTTGATCGCCATGACTCTCTACTCTTGCTGATCGGTGGCGGCGCGCCCGGAGGGATATCCGGCCCGGCGCGCACGCCGGGCCGGATGGGTACTACTTACTTGCGGCGGCCACGGCCGGCGCTCTTACGCGCCGACGTGCGGCCGGTCTTGCTGGCAGTGGACCTCTTTACCGCCTTGGCGGCGGTTTTCTTACCGACGGCCTTGCGAGCCATCGTCTTGCCGGCGGCCTTGCGGACCGTCTTCTTCGTTGCACTGCGGCCCGCGCTCTTGCGGGCTGCCGACTTCGCGGCGCCGCGACCGACGGCCTTCTTCGCCGCCTTACGGGCCGGCGTGGCCTTCTTCGCAACGCGGCCAGCGGCCTTGCGTGCGGAGGTCTTCTTGGCCGCGCCCTTGCGAGCGACCGTCTTGCCGACGGCCTTGCGACCGGCCGACTTCTTCACGGTAGCCTTGCGGGCAACCTTCTTCGCGGCGACCTTGCGAGCCGGCGCCTTCTTGGCGCTGGCCTTCTTGGCGACCGACTTCTTCGTCGCCTTCTTGGCTGCAACCTTCTTGGCGGCTGCCTTCTTCACCGCCGCCTTCTTGGCCGGGGCTTTCTTGGCTGCGGCCTTCTTCACGGCGGACTTCTTCGCCGCAGCCTTCTTCACAGCCGTTTTCTTCGCAGCCGCCTTCTTGGCCGGTGCCTTCTTCGTTGCTGCCTTCTTGGCGGTAGCCTTCTTCGCGACGGCCTTCTTGGCCGGCGCACGCTTGGCAGCCTTCTTCGCCGACGGCGCGGCCGCAGCGGCCGTGATCTCGGTCGACTCGGCAGAACCGCTGCTCTGCGCGGCGGCCTTGCGCGGTGCCTTGGCACGCACCGGAGCGGCAGCGGGCTCGCTGGTCGCGCCGTTCACTTCGGTGTCGCTGGTCAGCGCGGGCGTCTCGTCGATCACCTTGCGGGCGACCGGCTTACGCTTCACGACCTTCTTCGCGACTACCGGTGCCGGCGACTCGACCGGGGCGGTATCGCCTTCCGTCGTCGCCGAATGATCGGTGTCGTTGGTATCGTTCAAGGGCAGTTCGCCCTCGACGGTCTGATTTTCGATCGACATACGTGATTCCCTCTCCGCGGGGTCAGAACTTGCCGTAATAGCCTTCCTTCAAGGCATCGAAGAGGTTCGCGGCGGTGTGCATTTCACCGTCGTACTCGACCTCGTCGTTACCCTTCAGTTCGACAACGCTACCGTCTTCCAATTCGAAGCGATAGAGGGTGTTCTCGAGATCGGTTTCCTTGACCAGCACACCCTGGAACGCGGCCGGGTTGAAACGGAAGGTGGTGCAACCCTTCAGACCCTGTTTGTACGCGTAGAAATAGATGTCCTTGAAGTCTTCGTACGGATAGTCCGTCGGGACGTTCGCGGTCTTGGAGATGGAGGAGTCGATCCACTTCTGCGAAGCGGCCTGGATATCGACGTGCTCTTTCGGGCTGATGTCGTCGGCGGAAACGAAGTAATCCGGCAGGCGGGTCTTCGGGTCTTCGGAGAACGGCATGGCATCGCCGTTGATGAGGGCGCGGTAGGCCAGCAGCTCGTAGCTGAAGACCTCGACCTTTTCCTTGGACTTCTTGCCTTCGCGGATCACATTGCGCGAGTAGTGGTGAGCGAAGCTGGGCTCGATGCCGTTGGAGGCATTGTTGGCCAGGCTCAGCGAAATGGTGCCGGTGGGCGCGATCGACGAGTGATGGGTGAAGCGCGCACCGGTCTGTGCCAGCGCGTCGACCAGCTCGGGCGCCACCTCGGCCACGCGCTGCATGTAGCGCGAGTACTTGGCGTGCAGCATGCTGCCCTTGATCGTCTGACCGACCTTCCAGCCGTCCTTCACCATTTCCGGGCGCTTGCGCAGCATGTCGCCGGTCACGGTGTATTCGCGGGCGAGCACGGGGGCCGGACCCTTTTCCTTGGCGAGTTCGAGGGCCACTTCCCAACCGGCCACAGCCATTTCGCGCGATACCTCTTCGGTGAAGGCGACAGCTTCGGCAGCGCCGTAGCGCATCTTGAGCATGGTGAGCGTAGAGCCCAGACCGAGGAAGCCCATGCCGTGGCGACGCTTGGAGAGGATCTCCTCACGCTGCTGCGGCAACGGCAGGCCGTTGATTTCCACCACGTTGTCGAGCATGCGGGTGAACACACGAACCACTTCGCGGTATTCGTCCCAGTCGAAACGGGCCTTCGGACCGAACGGGTCGCGCACGAAGGTGGTGAGGTTCACCGAGCCCAGCAGGCAGGAGCCGTACGGCGGCAGCGGCTGCTCGCCGCAGGGGTTGGTGGCGCGGATGTGCTCGCACCACCAGTTGTTGTTCATCTCGTTGACGCGATCGATGAGGATGAAACCGGGCTCGGCGTAGTCATACGTCGAGACCATGATCATGTCCCACAGATGCCGGGCACGGATGTGGCCGTAGATCTTGCAGGCCACCAGACCGTCGTCGCGGGTGACGTAGTTCTCGGTGGTGGGCCACTCGCGCCACACGACCTTGGTCGGGTCGGTGAGGTCGATCTCGCCCTGCTCCTTCACATGCACAGGGAACACGGTGGGCCATTCCTGATCCTGCTCCACGGCATCCATGAAGCCGTCGGTGATCAGCAGCGAGAGGTTGAACTGGCGCAGGCGACCATCCTCGCGCTTGGCGCGGATGAATTCCTTGGCGTCCGGATGAGCGATGTCGAACGTGCCCATCTGCGCACCGCGACGGCCACCGGCCGACGAGACGGTGAAGCACATCTTGTCGTAGATATCCATGAACGACAGCGGGCCCGAGGTGTGGGCGCCGGCACCGGACACGTAGGCACCGCGCGGGCGCAGCGTCGAGAATTCGTAGCCGATGCCGCAGCCGGCCTTCAGCGTGAGACCCGCCTCGTGCACCTTCTCGAGGATGTCGTCCATCGAGTCGTGGATGGTGCCCGACACGGTGCAATTGATGGTCGAGGTGGCCGGCTTGTGCTCCAGCGCGCCAGCGTTGGAGGTGATGCGGCCAGCGGGGATCGCACCGCGGCGCAGCGCCCAGAGGAATCGCTCGAACCAGTGATGGCGCAGCTCCTCGGTGGCTTCCACGTCGGAGAGCGCGCGGGCCACGCGCTTGTAGGTCTCGTCCACCGAGCCGTCGACGGGGTCGCCGGACTTGGCCTTCAGACGATACTTCTTGTCCCAGATGTCATACGAGGCGGGCTGAAGCGGAATCGCCGCGGTCTCAAGCCCCATGGCTTGCGCACGTGCAGTGCTCATGAATGTGTCGTCCTCGATTCTCGACCTTTGAGAGGCCGTTCTTATTGGCATGGGTCGGCGCAACCCGTCGACGCCTCCCCCCGGAGTCCTCGTCGACCATCCCTAGCGGCTCCACCGTCGGCCCGAAAAGCCTTTGCCGACGCTGGTTTGAAGCTTGTACCTGACGATCCGCAGCACCAGCACTTGGTAAATAGCGAACGACGAAACACAAGATGTTGTGGTTGCGGCCGGTGTGAACCATAAACCCGGAGGGGGGCGATGTAAAGTGTCGCGAACGGGCGTCGCAAGGATTGAAACCCGCGGGCCCGTGCCGTGGTCGAAGCGCCGATCGCGTGTCCCGAGCAACACCAGACAAGGAGCTTTTCAATGCGCGCCAGCAGTTACCGGCGAACCACTTTGCTGACCTTCGGCCTTGCCCTCGCCATGGGGCTGGCATCCCCTGCCTTCGCGGCGATTCCCCCGGCCATCGACGGCCAGCCGATGCCTTCCCTGGCGCCGATGCTGGCGAAGGTCACGCCCGCGGTGGTCAACATTTCCACGAAGACGCGGGTGCGCGCCCGCGATCCCTACTTCGACGATCCGTTGTTTCGCCAGCTGTTCGGAGACCGCGGCGTCCAGCGCGAGCGCGTGGAGCAGAGCCTCGGCTCGGGTGTGGTGATCGACGCGACCAAGGGCTATGTGCTGACCAACCATCACGTGGTGGGCGGCGCCGACGACATCACCGTGACCCTGCAGGACGGTCGCGACTTCAAGGCGAAGCTGGTCGGCAGCGATCCCGACACCGATGTGGCCGTGCTGCAGATTCCCGCCGAGCGCCTGCAGGCGCTGCCCATCGCGGATTCCTCGCAGTTGCGCGTGGGCGATTTCGTCGTGGCGGTGGGCGATCCCTTCGGCCTGGGCCAGACCGCCACCTCCGGCATGGTCTCCGCGCTGGGCCGCTCGGGCCTGGGCAAGGGCTACCAGAACTTCATCCAGACCGACGCGTCGATCAACCCCGGCAACTCCGGCGGCGCGCTGGTGAACCTGCGCGGCGAGCTGGTCGGCATCAACTCGATGATCTTCACGCCCTCGGGCGGCAACGTGGGCATCGGCTTCGCCATCCCGACCGACCTCGCCACCAGCGTGATGAAGCAGTTGCTGGCCTACGGTAAGGTCCGCCGCGGCAACCTCGGGGTGGAGGTGCAGGACATCACGCCGCGGATCGCGCAGGCATTGAACCTGAAGGACACCAACGGCGCGGTGGTCACGCGCGTGGACGACGGGTCGCCGGCCGACGGCGCAGGTTTGCAGACCGGTGACGTCGTGACGGCCGTTAACGGCAAGCCCGTGCGCGCGGCGCAGGACCTGCGCAATGCCGAGGGCCTGCTGCCTCTGGGCGCGAAGGCCACGCTCTCGGTGCGCCGTGGCGGCGCGACGCGCGACGTCGAGGCCACCGTGGAAGCACCGAAGATCGCCACCCTCGATGGCGCGAAGGTGGACCGCCGCCTGGCGGGCGTCACGCTCAACGACCTCACCCCCGAACAGAAGGCGCAAGGGCTGTACGGCGTGGCCTTGAGCGGTGTCCGGCGAGGGTCGGCGGCCGCTGCGGCCGGCCTGCAGGACGGCGACATCGTCATCGGCATCGCGCAGCAGCGCATCGCGGGTGTGAAGAGCCTGCCCACCACCGGTTCGCTGGGCGGTCGGCAATTGCTCCTCACGGTAGTGCGAGACGACGCCGTGTATTACGTGGTGCTGTGAAAGGTGGGAGCCAGCCTGCTGGCGATAAGCCAAGGCACGGGTAGGAGCCAGCCTGCTGGCGATAAGCCAACGAAGCGGTGTAGCGGTAAGGCAAGCTCCCATCGCCAGCAGGCTGGCTCCCACCGGAAAGCGGCCCTTACGGCAAGTGGTCCTTACGGCAAGTGGTCCTCATCGGCGAGTGGTCCTCATCGGCGAGCGGTCCTCATCGGCGAGCGGTCCTCATCGGCAAGTGGTTCCCATCGGCGAGCGGTCCTCACCGGCAAGTAGTCCCTACCCGCAAGATTCCCTCGCCGCCATGGCGGCTCCTACAACGCAAAGGATGGCGGCTCCACAACGGCAAAAGCCCGAGTCAAATGTGAAAAGAATCCCCTACAGGTTACGTTCCGTTTTCTGACGGCAGGATGCTGCAAGATGTCAATGCTGCGCCCGGGCCTGGGATGGCCCACAATTGCGGCCTAGCTCGCCTATCCAGTCCATCCCGAGGTTCCAGCCGTCCATGTCTCTTCGTTTCGCGCGACTGTTCACCGCCACGCTGATTGGCCTTAGCGCCACTGCCACCGTTCTCGCCGCCGGACCGCAACTCGTCTGGCGCGGCGACATCACCACCGCTCGCGGCGTCGTCACCGACGTGGCCAAGGCGTGGGAGAAAGCCGGCAAGGGCAAGATCGAACTGCAGCCGTTCAACACCGCCTCCGGCATCGACGCGGTCGCCAAGGGCAGCGCGGATCTCGCGGGTTCGGCCCGCCCGGGCATCGGTGGTGCCGAACAGTCGCTCACCTTCACGCCGGTGGCGTGGGACGCACTGGTGATGGTCACCTACCCGTCCAACCCGGTGAGCAACATCACGATCAAACAGCTCCACGAGATCTACATGGGGCACATCACCAACTGGAAGGAACTCGGCGGCAACGATGCGCCGATCAATCTCTATGCGGTGGCGAGCCCGGGCGACGGCGTGGAATACAGCCTGCGCAAGCTGCTGTTCGGCCGCGGCAATCAGCCGGTCGCCGCGCCGCGCCTGTACGTGAACGTGGCGAAGCTGGAAGAAGGCGTCACCCTCGACAAGCAGGGTCTCGGCGCCACCACGCTTGCCGGCGTCTCGTCGAACAAGAAGGTGAAGATCCTTTCCATCGATGGCGTTGCGCCGTCGATGTCCACGGTCAGCAGCGGCACCTATCCGCTGTTCACCGAGCTTTATCTCGTCTCCAACGAGAGCAGCCCGAAGGCGGCCGAAATCAAGGAGTTCATCACCTTCCTTACCTCCAGCCAGGGCAGCTCGCTGCTGCGCTCGCATAGCCTCGTGCCGTACGCCGATGGCGCGTCGCTGGCGTCGAAGGATGCCGCGCGTCGTGCCGCGATCGCTTCCACCGTCGGTACGCGCGCCAACGTGGGCCAGGCGATGACCACGCCGACCGTGGCATCCGCCACGCCGACCCCGGCCGCGGTGGAGAAGGAAACCGCCGTTGCCAAGGCGCAGGTCGCCGGCAAGGGCGCCAAGGCGGCGAAGGAAGCCAAGGCATCGGTCGCCACCACGGCAGAGCCGTCGCAGTTCGCCAAGGTCGTGGCCAGCGTCACCACCACGGCGCACATGGGCTTTGCAGGCGTGCGCGTCGAGGCCTTCACCGCGTCGGACAACGCCAAGACTGGCGGTCGCTTCGCGAAGGTGCTTGCCGATGCGGTCACCGTGAAGGGTAAGGCCGTTGCCCGCCCGATCGCCGACGCACCGGCTAACGCCGTCGAAAAGTCCAAGGCCGTCGCCACCCCGAAGGTGGCCGAGGCCAAGCCGGCCGCCAAGGCCAGCAAGACCGTCGCCAAGGCGGCGGAGCGCAAGCCCGCCGCCTCGCGCACGTACAAGGTGGCGCAGGGCGACACGCTCTATTCGATCGCGAAGAAGAACGCCATCGACGTGAACCAGTTGCGCGCCATGAACGGCCTGAAGGACAACAACGTCCGTCTCGGCCAGGTGCTCAACGTCGGCGCTCGCTGAGCCGTGGCGGTTCGCGCGGTATCGCTCGATCTCGACGACACCCTGTGGCCGGTGCTTCCGGCCCTGATCGAGGCCGAGCACTGCGTCGATCGCTGGCTCCAGCAACATCATCCCGACGTCGCCAGCGCATGGCCCATCGAGGCCATGCGCGAGCTGCGCGACAAGATCGCGCGGGAAAACACGCACCTCGCCCACGATTTCAGCGAACAGCGGCGACTGACCATTCGCCACGCCTTCGCTGCCTGCGGCATCGACGACGCGCCGGTGGACGAGTTGTGGCGCATCTACTTCGCCGCCCGCAACAACGTCGAACTCTATCCGGATACGCTGCCGGCACTCGAGCGCATCGCGCGGCACGTTCCGCTGGTCAGCATTTCCAACGGCAACGCCGACCTGGAAGTCATCGGGCTGCATCATTTCTTCCACACGCGACTCAACGCCAGCGGCGTGGGCGTCGCCAAGCCGCACCCGCAGATCTTTCTCGCCGCCGCGGAAGCGCTGGCCATCGCACCCGGTGACATGCTTCACGTTGGCGACGATCCCATGCTCGATGTGGTGGGCGCGCGCGAAGCGGGGCTGCGCACCGCATGGCTCAATCGCACGGGCGAACGCTGGTCGCACGGCCCTGCTCCCGATCTCGAATTCGCCGACATGGCAGCGCTCGCTGAATGGATTGACGCCACGGTCTCGACGGACAGTTAGAATGGCGATCTACTGATAGCAACAATGCATTGACGCGGTTGGCAACGACCGCGAGGTTGGGAGACCTGATGTCGCCGCTGATCGAACGCAAATCCGGAAAACGCACCGCCATCCTCATCGAGACCGTGGACGCGGGCAGCATGGCCGCCACCGAAGCACGCCTCGACGCCGCGCAAAAGCAATGGCTGGCCGCCACCGGATTTCGTCCCGTGCCCGGCGCGCTCGCGCTGTTACCGGGCGTCGACGGTGTGGCGCGCGTGCTCGTAGGAGCGGATCGCCATCTGCCCATGGCGGCGCTCGGTGCGCTGCCCTATCGGTTGCCGGAAGGTGTCTACGAGCTCGCCGCGGAAGGCGTGGTGGACGACCGCGATCTCGCCGCGCTCGGCTGGGCGCTTGGCGCCTACCGTTTCGATCGTTACCGCGCGGCCGAGCGCAAGCCGGCGCAGCTTGTGGTGAGTCCGTCCACGTTGCGCGCGTTGGCACCGGTCATCGCGGCCACGACGCAGGTGCGCAACCTCGTGAACACGCCGACCGAGGACATGGGCCCGGAACACCTCGCGCAGGCCATTCGCGAGCATGCGGAAGAGCACAAGGCGAAGGTGCGCGAGTGGGTGGGCGACGAGTTGCTGGAAGGCAACTTTCCCACGATCCACGCGGTGGGCCGTGCGAGCCACCGCCCACCGCGCCTGATCGAACTCACCTGGGGCAAGGCCTCCAATCCCAAGCTCGTGCTGATCGGCAAAGGCGTGTGCTTCGACACCGGCGGACTCGACATCAAGCCGTCGGATGGCATGCGCTGGATGAAGAAGGACATGGGCGGCGCTGCGCACGCGATCGCGCTCGCGGGCCTGGTCATGGCAGCCAAGCTGCCGGTGCGGCTCACCCTGCTCGTGCCCGCGGTAGAGAACGCGATTTCGGGCAATGCCATGCGCCCGGGCGACGTGATCCGCACGCGCGCCGGCCACACGGTGGAAGTGGACAATACGGACGCCGAAGGGCGGCTGGTGCTGTGCGATGCTCTGGCCTTCGCGGCAGAGCAATCGCCGGACCTCATCGTGGATTTCGCCACGCTGACCGGCGCCGCGCGTGTGGCGCTCGGGCCCGAACTCCCTGCGCTGTTCACCAATCGCGACACGCTAGCCGACCACGTCCTGGGCGCCGCCGACGTCGTGCACGATCCGCTTTGGCGTCTGCCCTTGTGGCGGCCGTACCGGCGCATGCTGGAGTCGTACGTGGCGGATTTCGCCAATGCGGGCCCTTCGCGCCACGCGTGTGCGGTCACGGCCGCGCTGTACCTGGAGCGCTTCGTGCCGGACAGCCAGAACTGGATGCACCTCGACACGTATTCGTGGAACGACGGCGATCGCCCGGCGCACCCGCGCGGGGGTGAGGCGCAGGGCCTTCGGGCGTTCTTCCGGTTCCTTTCCGAGCGTTACGCCTGATCGATCGCGATCGGCAACGCCGATCGTCAGCTCTCGTCGGTTTTGCCGACCTCAGTGTCAGCGGTGGCGTCGTCCGCCGCTGAGTTCTCGTTTTCTGCATCGGCCGCGCCTTCCGCCGCCTGATCCTGCTTCGCCTTCCACGCGATGACGGCGCGCAGGTTGCGCTCGAGTTCGGCGATGGTCAGCGGGAAATAGTCCTCGTGGGCGTCGGTGACCTGCCAACTGGCCAGCAGCTTGTCGGTGGCGCCGACGCCGATGGCGTTGAGCGCACTGCGCACGTCCCTCGGATCGAGATCCGTCGCTTGCAGGATCAACTGCCATAGCCAGTTCATCCGCTGCGGATCGACGCCGCGCGTCATGGGTGGTCGGGTATAGAGGCGGGCGGGCGCGTCGAAGTCGCTCATGGTGCATTTCCTTGCGGACACGCGAGCCAGTATGCCACCGGCCTTTAGCACCGGTATCGGCCCACGTCGCGTCTTCGCTCAGGACTTCCCTGCGTCGTGTCCATCCGCCGCCGCAGATGACCCGAGGCGACCATGCCCTTACAGCGGCTGGTGCATCGGCCGGATGATGTAACCCACGGGCAGCCATCCGTTGCCGCCAGGCGCGAGCGACACCGTTTCGAACAACGCGGCACGCGCATAGTGCGCAACGAAGATCACGTTGAGGTAATCGCCCGGCGGGAGTCCGACAGGATCGCGTACGCGCGCCACTTCGCACCATTCACGGCTGATCAGTGCACCGCGGTCCAGCCGAATGCGGCGCAGGTAGCGCGTCCACTCCTGCCGGGGCACCCGTTTCTGCATCAACGCGCCAGCCTCCAGCCACATGGCATCGGGGCGGCGGTCGTCGGAGAGACGCACCCAATGGGTGGCGCACGCCACGGCGTTGTCGAGCGAGTTGGGCTGAGGACCGAGACGCGGTGCGTTGCGGATGCTCAACAGCGAGGCAAACGCATGCGTGCGTGGGACGCCAGCAGCGGGAATGGTATGAGGCTGTGGGTAAACCGAAGACACGGTCCCTTCTCCGTCATGGGACGAAGCCAGCTTCGGGCGTGCGCCGCCCGCTGCCAAGTCAGCCGGAAGGGATACGCGGCTTGTTGTAGCCGATCAACGCCGCCCGAAGGCGAGCACCTCGGAGGTATAGGTCTCGACCACGAGGCTGAAAGGCTGGTTGGTGCCGGTATAGAGCACCGCCCGATGGCGCAGCACCTCGTGCGGGATGTCCAGCGGCGCCTTATGCGCGGCCGGCAGTGGCGCGTCCATTTCCCATCCCGTAGGCAACGGCGCCCAGAGCAGGTCGGCGCTGACGGTCTGGCGGCGGAAATGCAGCGGCTGCACCACCTTGCCGAAGGGCTGGTCCGTGCTGTCGAGGGTCTGATTCATTTCCGGCGTGAGACGCGACGGCACGTACCAGTTGTCCGCTTCCGACAACACGTGATCGCCGCAGGTCAGTTGTACGCGGCGATAGCGCACCGGCTCGTCCGGGCCGATGCCCAGGGTCTCGCGTGCATCGGCGGGCAGCGGCTTGTCCTGCCCTTTCACGCGGCGCGCAAGAATCTTCGCCTCGGGTGCCAGCGCATGAGCGCCGCACCAGCGCTCCAACGTCAGCGTGGCGCTTGGATGACTGAGTAGGTCCGCGTTGAGCGACTGCAGCAATGCGAGCGCCTGCGTGCGCGAGGCGACATCGTCCGTCCACGGCTCACGCGCCTGCGCGGTGGCGGCCATGACGGCGAGGGAGGTAGCGGCAATGATCGTACGTGTCTTCATGGTGCGTCCTTCACGGTGAGGCATTCGACGCGGCCCGCTTGCTGAAGCGACGGGCCGCCGTGGCGATGCCTAAAGTCCCTTGGCGGCCTGTGCCACGGCGCGGAACAGCGCGCGGCCCTTGTTCATGGTTTCTTCCCACTCGGCGGCGGGATCGGAA
>Ga0209674_100385_pt1 | contig 23322 bp, 29 predicted proteins | sample AraplaCvi_mMS_r2_FD_184279 | JGI IMG/M metagenome (GOLD analysis project Ga0209674, IMG submission 184279) | Arabidopsis root microbial communities from North Carolina, USA - plate scrape CL_Cvi_mMS_r2 (SPAdes) (version 2) | ecosystem: Host-associated > Plants > Roots > Endosphere | place: USA... | reverse complement strand
ACGACGTCGCGCACGCGCTGGCGCAGCGCGCGGATGCCGTGGAAGAGGCGCAGGCTGGCCGTCACGTCGAGCAGCACGACGGCCTCATCGGCGTCGACGACGTTCGGGGTGAACTGCAGCAGCGCATAGGCCACGCCGAGCACGAGCTCGCGCTCGCGGGCGACGTCGCGCTCGCGGATCTGCGCGTCCGGTGCGAGCGATAGCACGCCCCCGCGTCGCATGCCGGCGACGACGCCGAGCGCGCGCGCAGCGCGATCGAGCGCCACGACGCGGCCGCCCTCGAGCACGACGAGGCCGCGCGCATCGTCAGGCGACGGCGCCGGCGATCGTGGCCGGAACGTTTCGAGGTTGAGGTGCGGCAGATGCACGCCGATCCAGACTTGCATGGCGGTTCAACAAAATCGGCGAGGGAGACAAGGGCACGAATAGCGGCGTATCGCGCGCCGGCCCGCGGCGCTTTACGAACGTGACGTCGACGCCGTCGCGCTTCGGCGCCAGCGCGAGCCGCAACGGTGCCGGTGACGCGTCGCGCGCGGCGGCCGCCGGCCGGAACAGGAAAAAGAGGGCGGAACCGCTCTGCGCGGCCAGATTCAGGCGCCGCAACGCGTCCGCGCGGACATGCGACTGCCACAGCAGCACCGCGGCACACGTCCCGGCGCGCAGCGCCTGCTCGGCGGCCCATAGCGCATCAGCCGTGCGCGGCGCCGGCAGCACGACAAAGCTCGTCGGATCGATGCCCCAGTACGCGAGCGCGAGCGGCTGCAGCGCGTGCGGGGGCTGGATCAGCATCACCGGCTTGCCCGCCGCGCGCGCGAGGATCGGCGCCAGCAGCCGAAGCTCGCCGATACCGGGCTGCTGCGCGAGCAGTTCGACCAGCGCGCCGGCCGGCCAGCCGCCGCCCGGCAGTTCGTCGGTCAGTTCCGGATGGCCCGTGTCGACGCCGCGCACGCTCGAGCGCGCCAGTTGGCTGGCGCGCCAAAGGGCGGGATGGATGGCTTCAGGATGGGCGAGGGCGGGGTGCATGGGGTCGGCACGCAAAATACCTGTATATTTGTACAGTATATGCCAGAGGTTACCCAGCCTCCAAACCCTTCCGCTTACGCCGCGAGCTGGTGCTCGTAGTAGGGCCGTTCGCGATCGGCGAGGATCTCGCGCAGCTGCGCGCGCCGGGATGGATCTGGTGCGAGCCACGCGCCGACGTTCGAAGACTTGATCGGCACGATGCAACGGTCGTGGCCGGCGGCCGCCACTTCGGGCGGCGGATCGTCGGTGATCGCCGCGAACGACCAGAGGTCGTCCGCGCCCGGGATTTCAGTGCGCGTCCACAAGCAGGCGACCTGCATGTGCTGTGGCGGTGTCGGGTCGAAGCGGAGCACGACCTTCTGGCCATCGCGATCGACGTTTTCGAAAAACGCGTCGACCAGGATCAGCCCGTGCGTGAAGCCGAACACCTTGCGCCACGCCGTACTGAGCGAGTCCACGCGGGCGTTGTAGCTTCCGGGCTTCTGCTTTTCGTCCGCTTCGGTCCATCCCGGTATGCGGCATCTATATCGCATCGGCACGACCAGGCGCTTGCCGCCGAGTTCGATCAGCACGGGCGCGTACCAGCCCGGGAAGATCCGCGCGTCGTTGTCCTTCAGCTCACGCCGGCGGAGATCTTCGAGGCCGCGTTGCGCTGCCGTGATTTTGTCGGTGGAGATCCGGACGTCCTCGCTGGCGGACTTCGTGACCTTTACCTGCAGCTTGCGTTCCGCGGCAGCGAGCCGCGCCCGCTGCGCGAAAAGTTCGGCCTCGAGCTCGGCCGTGCGGCGTTGCTGATAGTCGGCGATCGCCGCCGTGATGTCGTCGCTGATAGGCGACTCGAGGAAAGCCGAGTCGAGCGCCTTCGGGATCTTGATGTTGGTTGCCGCCGCACGCGCGAAGTACAGGCGTCGGAACGTCTCGATGTCCATGTCGGCCCCATAGCGTCGCACGTACTCGCGATAGTTGGCTTGGATCTTGGCGGAATAGCACATCATTGCCTCCAACAATTCACCATTTCGCAAGAGTAGCGCATTGGGGGCGTCGTCGTTGCCGCTCAGTTATAGTGGCGGCTGAAAATTGCCGGAGGGTGATGTGTCTCACGTTCTTGAAAGGCGACAAGCTTTGGCTCGACGCAGAATTTTGTGCGTCGGGGCTTTGTTTTGCGTTGTGCTCTGTATTGCGGTATTTGCCGCTGCGCTCAATGAATGGCGAAACACGTATGCTGCTGCGCGGCGTTCTGCAGAGATCGTTGCGAAGTCGTACGCCGTTCACCTCGGCAAAGTGCTGGCGAATGCGGATGCGTTGACCGGGGTCATCCGATACGAATACGACCGATCGCCCACAACCTTCGATCTTCGATCCCTCATTGACGGCGCCGCCATCACCCCAGACTCCGCAGCACAAATCACGATCGTTGGGGCTGACGGCCGGGTGCTGCAAACGTGGCCACATAGGCTGACGAAGCCAATCTTTCTTGGCGATCGCCCACATTTCATTTTCCACAAGAACAATTCTGATGCAGCCTTGTTCATCGGGCCTCCCGTGAAGGGGCGAGTTTCGGGCGATGTGACGATTCAGTTCAGTCGGCGTTTGGTCACCGCCGATGGACGCTTTGCAGGCGTGGTTGTGACATCTGAGCATCCCGAATACCTGTCTCAAGGATTTTTGAGTCGCGCAAACGTTGGCGAGCATGGTGCGCTGGCGGCATTTCTCAGCAATGGCACCTTGCTTTCCCGTTCGCTGATCGGTGTACCGGCGAGCGCGGTCGGACCGGACTTTTCGGATTACCTCGAAAGCTTCGATACGAGGACCGGCGAACTGACCGATCCAGTTGATCGATCGACGCGGATCTTTGCGTACGTTCCCGTCGAGGGCTATCCGGTGATTGCAGGTGCCGCCCTCTCAAAAGAGGAGGCTATGCTGCCGTTTCGCGCGCATCTGGGAGCATATGCGGCCTGGACGGCGCTGCTCTTGATGATCGTGTCGGGCGCTACGCTTTTGGCTATGCGACATGCCAGCAAGCTGATCCTGGCCGAAGAAGAAATGCGAAAGGCTGCAGAGACAGATCCACTGACCGAATTGAAGAATCGACGCAGCTTGCGTGAGGCTATCGATACGCATTGTGCGGGTGTCAAGGTCGCGGAGAATTCACTCGCCCTATTGACGCTTGATTTACGTGATTTCGGGCGAGTCAATGATCTCCTTGGCCAGGATGCCGGCGATGCCCTGTTACGCCTTGTGGCGGATCGGTTGCGTGGCGTTGCCGCCGACGACATGCTTGTCGCCCGCGTTGGTGGGGATGAATTCAGCTTACTGATTCATGGCGATGACGCTTTGTCGAAGGCATTCGGTACGGCCCGTTTGATCGTAGAAGCCTTTCTGAAGGCGTTCGGTTTGCGCGGGCACACGTATTTGATGAAGGTCGCCATCGGTATCGCTTCACTCGAGCTCTCACCGGCCGCTGGTTCCGAGTTGTGGCGAAACGCTAACCGCGCGATGGCGGATGCAAAGCATGCGGCTTCGAAGTCGGGCGAAAGTGAGGTACGTATCTACACTGACGCAATGGCGCATCGGCTGGATCTCGATGATGACGACTTTCGAGCGCTCTTGTTGGCTATGGAACGAAGGGAGATAGCGGTTCGCTATGCGCCGATTGTTGCAGCCGCATCGGGCCAGCTGACTGCGCTACGCGGTTCTCTGTCGTGGCCGAGGTCAGCTGATGACGAGCGTGACGAGGCTGCGTTACACGATCTCGCTGACCGACACGACTTGCTTTTCCGATTAGGCATCTATCAGCTAACAGAAGTGTGCGTCCGTGAAGCGATCGCTCCCGTGCCGACATATTCGGTTGTGCCGGCGGCTGTTGTGTTGCAGGGCGATCTCGATCAGTTCCTTGTCCACATCAAGGAAACGCATGCATGCGACTTCGGTCGACTGCGCATCGGCATTTCGCAGCCGGGCGATCTTATCGGCCATCCTCGGGCAATCCAGACCCTACATCAGCTTCGTGCGCGAGGGATTGACATATATGCGGCGGATATCTCGGGCGACGATTGGTCGATCTCGATCGTCCGGTTGTTGCCCCTTGCCGGCGTGGATGTCAGTGCTCAACTGCTCGCAGACGCAGCGGCGGACAAGATTGCTGAGTCCATGCTCACCGGCATCTTGACAACGTGCGCCGAACTCGACTTGACGATTCAGGTAGCCGGTGTGAGTAGCGAGGAGCAACTGTCCTGGCTCAAGAGTTTTCCGAATGTGGTCGTTTATGGGAGCCTCTTCTCAGCAGAAGAGTTCGTCGAAATTCCTAACAACTTGGTGGGGCCACGGGGTCATGAGTCGTGAGCTTTATCAGTTGTTCAGCGATACCAGTGAACAGATTGGCGTCAGTCCCAAAATACCCGTGCGCGATGGCTCGATTGAGCTGAGATTGGTTGATTGCCGAGAGGGTGGGGTGCTGCTGCAGCGAATTCATACGAGACGTGATGGAAGTGTCGTTGTGTTGCTGCTCGACGGAACCGAGCGCACGCAAATGACGGAGTTTCTGGAGAACGATCCCTACAACGAAGTGCTCGCACCGCAGTATCACGCGATCGTCGATGCGGTTGGGCGCCGCCCCTCTCGCAAGGTGAATACCCGCGCCCTCGCGAGCGTTGCGGATTGCCATACCGAACTGGACGTATTGACTCTGATGCGGACCGTGTGCGCGACACGCGGCGGCTCGTACGCGTTGTTTCATTGGCTGTCGACGTCGACAGCTTCACCGGCAAGCGGCGTGATCTACGACACCCACGTGATCCTGGCCGCGTGTCCGCCTAGTTGGCTGCAGGTCTATGAGCGCCGGGTGGTGACGGATCCGGTATTGGAATACGCGCGAAACCACGTCATGCCAGTGCGTGGCTTCGAGGCATTCGGAAACTCGAACGGCCCATGGTTTGCCCGAGAGGCTGGCCTCTACGGTCTGCGGAGCAATGTGTTTCTGCCGGCGAATCGTGGTTCGGACGGCGGCAAGGTCTTCGGCCTCCTACACGTCAGCTCGGGCGCCGCGTCGCCGGGTGGCGACGACGTGATGTGGCAAGGGCAGCGCGAACTGCGCGGGCTTGCCGAAGAACTGCTCGACTGGCCAACCATTAGGTTTCGGCGGGCCGCCGCCTTGCAATATCGACTGAGTGACGCTGAGCGAACCGTCCTGCAGTGGATTCGCCGCGGTGGCGACGCGACGCATGCAGCAGCTGATCTTGCGCTGACCCAGCGGCAGATCTATCGGCTCTACAAGTCGATCAAGATAAAAATGGGGCGCGATGATATTCGCGCCTGTGCCCGTATGGCGGCTGATGCTGGTCTGATCGATCAAGTTGATTGATAAGACATAAAGAAGCCTAATATCATGAAAAACAGTGATATAGCCATTACCTCTTACCGCCGGTTACGCTTCATTCCGTGATGTTGCAAACGTATACGGAGCGGCGGAATGCCGGAAGGGAAGAGAAACAGGATCTTGAGTGCAGCGGGGCTCGTAGGACTGCTGACAGTGATCGTGTCGTCCGTGGCGAGCTCGATCGGCGTTGCGCAGGGAGCGCCCACGCCCGAGTGGTCCATAGCAACGGCTTACCCGGCTGATACCGTTTCAGGAAAAGCGGCGGATGACTTCGCACGCTTGCTCAATGACGCAGGGGCGAACACGGCTCGTGCGGTTCCGCATTTCGCGGACAAAAAGGGGGTTGCGTCGGTTCAGGATCGCATCAGCCAACAGCCCTTCGGCGTCTTGTTCGCTGGCGACCTGGGTGCCCGCGACGCGATCCTCGCCTTGTCAATTCGACCGTATGAGGTCAATTCGATCGCCGAGGCGCGAGAGATGGCACGTATGGCCAAACCGGCGTATCGGAGCGCGTTGGCGCATCACGGTCTGATCTTGCTCGCTGTGATTCCGTGGCCGCCGACCGGAATCTGGTCCAGAACGACGATCAATTCGCCGTCAGATTTGGTTGGCATGAGGATCCGCACTTACGACGAGTCGTCCAAGCGCGTGATGGAACTGCTCGGAGCGCAAGTGGTTTTCTTACCAATTCAGGAAGCGCTTGCGCAAATAAAGGCGGGCGTCGTCGATGCGGTGATGTCATCGGGCGATGGCGCTGCCGGACGTGCTTACGCTGAAGTCTTGCCGAACTTTACCGCGCTTGGGTACGCGTACCCGGTTTCTTTTCTCGTTGCCAACAAGCGTTTTCTCGACGGAGTGCCTGAGCGGCAACGGGCCGCAATCTTTGCGGCGGGCCACCAAGCCGAGAGTCACGCTTGGGAGCGCTTGCCCGAACGCGTGCGCCACAACTATGAAGGCATGGCGGCTCGAGGTGTAACGGTTCGCGATCCGGCGCCACGAGCACTGCTTGAGGCAATTTCTCGTGCCGCCAAAGAAGACAGTCGCGAATCGATGTTGAGCGACTACGAAACTACGCAGATGTTGGCTCAGTTCCGCGCGTGCCCGCCTCGAACATGTCGAGGGTGTGCGGCTATTGCTGATACAGAGGTGGCCCAATGAATTCAGCGTCAAAGCGCGCGATCACCCTGGTCGTGGTAGCTGTCGGGTATCTCCTTGCCCTAATTGTTGGGACAGGTGGAGCTTCAAATTCGTCTTCGCTGACCACGCTCACCGTCGAAAACGGCGATGCTCGATGTGAGTACGACAACGTCTACATCGGTGATGGTGCGTTTCGGATTCGTAAGCACTGCAATCGATTCGATCAAGAAGGGCGGTCCAATGCGCAAGATTGATTTGAACGTTGACCTTGGAGAGGGAAGCGGCAACGATCTTGCGTTGCTCGACTACGCGACTTCGGTGAACATCGCCTGTGGTTGGCACGCGGGCGACGCGTCGACGATGAGGACCATCGTAAAAGCCGCTCTGAGGCGGGGAATCGCAGTGGGTGCGCATCCGGGGTATCCGGATCGAGAGCACTTTGGCCGCCGATCAATGGAACTGACATACGACGAGATTTACGCTGGCGTGCAGTATCAGATCGGCGCATTGGATGGCATTGTGCGTGCGTTCGGGGGACGCGTGGCACACGTCAAGCCTCATGGGGCGCTGTACAACGACGCGGAAAAGAGCATTACGGTCTGCAGGGCAATCGTTTGCTCGGTGCGCGATCTGGATCCGTCGCTAGTGATTTATGGATTGGCGGGCGGCCAGCTTGTCCGTCTCGCCCGCGAGCTCGGCGTGCAGGCATATGACGAGGCCTTCGCGGATCGTGGCTATGCTGCCGATGGACGCTTACTGCCGAGAACCGAGCCCGGCGCAGTCATCAATGACGTCAACGAAGTGATTCGCCGAGTGAGTGATTTGATAGAAACGGGTACGGTGCGAGCGCGTGATGGGAATCGAATCAGACTATCGCCTCAGACCTTATGCCTGCATGGTGATGGCGAGCACGCGATCACATTTGCGCAGACGGTGCACGCTGCACTGGGCAGCGTGCCTTCTGGGCAAGTCAACTAGGTGTCACTATCCAGAAGCTTCTGGAGACGCTTCGCAACAGTTTCAAGCTCATTGGCGGTCAAAAGATTTGGCAGCGTGATTTGCTGTAGCACCTTCGCCAGTTGCTCTGTGCTTAGCGGAGCTGGCTTTGCGGGCTCGCCCGATTTACGCGCCAGAGAGGCGCTAAGTTGAGCCACTAGCTCTCCATTCAAAGAGCGGCCGCTTTCCTGGGCCGCCTCTTTGAGCTGAAGGTAGACGGACCACGGGAGTCGGAATTGGGAGCGGTAAGTGTCATCCATAGGTGGAGTATTTGACACTACGCAGACACCATCGTATAGTGACGTAAAACATCACTCGGAGTGACTAATTTCATGGAGGATGTAGTGCGGTCGCAATGTCGATTGCCGGTAGAGGTCGACCGATGGCTCAAGTCACGGGCTAAGGCCGAGGGGCGATCTAAGAATGCGCAACTCGTGAGCGAACTGAAAAAATTGATGGCCGCCGATTTGGCGAAAGCAGAGGCGACGAACGACTCCGAGAACGGAGAGAGTGCTTGAAGCGGTTGATGCCGGTGTTGGCGCACTGACATCAACCTGACCATTACGCAGTAACTGTGAGGAAAACAGGAATGGCTACGTCCATTGTAGCGCATTGGTCCCGTCGTGCGACCAACGTAAACCTGCACGCGTTCGCTCTTGCGGCCGCGCTGCTCGCGCCGGCCGCGCCGGCGCACGCTGACGGCTGGGGCTGTCAAGTTCTGCTGTGTCTGTCCGATCCGCGTGGACCCGAGCACGAAGGTGCATGCGTGCCGCCCATCGAAAAGCTCTGGGACCATCTTGCGCACGGCAATCCGTTTCCTACTTGTGACCTGATGGAAAGCTGGGACGCTCTGCCCGAGGAGTTCCGGCGCGCCATTCCGGACGATGTTGTGCAACTGGTGAAGTCGACCACGATCACCGGTGGCAACGGGGGCGCCAGCGGCTCGTTCTGCCCGTACGACCTGATGTACTACAGCAACCTCTACGGTCCGGCTTGCCGCGCACACAGCGTTATCCAGGTCAAGCTCAACGGCCAGGTCTTCACGCGTGTCTGGTGGAACATCAGCGGCGGCCTCGGCACCAAATCCAGCTCGCGCACCGAATACTTCGGCGGCGGCTCGACCACCCCCTTCTACGATCCGGCAGAAAGCGCGAAGCGCTGGATCGAGGATCAAGAGAACAACCGTAACGGGACCAACGGCTCGCCGTCGCCCTGGTACGGGTTCGGCACCCGTCACTGACTAATCTTCCGGGAGGGACAAGCCATGTCGCTGACCAAGGCCGAACAAGAAGCACTCCTAAATGCATCGTTCGAAGGAGCCGACGCTATCGATGCGCTGATCGAAGTCCTGCGTGCGGCACACCCGAATGCGTTTCACACCCTCGATTCGCTGGACACGCGTCGCTTTTTCGACCAGCCGAAGCACGAGCTGCCGCACGGTGGTTACGTGCGCGCGCTCGCGGCGGGGATGGAGGGCCAGTAAGCATGGCGCGTCTGTACATCACCGAGAAACCGTCTCTTGCCAAGGAAGTGATGGGAGTGTTCGACGGCCGGCCGGCGCGCAATGGTCCGGCCTACAAGATTGGCGACGACTTCTTCGTGCCGCTGAAGGGTCACATCTTGGCCCAGGCAATGCCCGATTTCTATCTTCCTGACGATGTCCCGCTCAACAGGAATGGGAAAAAAATCTGGCGCGCGAGCGATCTGCCTGTCATCCCTTCGACGTGGGTTCTGGAGCCGCAAGAGGAGCATGCGCCGATTCTGGAAGCGATCCGCCAGTTACTGACCAACGTGCACGAGGTTGTGCATTTGGGCGACCCGGATGCCGAGGGCCAATTGCTGGTCGACGAGGTGTTGGAATACCTGGGTAACACGTTGCCGGTAAAGCGGCTGCTGGTGAACAACAACAACCCGAACGAGATCCGCAAGGCGCTCGCGAATCTGCGCGACAACGACGATTCGCAATTCCGTGCATGGCATCGCTGGGCGCTTGCGCGTAGCCGATACGACTGGCTGTTCGGTTTGAATTTCACGCGTGCCGCGACCTGTCGCGCCCAATCGCTCGGCTTCGATGCGTTGCTGAGCGTCGGTAGTGTGCAAACACCCGTGCTACAGATTGTGTTCGAGCGCGACGACAAGATCGAGCGCTTCACGGCGACGTCGTATTTCCTGTTGTCCGCGCAGCTGCAGCATGCGAAGGGGGCATTTACCGCCAAGTGGCGGGCCGCTGACGATCAGCCGGGCCTGGACGAAGACGGACGGCTCGTTGATCCAGACGTCGCTGCCGCGCTCGCGCAAAGCCTGACCAATGCGCCGGCGTCGGTGAGCGCATTCGAGCGCAAGCCGGCGCGCGATCTGGCGCCGCTCCCGCTGTCGCTGAACGAGCTGACGGTCGAGGCGTGCCGTCGCTTCGGCTGCACGGCGGCCGAAGTGCTGGAAGCCGCCCAGGAGCTTTACGACCGCTACAAGCTTACGACCTATCCGCGTACCGAGAACCGCTATCTGGCCGAAGCGCAGCACGGCGAGGCGCCCGACGTGCTGGCTGCGCTCGCCGCAAATCGCGCGGATCTCGCCCCGCTCGTCGATCGCGCGGATCCGACGCTGTGTTCCCGCGCCTTCGACGACAAGAAGATGGATGGCAATCCGCATCACGGGATCGTGCCGACGACCCGCCGAGCGGACCTCAGTACGCTCACGCCACTCCAGCACCAGGTCTACGACTTGATCGTCCGCTATTACCTAGTGCAGTTCTATCCGGCCGCGACGTTTATGCAGACGTCGATCGAAGTTGAATCCGCCGGCAATCGCCTGATCGCGGGCGGTCGCACGCCCGTTTCTAGCGGTTGGCTTGCGGTGCTGAAGCCGTCCGAGCCTGAAACCGGTGATGACGTGCAGATGTTGCCGGAGCTGGCGGTGGGTGACCAACTGCTGGTGATCGACGTTGATCTGCAGGCGAAAGAAACGCGGCCGCCCGTGCGGTTCGATGAGGCGGCGTTGATCGACGCCATGATCGACCTGCACAAGTACACGGACGATCCGGCCGCCAAGGCGCGCCTGAAAGCGGGCAACGGGATCGGCACGGGCGCGACACGCGCCGGAATCATTGCGGAGCATCGCGAACGCGGCTTCCTGGTTCCTGTAAAGGGTTCCAAGACTCGCTTCATGACGAGCCCGACCGCTCGCGCGCTGCTCGCCGCATTGCCGGAACCGGTCAAGGATCCGACGGTCGCCGGCATGTTCAAGATCGCGCTCGACGCAGTGGCCGACGGCGAAATGACGTTCGACGCGTTCATGCAGCGCAGCGAAAAGATGGTTACGCGGATTGTCTCGGTGATCGCGGAGGCACCTATGCAGCTGCCGGGCGCGAAGCAGTGCCCGGTGTGCAAGACCGGCCACTTGCGGCGGATCAACGGTCAGGACGGCGCTTTTTGGGGGTGCTCGAACTACAAGGCCGATCCGCCATGCAAGGCGTCATATCCCGATGCGAACGGCGCACCGAATCTCGCGCCGAAGCGCAAGAAACCGCGGGGCGGTTTCGCGATGGGCGGCTGGATCTAACAACAGAGAGAGGGCCACGCAATGAACAGGATTTTCGGATTGATTCGAGCAAGCGTGCGAGCGCTGCTGATCTTCATCGTCGTGACGGCGATGTTTGGCGCCGTGTACTGGCTGATCGAACGGCGGTCGATCAACGACCTGGTCGGGGCTGGCCTGGTGGCCTTTGGTTGGTTCGTGATCGCATTCGTGATGTGGAAGCGCGGATGGCCGCGCGATGACGCGGAGTGATGAGACATGCGCAAGCTCTTCAAACATCCCTGGGTGAAGCCGATCGCGATCGGTGTTGGCCAACTTAGCGTGCTTGCTGCGTGGGGGTTCGGCGGCATGCAGTGGTTCCTTGAGCACTACCTGCGTTGGGGCCTCGAGCACGTGGTCGGTCTCCCGCTTTGGCAGTGCATTCCGGTCACGATGGTGTATGCGCTGCTTGGCGCGACGGTCGTATTGACGACGCTTCAGCTGCCGGCCATTGCCGCAGTGATCGTCGAGGGCACTGCACAGCGGGAGCGCTCATGATGCCGGTCGATATTGCGATGCTGGCGCAGCAGTGTGCGCCGTCCGTGCATCCGACGACTCTGCAGGCGGTCGTCAAAACGGAATCCGGTTTCAACCCGTATGCGATCGGTGTGGTCGGCGGCCGTCTTGCGCGCCAGCCGCGTTCGCGCGATGAGGCGGTGGCAACCGCGCGTGCGCTCGAGGCGGCGGGCTGGAATTACAGCATGGGTCTCGCTCAAGTCAATCGCGCCAACCTTCGCATCTACGGGCTCACGTCCGAAACCGTGTTCGATCCGTGCGCGAATCTGCGCGCCGGTGGCGCCATCCTCGCCGACTGCTACACGCGTGCAACGGCCGGTGGCCGCGTGCCGCAAGACGCAGTGCGTGCGGCGCTCAGCTGCTACTACAGCGGCAACTTCACACGAGGCTTCAAGCGGGATTTTGGCGGTACGAGCTACGTGCAGCGCGTGGCCGCGAACGCAACAAGCGTTGGAGCCAGCGCCACAGTCGTGCCGCCGATCGCAGTCGTACCGGACGGTGCGGCACCAGCTTCGCGTGGCGCAGCGCGGCCGGCGCGCCTGCGACGGGCCGACGATTCATCTACAACCGGGGCCGATCGTGGCCGCGAGACAGACCATCACCCCGCCTGGGACGCCCTGGGCGATTTTTAACGGAGCATCCGATGAAGATGAGTTTCCCCAAAACCACACTGAACCGAGTCGCGGCAACGCTGCGTCCGAGTGTCGTAGTGCCGGCGCTGGTTGACGGAGCTGCGACGCAACGCGCGAGTGCCGCCCGCCGCGTTGCGGCCGGCGTTGTCATGTCGGTAGCCGCTCACGCTGCATACGCCGGAGGCGGCTTGGCTGCGGGCACGCAAGCCGTCAGTACCTTCACGACCTGGTTTTATTCCCTGGCAGGTATCGGCGCCGGTGCCTACCTGACCTGGCAAGGCGTCCAGTGCTGGAGCAACAAGGCCGACTGGATCCACGACTTCGGCGGCGGCATCGCGAAGGTGGCGGGTGTCGGTGCGGGCCTCGTGCTTGCCGGCTGGGCATTTGGGTTGTTCGGCTGATCGCCATGGAAGACGAACGCACGCTGTATCCGTCTTACGCGGGTCTCAACCGTGTCGCGATGATCGGGGGTGTCCCGATGTTTCCGGCGCTGATCATCGGGTGCACCTCGCTGATCGCCAGCATGATTGGCGGCTTCGTGCTTGGTCCGGGCGGCCTGCTGATCGGCTCGGCCGGCGTGCCGATCTTCATGTTCTTCCGGTTCGTCTGCGAAACCGATGACCAGGCGCTGCGCCTGTTCTGGCTGGAGTTCCGCTGTTGGCTCGATCGCCGGCGCGTGTCGGTATTCGGCAAAACCTACACGCTTGCACCGATGCGTTATGGCCGTGATGTCGGCGTCTACACACGCTCGTTCGCGCGTGGCAAGGATCTAGAGCGCTTCGAGGCGCTGCGCCAAAGCCTGCTTACGCAGGTACAGGAGGATAACGATGAGTAACCGCCATACCATCCCGCACGCCGGCGGTGCCGCGAGTGTGTGGCCGGCCGAGCTGGGCCACACGATGGTCATAGGCACCACCGGCGCGGGTAAGAGTACCAGCGCCGCGCTCTACGACATGCTGCGCCTGACCGAGACGGAGTTTGGCCTCGTTAAGGGGCAGCCCGATACCGGTGCTGCAGGAGACGAAGCATGCGCGTAACGAACGATCTGAATCGACTCGTCGCGGGTGCGGAGGATAAGCTGCCGCGCATTGGTCGCCCGGTGTCGGTGACCACGACGAGCATCGACAACGGCGGTGCGATGATGGTGCTGCGCGTGAACGGCGTGCCGTTTGAATCGGTCAGCCGCGGCGAGATCGAGGCGCGCTACGACAGTTGGAATCGTCAGCTGGCAGCGATGACGCTGGAAAAGGGCAATCGTCTGTCGCTGTGGAGCACGTTCCGCCGGCGTCGCGTGTCGTTCGGCGACGAGTACCGCTTCTACAACCCGTTCATCCAGCAGGCCGTCGACAAGTACCTGCAGCGTTTCCGTAAGCACCATCACTACGAGAACAGCTTCTACATCAGCGCGATCCTGCAGGGCGACGACCTGGACGAGTCGGTGCGTGAGCTTGAGGAACTGGGCGAGTCGTTGACGAAGTCGCTGATCGCCTACGATCCGCAGCCGCTCGAAACATACGAGCACAACGGAATCCTGTTCTCGGAACCGTATCAGTTCATCGGCGAGCTGGTGAACGGGATCGATGAGCGCGTGCCGGTTACTCAGGCAACAGGGCGAGATCTGATTCCGACGTCGCATCTGCATTTTCATTACGACACCGTCGAGATCCGTACGGACCGATCGACTCGCTTTGCGACCTGCTACGACCTCAAGGATTTCCCGAAGGCCGGATGGGGGCAGACGAATCCGTTGCTGACGTTGCCGGTCGAATTCACGTTCACGCAGAGCTTTGGCTGTCTGAGCACCGCCGAAGCGATGGACGCGATTCAGGCGCAGATCAACAACCTGGAGTCCGTCGAAGACAAGGCCACGCATCAGATCGGCGAGCTGAAGGATGCGCTCGCGCTGATCGCCGGGCGCGATCTCGCATTCGGCGACTATCACGGTGCGCTGATCGTGTATGGCGACACGGCGGAATCTGCTATCAGCAACGGTGCATATGTGACGAGCCGTGCGTTGAACGATTGCGGCTTCAAGTTCGTGAAGGCGACTGCCTCGGCACCGTACACGTATATGAGCCAGGTGCCCGGCTTCAAGACGAAGCCGCGACCGATGCCGAAGTCGACCCGCAACCTCGCGTCGTCGTTCTCGATGCATACATATTCGGCGGGCAAGGCTCGCGGCAATCCGCTCGGTGACGGCTCGGCGCTCATGCCGGTACAGACGGTTGCGAAGAGCTTGTTCAGCTTGAACTGCCACGCGTCGCGCCTGGACGAGAACAGCGTCGGCGAGAAGGTCGCCGGCCACACCCTGATTCTCGGCTCGACCGGCACCGGCAAGACAACGCTCGAGACGATGCTGCTCGCCTTCCTCGAGCGGTTCGACCCGAAGATTTTCGCGCTCGATCTCGACCAAGGCCTGCGGATCTTCCTCGAGGAGATGGGCGCCATCTACTACACGCTGCGCGAAGGTGAGCCGACCGGTCTTGCGCCGCTCGGCCTGCCCGATACGAAGCGCAACCGCGCGCATCTTTACGACCTGGTCGGCGCATGCTGCCGCGACGAGAACGGCAAGCTGAGCGCGGACGATCAGCGCCAGATCAAGCACGCGGTCGACACGGTCATGTCGCTGGAGAACATCGAGCACCGGACCTTCAGTCGCTTGATGGAGTCGATCCCGGATACCGGCGAAGAAAACAGCCTGTGGCTGCGTTTGAGCCAGTGGTGTCACGCAACTAACGGTCGATTCGCATGGGCGCTGGACAACGAACCGAGCGCGCTGACCAACATCGCCGATGTACGTCGTATTGGCTTTGACGTGACGGACTTCCTGAAGAAGGGCTATGCCGCCACGGAGCCGGTGCTCGCACACCTGCTGTACCTGAAAGAGCAGATGCAGCGCAAGGGCGGCCTGCTTGCGACGGTGATCGCGGAGTTCTGGCTGCCGGCCAGCTATCCGACCACGCAGGAGCTGATCCGCAAGTCGTTGAAGACCGGCCGGAAGGCCGACGAATTTCTCATTCTGGATTCGCAGTCGCCGGAGGACGCGATCCAGTGCCCGGTGTTCGCCGAGATTCGTGACCTCACGGCGACGAAGATCTACTTGCCGAACCCGGATGCCACGCCGGACGGTTACAAGCTGCTGAATCTGACCGACCGTGAGTTCCGGACGCTAAAGGCACTGTCGAAGGAATCGCGCACGTTCCTGATCAAGCAGAGCAACCAATCGGCGTTCGCGACGCTGGACCTGGCGGGCATGAACGACGAGATTGCGGTCCTTTCCAGCAGTCTCGACAACGTCGCGATCTGGGAAGAATGCACGCGTGACGCGCATGGCGATACGGATCTGCGCATGCAGCTGTTCCAGGCACGTCGCAAGGGCAAACGCGACCGCAAGCCCGCAGCCGAGGCCGAGGCCGCGGCGGAGGAGGTCGAGTGACGATGAAACGCGATCAGCTGGAGATCCTGGAGCTGCAACGCGTGTCGGCGATCGGGCCGGCGACTGGCGAGCAACTGCAGCAGTGGGCGTCTGAACACGATCGGGTGTGGGATCGAAAGGTTCGCAATGGCCGGATTCTGATAGCGACATGCCTGATCAGTCTCGCGGGATTGGGAGGGGCTCCGGCGTTCATCTGGAAGCAGTGGCCTGGCCTCTTAGGCACGTTTGCCTGCGGGGTCGCGGCAGCAGCCTTGTGGCGGGGTTACACGTCTCCCGTCAATGAGCGCCCGACGAATCCGTATCGGCCGATCGAAGTAACACCCGCCGATCTTCAGGACCGCAACGCCGATTTTCCGGTCGCGCTGGCTTATCTCGACGCGATCCGCCATCAGCGCCGCTCGATCGTCCCGCATGACCTCGACGTGTTGGCGATGATCCGGCAGCAACAGCAGTCCAACCAAGGAGCATGGCGATGAAGACGGTGTTGAAGACGGCAGTTGTGATGACGGCGACGCTGACGGCGGTGGCTGCTGCGCACGCACAGGTGGGCGTCACGGTCGACGGCGGGAGCGTCGCTGCGGCGCTCGAGCAGGTGCGAGCGCTGAAGGCCCAGCTGCCGGCCAATCTGGGTGTGCTGCCGTCGACCTACGCGGCAGCGGGCAACGCCGCGGCGCCGGCAATTGGCGACACGAATCAACAGATTCTGGCCGAGCTGGTCATGGTCAATACGACGCTCCGGCAGCTGCTGGAGCTGGAGCAACACAAGTTTTCGGCCGCGGCCGACGCGCACTGAGCGCACCGCGACTCAACTGGAGAACAGGCGATGAAAACCATCCGCAAATTTATCGGCGCTGCAGCGATCGCCGCATTCTGCTCGACTCAGGCCGCGCACGCGCAGGGCATCCCGGTGCTCGATGCGTCGTCGCTCGCGCAGGCGATCCTCACCGTGCAGCAGCTCAAGCAGCAGTACGTCACGCTCACAAACCAGTATCAGGCGCTGGTCGGCAATCGCGGCCTGGGCGACATCCTCAACAACCCGTCGCTGCGCAACTACCTGCCGGACGAATGGCAGTCGGTCTATGACCTGGTCAAGAACGGGCAGCTGAACGGCATCAGCGGCGTGGCCGATAGCATCGTGCGCCAGGAGGGCCTGACGGCCTATACGCCGGGTCAGACGCGGCTGAACAACACGCTGGCCGCGAACAAGGCGATGGTGGAGCGCGCGTATCAGGCGTCGATCGACCGGCTGAACAACATCCAGCAGCTGATGCAGCAATCGAACCTGACGCAGGATCCGGCCGCGAAGGCAGATCTGCAGAATCGGTGGTCGGCCGAGATCTCGTCAATCAACGCGGACAAGATGCGTCTCGATCTGGCGGCAAAGCTGCAGGACGCCGAGAAGGAGTTTGCGCAGCAGGCCGCGCATCGTGACATGCAGCGGCGCCTGCATGACGAACCGATCGACCAGTAAGCCGGGAGCGCGGCCATGCAACTGACAATCTTTACCGATATGTTCAATGCGTTCGACAAGGACGTGCTGAACACGATCAGCACTGGCTCGGCCAAGATGATTTCATTGATCAGTCCGCTGGTCGCAGCTGGCTTCAGCCTCTACGTGCTTCTCATTCTGGTGTCGTACTGGCGAGGCCACGAGAATCAGCCGATCGTGGATTTCCTGCTGAAGATGGCAGCGTGGGCCGCCGTGCTCACGGCGGGGATGAACGTCAGCTACTACAGCGAATACGTAGTGCCGTTCTTCAATGGACTGGGCGACGATCTCAGCCGCGCCCTGATGGGCGGGAACGATCTCAGCAACGGCCTCGACACGCTGTTGAGTCTCTACTTCGACGCGATCAAGAGTTTGTACGAAGGGCTCAGCATTACCGACATCGGCCTCTATATCGAGGTGTCCGTGCTCGCGGCATGCATCATTTTGGTCGGTGTGCCGTTCCTTGCTATCGCCGCCGCATACATCATCCTCGCGAAATTCGCGCTCGGATTGCTGCTCGCCCTCGGCCCGGCTTTCGTCGTTGCTGCGCTGTTCCCCGCGACGCGGCAGTTCTTCCAGAACTGGGTCGGCCAGTGCTTGAACTACGGCATTCTCGTCGCCCTGTTCGGGGCACTCGGCGCAATCGAAGTGCGGTTCATGACATCGGTATTGCCGACGAGCTTCAGCGCGAAGGACGTAATGCTGACCTACGCCATTGAGGGAAAGATCGTCGGCGCCGGATTGGTGTTCATTGTCGTCTCTTTGAGCATGCCGTCTCTGGCCTCGCAACTGGCTGGTGGCGTTGGCATCTCGTCGATGGTCGGTAAGATCGGCAATGCGGCCAGTGCCGCCATGAAGGCGATGAAGTTGATGGGCGGGGGCCGTGGTGGAGCGTCGGCAGCGCCTAGCAACTCGCTCGGCCGCGCATGATCTTGAAAACTACCAGGAGAAGGTAATGAGGGCACTTCGATTCGTGACAGCAGCAACGATGGTCATCGTGGCCGTGACGCAATCCGGTTGCGGAAAGAAAGATGGAGAGGAGTTTGTTGGCAACTGGGAGAAGCTCAGCGGCCGCGGCTCGCCCGAGATGGTGATCAGCCGTAATGGCGATGGGAACGACTTCTACGTCGCGAGCAAAGTGCCGAATCTCGCCGCAGAGAGCGCGAAAGATGCGTTCAGGTTGCAGCGCTCATCGGCTCTTTATGCGGACGGGAAAATGATGATGATGGCCGGCATCCCCGTAGCGCTGACGATCGATAAGTCATCTGGGCACCTCGTGGCCCCTGGTGCCGAATACCAGAAGAAGGGCAATTAACAACGGCTTGTCCGCCAGCTTGTGCGTTTCCGGTACGAGCTGGCGAACCAACCATAGGAGCGAAACATGAAATTCATCGTCGTGCTTTGCAGCGCCGTCTTGCTTGCGGCGTGCTCGTCGGTGCCAAAGCCGACGCAACCGAGCGGGCCGTGGATGCCCGTGAACCATACGACACTGGGGAACGCACAATGAAGTGGCCAAAGAAAAAATCGACTGAGGTGCAGGGCATGTCGGCCGCGGTCGTGGCCGATGGCAATTACGCAGCCATGCTCCAGAATCTCGCGACCAAGCTTGCCGAAGCCGATCCGCGCGAAATGGCGCGCACGTATTTCAAGCAGGCGCTCGCATTCGAGAAGTCGAAGCAGAGCATGCAGGAAAACATGACGAAGATCGCATGGCGCGTCGCGGGCGGTGCCATGTTCGTCGCGCTTGCTTCAATTCTTGGTTCAGCTGCTTTAGTACAACTAAAGAGACCGACGCCGCCAGTAATCATCAAAGACAACACCGCGACGGGTGATGTGCAGGTGATCGACGTTGCGCGTAGTGGCTCGGTGACGTTCGGCGAACTCGAGGTGCGCAAGGCGCTGCGCGACTACGTGAAACTGCGTGAAGGCTACGACTGGTACACGATCCAGGATGCGTACGACACCGTGACGTTGATGAACTCGCCACGCGAGCAGACGTTGTACGCAGCGCTTTACGGCCGCAAAAACTCGCCGTTGAACGTGCTTCAGGACAAGTACCGGGTGATTGCTCAACCGGGTGCGATTACGTTCGTCGGGACGACTGCGCAGGTTTTCTTCTCGAAGAAAACCATTTCGCTGTCGACGCAGGGTGGTGCTGCGCCTCAGCCCCCCAAGACCGAATACTGGGTCGCGACGATCACATACGAGGTGGGCGATCTGCCGACCAAGAGCAATGAACAAGTGCTGAACCCGATCGGATTCCGCGTCACCAGTTACTCGGTCGACCGCGACTGGACACGTAATGCACCGGACGGCGCAGCAATGATTCCGTCGGCTGCGACGTCGCCTGAATCGGCGCCGGCGAACACGCAAGGAGGGGCCAGCCGATGAATGCTCAATTCCGGAAAGCGGTAGCTATGACGTCGGTCGCCGCCGCCATTGCGCTCGCGATGGCTCAGTCGGCTGTCGCCCAGGTCGTGCCGGGTGCGTGCGGTAGCGACCCGCACATCGTTTGCGCGATGTATGACCCGACCGAGAGCTATCAGATCGCCTATCGCCCAGGTGAAGCGACCGTCATCGAGTTTGAAAAGGGCGAAAAACTCGACGGCGGTGGCATGGGTGACGGGAAGGCGTGGACTGCTGGCCCCGCCGGCAACGGCTTTTTCTTCAAACCGAAAGCCGTGAAGGCGGGCACGAACCTGATTCTGCTGACGAACAAGCGTCGTTACGTGCTGAAGCTGGTTCCGGTAGCCAAGCACGACGAGGCGGTTTGGTCGTTGACATTCAATTACCCGGATACGCGCGCGAAGGCGTCGGCGGCCGCTGCAGCGCGTTCGATCGAAGCGCGCGCGCTGCTCGAGCAGACGGGCAACGCGGCATCGACCAGCAATTCCGACTATGACATGCAGGGCGACACGGCGCTGGCCCCGACCGCTCTGTGGGATGACGGTCGATTCACGTATTTCGAATTCAAGACGAGCCGCGACCTGCCGAAGATCTACCGCGTGTACGACGACGGCTCGGAAGGTCTGGTCAATCCTGACGACGTCCGCGGACCGGTGCTCGTCGTCCACGACACCGCTCGCCGATTCAACCTGCGCCTGAACGATGCCGTGCTGGGCATCCGTAACAACGCATATCGACCAGACGGCCAGCTGAATCCGTCGGGCACCACGATTCCCGGCACGGCGCGGCTCGTGAAACACAAGGAGGCGAGCGGTGAATAACGACATCAACCAGAATTCCGTTCCGGCGCCGGTCGAGCCCAGCGGTATCGGCGAGCGTGGTGTGCCGGGCGTGGGGCGCACGAAGCGCAAGAGCCCGTTCCGGCTGCTGCCGATTGTGATCGGACTCGTGCTGATTCTCATCTTCGGTGCGGTCGCGGTCGGTGTGGCGATCAAGCGGTGGACGGCGCAGCACCATGCGGAGTCGGAGGCCGCGAAGGTTGAGGCGGCGAAGGACAAGCCGTCCGACGATCGCCACGATTTCGCGGGTGACCAGGCGAGGATCAGAAAGCAGCAGGCCGAGGAAGCTGCAGCTGCTGCCGCAGCGAGCGAAGCACTCGCGAAGCCCGCGCATGCCGATGCTGCCAGCGCCGCGTCTGTACCTGCGACCACCGCGGCCGGTGGAACAGGCGCGGCGGGGCCGGCCAGTGCGGTCGAGACGCCCGCGATGCGCAAGCTCGATGGCGACGTAGTGCTGAAGTTCGACGACCAGAAGACGCCCGGTGGCACGACCGGCCTCGGTGGCGGCGGTCCGAAGGTCGAATACGCGAAGGATGGCTTGGACGCGAAGTTTCGGGCGTCGAAGCTCGATACGGTCAAGGCTGAGCTTATGCCGTCCCGTGACATGCTCCTGATCGCAGGGACCACGATCCCTTGTGTGCAGAACTCGAAGATCGTCACCGACTATCCAGGTATGACGACGTGCGCCGTGTCGAAGGACGTGTATTCAGCGAACGGCAAGGTGCTGCTGATCGAGCGCGGTTCGGAAGTGCTGGGCGAGCAGAGACAGGCTCTGATGCAAGGTCAAGCCCGGATCTTCGTGATCTGGACGCGCCTGACGACTCCTGCAGGTGTGAAGGTCCAACTCGATTCGCCGGCGGCGGATGCACTGGGCGGCAGCGGCTTGCCTGCCTACGTCGACACGCATTTCTGGACTCGCTTCGGTGGGGCATTGATGGTCAGTCTGATCGGCGACGCCGGCCAGGCTCTGTCGAGTCTCGCATCGAATTCAGGTAGCGGCGATAACCGAATCCAGTTCAACAACACGTCGAGCGCAGGCGAATCGGTGGCGGCCGAAACGCTGAAGAACACGATCAACGTACCACCGACGGCGTACTCGAAGTACGGATCGGTGACGACGATTTTCGTTGCGCGTGACGTCGACTTCTCCGACGTGTACGAGCTGGCAACGCCCTGACTCGGACCGCCATCCCTTCATCGGAGTGCTCATGAACATGCGATACGACGACAGCGTCACGGTACGCAGTCACCTCAAGACTCTCGGTATCGACGAGTGGCTGAAGCGACCTGGCGTAACCGAGTTCGCGATAAACCGGCCCTTCGAAGGCTGGACGGAGACGCGCGACGGTTGGCAACGACATGAATTGCCGAATGCATCGTTGGAGGCGCTGCTCCAGTTTGCGCCGGCGCTTGCGATCTACAACAAGGCGAAGCCTCCGCTTTCTCCGGCCGAGCCGGAAAAGCCGGTGCGCCTGCCTGACGGCGAGCGTGGTCAGGTTGTGATCCCGCCGGCGTGTGAACCTGGCACGGTGTCGCTGACGATGCGCGTGCCGAGCGCGACCCGGTTCGCAGTTTCGGAGCTGGTGGAGAGCGGGTTCTCGTCGACGTTTCGCGATGTTGTCGGGCATGCCGTCGATGGCGCGGTCGCCAAATTGGACACGGGCGATGTCGAACTGACGAGCGCGACGCCCGTGCTCAATCCGGCGCAGGCGCTCGCGGCCCCGGCCGTCGTCACACTGCAGCGCTTCGAGCTGGAAATGCTCGATGCGCTTGCGCAGCGCGACGTCGAGCGCTTCCTGACGCTGGCTATCCTCAACCGCCTCAACATCGTGCTCGTCGGCGGCACGGGATCGGGCAAGACGACGATCATGAAGGCACTCGCTGACCTGGTGCCGCCGAAGACACGTGTTGCGACGATCGAGGACACGCACGAGCTGCCGCTGCCGTACCACCCGAACCACGTGCATCTGTTCTACAGCGAATCGCTGCCGGCGCGTCGCATCGTGAAGGCGACATTGCGAATGAAGTTCGACCGCGTGTTCCTCGCCGAGCTGCGCGGCGACGAGACCTGGGACTACCTGACCCTGCTGAACACCGGCCACCAGGGAGGGATCACGACCGTGCACGCGAACGATGCGATCGCCGCGCTGTCGCGAATCGCCACCCTTGTGAAGCAGAGCCCGGTCGGCCAGACGCTGACATGGGATCACTTGATGCGCGAGGTGAAAACCACGATCGACGTCGTGCTTTACATGGAAAACAAGCAACTCAAGGAAATCTACTTCGATCCGGTCACGAAGTGGAAGCTGCTGCGGGGGCTGGCATGAACGCGCGACCGAACGAGCTTGGAATCATGGCGCGCGACGCCGGCGCCGATGCGGTTGCGACCGAACGACCACCGCATGCGGCCGCGGACTGGCTGGCTCAGCAGATCCCCGCGTTTTGTGATGCGACCGGCGCATTGCCGCCGCAGGCGATGCTGGCGCAGGAATTGGGCGTTAGCCGCGCATTGCTGCGCGAAGCGGTGAGCCAGTTGGTCGCGCGCGGCGTGGTCGACGTGCGCACGAAGGTGGGCTCGCGCGTGCTCGACGAGCGGCAATGGCAGATCGTCGATCGGCATGTCGTCAGCTGGCGTCTGGCGCGCGGGACGGATCCCGCTTTTGCGGCCGACATTGCGGCGATCCGCCGCGTGCTTGAGCCCATCGCGGCCGCCGATGCGGCGCTGCATGCCACGCCGGAGCAACGGGGGCGCATCACGGTCGCGTGTGCGATGCGGCTGGGCGCCGCCACGCAATCGGAATATGCGAGCGCGCGGCAGGATCTCCACGTGGCGATCCTGTCCGCCAGCTCGAATCAGATCCTGCAGCAGTTGACGTGCCTCGTGCCGCTGCCTGGTCGAG
>Ga0209674_100379_pt1 | contig 23802 bp, 20 predicted proteins | sample AraplaCvi_mMS_r2_FD_184279 | JGI IMG/M metagenome (GOLD analysis project Ga0209674, IMG submission 184279) | Arabidopsis root microbial communities from North Carolina, USA - plate scrape CL_Cvi_mMS_r2 (SPAdes) (version 2) | ecosystem: Host-associated > Plants > Roots > Endosphere | place: USA... | reverse complement strand
CGAGAAGGTGAAGGCAGGGCAGACGGTAGCCGAGATGGGTTCCACGGGCGCGACCCGGGACGAGCTGCAATTCCAGATTCGCCGCGACGGCAATCCGGTCGATCCGTTGCAGTATCTGCCGTCGAAGTGATGCTGCGCGCCTAGGGCGCGCGTGACTCGCGGGCGCGGCGCACGTCGAACGCCTGCAGGTGCGCGAATGCCACCTCCAGCAGAGGCGCGGCAATACCGGCATCGCGTGCCCGCCTCAGCATGTCGCCGATGATGTGATCGGATTCGATCCGTTGCCCTGACTCGAGGTCGCGCAGCATGGACGCCGTGAGGGGCGAGTCCTGCTGGGTCAGCGTTTTCCAGGCGAAGGCGCGTGCGTTGTCGGGCACCGGGTGCCCAGACGCCCGTGCAACGGCGAGGCATTCCTCATAGGTGCGTTCGATAAGCACGCGCCCGTCGTCTGTCGCGACGATGTCGCCGACGCTGGCCCGGAACAGACACGTGGTAGCCGCAAGCGTGGCGAGAAACGCGAACTTTGCCCAGAGATCCCGCTGGATATCGCTGGAATGCGTGTGGTCGAGTTTGGCGGCCGCGAACACATCGGCGATGGCCGCGCAGCGGTTGCCGTGAAGCTGACCGTCGCGTTCGCCGAACGTGACCGACGCGCCGTTGCCGAAGTGGACGATCTCGCCGTGCGGGCCCTTCGCCGCACTGATGACGCACAGGCCGCCCAGCACGCGATCGGGACCGAAGCGTTTGTCGAGCATGGGGTAGTGCGCCAGCCCGTTGAGGATGGGCAGGATCACGGTGGCGTCGCCCACCGCGGGATCGATCGCTTCCATCGCGGCGTGCAGGTCATAGGCCTTGCAGGACAGCAGCACGAGGTCGAACGCACCCGCCTCGGACACGGTGTCCGCTGTGACGTGCTTTACCTGCACAGTCGCATCGCCGAAGGGGCTCAGGATGACCAGGCCCTTGTCGTCCAGCACCTTGGCGCGCTCGGGGCGAACCAGAAAGGTGACGTCCAGGCCCGCCTGGGCCATCCGGCCGCCGAAGTAGCCGCCTGTGCCGCCGGCACCGAGAACGAGAATGCGCATGGATGCCCTCAGGGCAGGATGAACGCCGCCACGACGCGCCGGCCTTCGCCGGCCAGCAACGTATAAGTACGTGCTGCGGCACCATTGGTCATGGCTTCGATGCCGATCCCACGGCGAAGAAAGGCCGCCATGACCTCGGCGGGCGGAAAGACCTGACGCTGGCCGGTACCGAGCAGAACCAGCTCGGGCGCCAGCGCGACAATCGTCTCGATATCGGCGAGGCCGAGTTGGGAGGCGTCGGTAACGCCCCAGTCCTCGACCACCTTCTCGGGGGTCAGCAGGAGACTCTTGTGGAAGTCGCGATCGACGATGGTGATGGTGTCGGCGCCGACGCGGCGCACGAAGAGGTACTCACCGGGATGTTCGAACGAGAGTTCCATGGGGGTTACCGGGGCAGGGCGAGCTTCGGATCCTGCTCGTTACGGCGGAAGAGGACGACCACGTGGCCGATCTCCTGCACGGTTTCGGCGCCGGTCTGGCCCGTGAGAAAGGCGATCTGTTCCTGGCGCTCGTCCTTGTCGCCCCCGGAAAGCTTCACCTTGACCAGTTCGTGGATGTCCAGGGCCTGGCCCAGTTCCTTGGCGACAGCCTCGGTGGCGCCCTTGTTGCCCAGAAGGATCACGGGACGGAGGTCGTGGGCGAGGCTGCGCAGGTAGCGGCGCTGTGTAGGGGAAAGCGACATTGCGTTCAGGTTCGATGTGCGGCGGATAGGCGGCAAAGGGTATCATGCGTGGCCCTAACACTTCTCCCGCCGGTCGGACTCCGATGTCACGCAGCAAGAGCAGTTCCCGCTGGCTTCGGGAGCATTTCGACGACGTTTACGTCAAGCGTGCCCAGGCAGAGGGGCTGCGCTCCCGCGCGGTCTTCAAGCTCGAAGAGCTGATCGACCGCGACCGCCTGATCAAGCCGGGCATGACCATCGTCGACCTGGGCGCCGCACCCGGCGGCTGGTCGCAGCTCGCCCGTCAGCGGCTCGGCGACACCGGCAAGGTCATCGCCCTCGACATTCTGCCCATGGCCGGGCTGGCCGGTGTGGATTTCATGCAGGGCGATTTCCGCGAGGAATCGGTGCTGCACGAGCTCGAGGCCAAGCTGGACGGTCAGAAAGTCGATCTTGTCCTGTCCGATATGGCCCCCAATATGTCCGGTGTGGCACTCGCCGACCAGATTCGCGCCATGGACCTTTGCGACCTCGCCCGGCAGTTCAGCCTCGATTGGCTGAAACCCGGGGGATCGTTCCTGGTAAAACTGTTCCAGGGGGCGGGATTCGATGAGTACCTCAAGAACTTGCGCGCGGACTTCAGTCGCGTGACGATGCGTAAACCGAAGGCCTCCCGCGCGCGTTCGCGAGAGGTCTATGCTCTGGCGACCGGCCTCAAGTCCGCGTCCCGGCAACCTGGCGAGAACCGCGCATGAATGAGATGGCAAAAAACCTGTTGCTCTGGCTGATCATCGCGGTGGTCTTGCTAACCGTGTTCCAGACCTTCAACCCGCACGCCGGTTCGTCGCAGGACATGTCCTACACGACCTTCGCGCAACAGGTGGACAACGGCAACGTCGCGAGCAGCACGATCACCTCGACGGCTCCCCCGACCATTACGGGCAAGCTGAAAGACGGCAGCGCCTACCGCACCGTGGTGCCGGTGGTCGGCATGTCGACCAGCGACCTCGTGAAGCAGATGCGCGACAAGGGCGTCGAGCTTCGCCAGGAGCCCGCGGACAACGGCTTCTCGCTGCTCGGTCTGCTCTTCAACTGGCTGCCCATCATCATCTTCGTGGCTGTGCTGATCTGGTTCATGCGCCAGATGCAGGCAGGCTCCGGCGGTCGCGGTGCCATGAGCTTCGGCCGCTCGCGCGCCAAGCTGCAGGGCGAGGACCAGGTCAAGGTCAATTTCAGCGACGTCGCCGGTTGCGACGAAGCCAAGGAAGAAGTCGGCGAACTCGTCGAGTTTCTCCGTGATCCGGGCAAGTTCCAGAAGCTCGGCGGCAAGATCCCGCGCGGCGTGCTGATGGTGGGCCCGCCCGGTACCGGCAAGACGCTGCTCGCCAAGGCGATTGCGGGCGAAGCCAAGGTGCCGTTCTTCTCGATCTCGGGTTCCGACTTCGTCGAAATGTTCGTCGGCGTCGGTGCCAGCCGCGTACGCGACATGTTCGAGCAAGCGAAGAAGCACGCTCCCTGCATCATCTTCATCGACGAAATCGACGCCGTCGGTCGCCATCGCGGCGCCGGCATGGGTGGCGGTCACGATGAGCGCGAGCAGACCCTGAACCAGTTGCTGGTGGAAATGGATGGCTTCGAGGGTACCGAAGGCATCATCGTCATTGCCGCCACCAACCGTCCGGACGTGCTCGACCCGGCGCTGCTGCGCCCCGGTCGCTTCGACCGCCAGGTGGTCGTAGGTCTGCCGGACGTCAAGGGTCGTGAGCAGATCCTTAAAGTGCACATGCGCAAGGTGCCTACGTCCTCGGACGTGGACGCCATGACTATCGCACGCGGCACCCCGGGGTTCTCCGGTGCCGACCTCGCGAACCTCGTCAACGAGGCCGCGCTGTTCGCCGCACGCGAGAACGCACGCGAAGTGCGCATGAGCCACATGGACCGCGCGCGCGACAAGATCCTCATGGGCGCCGAGCGCCGCTCCATGGCGATGAACGACGAAGAGAAGCGCCTGACCGCGTACCACGAAGCGGGCCACGCCATCATCGGCCGCCTCGTGCCGGAACACGATCCGGTCTACAAGGTCACCATCATCCCGCGCGGTCGCGCGCTGGGCGTGACGATGTACCTGCCGGAAGGCGACCGCTACAGCATGAACAAGGTGGCGATCGAATCGCAGCTCTGCTCGCTGTACGGCGGCCGCGTGGCGGAAGAGATCATCTTCGGTCACGACAAGGTCACCACCGGGGCCTCCAACGACATCGAGCGCGCTACGAAGATGGCGCGCAACATGGCGACGAAGTGGGGTCTGTCCGACGAGCTCGGTCCGGTCACGTACGGCGAGGAAGAAGACGAGGTCTTCATCGGTCGCTCCGTCACGCAGCACAAGAGCGTCTCGAACGAGACCGCACGCAAGATCGACGAAGTGGTGCGCACCATCCTCGATCGCGCCTATGCGCGCAGCAAGGAACTGCTCACCACGAATATCGACAAGCTGCACGTGATGGCCGAGGCGCTGCTGCAGTACGAGACGATCGACGCACGTCAGATCGACGACATCATGAATGGTCGCGAGCCGGGTCCGCCGGCCGACTGGCAGAAGCCGGGTCCGACACCGCCTCCGCCGCCGCGTGGCGACGCGGGCTCCGCACCGGACAAGGTCGGCAAGCCAGCGACGCAGCTTTAAGAGGGAAGGGCGGCCATGTGCCGCCCTTTTCTTTGTCCGCACAGCCTCGGTGAAATCGCTGCACGCGTTCGCGTTCGGACGGCTATTTACCGTCGTGTTACCGATTCGCGAAAAAAAAGATGCAAAAAGTGTTGACGCACACGCCGGATATCTGAATAATTCCGCTTCTCGACACGGCGGCAACGCTTCACGGCGAAAGTCACCGGGTCAAAGGTTTAAAGTGTGCGCCCGTAGCTCAGTTGGATAGAGTACCAGGCTACGAACTTGGTGGTCGGGAGTTCGAATCTCTCCGGGCGCACCATCTTTAAGCAAGACCGATGCGCTAGCGCAAAGGTCGCGGTAGTTGAAAGTGTGGTGTGTTCATACGGATTGACGGGCTTGGCTTTGACCCGTAACATTTGAAAGCTTCACCCCAGCAGTATCGGGATGGTGCTTGAAGTTTCGGGGTATAGCTCAGTCTGGTAGAGCGCCAGCTTTGGGAGCTGGATGTCGGGGGTTCGAATCCCTCTGCCCCGACCAGTTGGCGTTCTACGTACAGTGCCTGCGCCTGTAGCTCAACCGGATAGAGCATCGGCCTTCTAAGCCGACGGTTGCAGGTTCGATTCCTGTCGGGCGCGCCAGATGGTGTTTTATGGTGGGCGTAGCTCAGCTGGTTAGAGTACCGGATTGTGATTCCGGATGTCGTGGGTTCGAGTCCCATCGTCCACCCCACTTACAACGCAAGTTTCAAACGGGCCGTTAGCTCAGTTGGTAGAGCAGTTGACTCTTAATCAATTGGTCGTAAGTTCGAATCTTACACGGCCCACCAATTCGAAAGACCCGGAGAAATCCGGGTCTTTTTTTGTTTCGGATAAGGGAGTTTCCATGTCGGCGTAAGGTCGGAGTGCATCAAATGCAAACGCGATTCTGGACCCCGTTCACCCCGGCGCCCTAGAATGACGACGCGCGAGAGTGGCGGAATTGGTAGACGCACCAGATTTAGGTTCTGACGCCGCAAGGCGTGCGGGTTCGAGTCCCGCCTCTCGCACCATCGTTCTAAGACGCCAACGTCATTGACGTTACGGCGTGCGCGTCTCACGCACGCGGCTCCGTCCGCCGCGCTACGATCGTACTCACCACGGCGAGCGCCACCGTAATGGCGAAGTTCGCAGCGAACGCAGCCGTCGCCGACACGTCGAGCAACACGCCGAACAACGACCCGCCGATGGCAAGCGTCGTCGCTACCATGAGCGATTCGCAAAGCTGCAGCGCGGAGCTGTTGGCGCCTTGCTCATGCTCGCTGGACATCGACAGGGCGAGCACGGCGACCGTGCCGTAGAGCATGCCCATGCCGAGCCCGGTGAGAAGCCAACCCGCAACGGAAGCTGCGACCGGCATCCACGGGAAGGTGCTCAGCGCAGCCGCGATCGAGCCGAACACCATCAAGCCAGTTCCCCGGCGTAGCAGCGTCTGGCGCGACACCTTCGCGTAGTGACCCTGGTACCACGATCCCGAAAACCAGCCGATGGCACCCACACTGATTGCCAGACCGGCCCACATCGGAGACAGGTCATGCTCGCGGGAGAAGGCCAGCGGCAGGAAGGCCTCGGTGCCGAAGAAGGCGGAAGCGGCCACGCCGCGTAGCGCGACCACGGCCGGAAGGCCGCGCGCGGCGCGTAGCGTGCCTGGGGGCAGCAGCCGTCTGCCGCAGACGAACAGCAATGCCAGCGCCGGCACCAGCAGGGCGGCTACCGTCCAGCCGTGCTCCTGACCGGCGACGAACAGCAGGCAGGCACCGAGCGACGCTCCGATGGCGTTGCCCATGCGGCTTGCCGTGCCCGATGCCTGGTGATCCGTGGGGCCGAGGTTATGCATCGCACCGCGCAGGCCCGCGGCAGCGGGAATCGCCAGCAGTGGCACGGCCAGAAAGACCCAGCGCCAGCCGAAGTGCTCGACCACGAAGCCGCTGAGCGCCGGGCCGATGAGAGCAGGTACCACCCATCCAGCGGAGAACGCCGCGAAGACTTTCGGGCGCAGCGCTTCGGGATAAAGCCGACCCACGATCACATACAGCGCCGGAGACAGGCAGCCGGCGCCCAGGCCCTGGACGAGCCGGCCCAGGAGCAGGGTGGGCATGTCGCGGGCGAATCCGGCGAGCAGTAGGCCGACCACAAAACCGGCAAGGCCCGTCCACATGGCCGGAGCCGGGCCACGTCGATCGCTCCATCGGCCGGACAGCGCCATGCCGATGACGCTCGTGGCGAGCACGCCGCCGAAGGCGAGCGCATAGGCCTTGAGACCGTTCAGCTCGCGCGCCACGGTTGGCATGGCGGTGGTGACTGCCAATGCCTCGAAGGCGATCAAGGAAATGAGGGCGACCATGCCCAGGGTGGCGGCCCGGTAGGGCGGCGCGAGAATCCCCTCGGCCCGCGGTGTGGCAGGGGAAGCAAGGAGGTTCGGGTCGGATGTTCCCACGTTCATTCGGGTTCCTGGCGGGGCGGGGAGTGTCGCACGCTTGCGCGGGCGGTCAGGCCGATGCAGGATGCAACCTCAACCATTATTTAGGTCAAGTGATGCGGGAACTGACCGTCGGAGAAGCGGCGAAACGCTCGGGCCTCGCCGTGTCGGCGCTGCACTTCTACGAGCGCAAGGGCCTCATTCGCAGCCTCCGCACGGCAGGCAACCAGCGTCGCTACGGAGCCGACGTGCTGCGGCGCCTCGCCATCATCCGGGTAGCCCAGCGGGTGGGTATGCCGCTGGAGGCGGTCCGGCGGGCCTTCGATACGCTGCCGCACGAACGCACCCCCACGCGCGAGGAGTGGGCGCAGATGTCGGCGGCGTGGCGCGACGAGCTGGAGGCGCGGATCGATCAGTTGCTCAATCTCAAGGATCGGCTGACCGACTGCATCGGCTGCGGCTGCCTGTCCCTGACGGCCTGCAGCCTCGCGAATCCGGGGGACGCGCTGGCTGCCGAGGGAGCCGGCCCGAGGCGTTGGAGCGCCGGCTGAGGCAGGTTGCGGCGGCAGGAGGCCAAAACGTAGAATGGGCAGTCATTTGCGGGGTTTTTCGCCGCTGGGGAACAGGTCGCGGCGACCGGCCCGGTTTCGCGGTGGATCCCTTGGTTTCGGTTACGGCGACGGATGTTCGCCATCGCGCCACGTCCGTGGTGGTTTCAGGAGAGGTCATGCAGGTTTCGGTTGAGAATGTCGGCAAGCTCGGGCGCAAGCTCACGGTGAAGTTCCCGGCTGAGCGTCTGGAGACGCAGGTCAGCGAGCGCATCGCGGAAATGGGCCGCACGGTGCGCCTGAAGGGCTTCCGTCCCGGCAAGGTCCCGGCCAACGTGATCAAGCAGCGCTTCGGCGCGCAGGTCCGTGGCGAAGCGCTGTCGGAGCTCATCGGCAGCACGCTGCGCGACGCGTTCCAGCAGGAGAAACTGCAGCCGATCGCCAACCCGTCTGTCGACACCACGGGCAACGCCGAGAACGGCGAGATCGCGTATACGGCCACCTTCGAAGTCATGCCGGAATTCCCGGCCATCGATGTCGCCGCGATCGAGATCGCCCGCCCGAAGGCTGAGGTGAAGGACGCCGACATCGACAAGATGATCGAAACCCTGCGCACCCAGCGTCGCAGCTTCGACGACGTGTCGCGCGCCTCCAAGGACGGCGATTTCGTGATGTTCGAATACGCCGCCGAAGCCGGCGACTACCGTTTCCCGGCCGAAGGCCTGGAGCGTGCCGGCAGCGTGCTCGGCTCCGGCACCCTGTTCAAGGCGCTCGACGAGGCCCTGACCGGCCGTAGCGCGGGCGAAGACCTGGTCCAGGACGTTGCCTTCCCGGCCGACTTCCGCAACCCCGATCTGGCCGGCAAGACCGCCAAGGTCACCTTCAAGATCGTGAAGGTGCAGGAGCCCAACCTGCCGACCGTGGACGCCGAGTTCGTGAAGATGTTCGGCGTCGCCGACGGCGACATCGAGACCTTCCGCAAGGAAGTCCGCGCCAACCTCGAGCGCGAGCTCAAGGCGACGCTCATGGCTCGCCTCAAGGCGGAAGTGGCCGAAAAGCTCGCCGCGGCCTACCCGGACCTCGATGTGCCGGAGCTGATGGCCAACGCCGAAGCCCGCAGCCTCGCCTCCGGTAACCTGCCGCGCGGCCAGGAGCCGAGCCCGCAGATGGTGGAAGAAGCCCTGCCGTTTGCCCGCAAGCGCGTCACCGCGGCGCTGCTCATGGGCGAAATCGCCCGCAAGAACGAGCTGCGCCTGGACCGTAAGCGCATGAACGAGATGCTGGCCGCCATCGCCTCCACGTACGAGGAGCCGGAGAAGGTCATTGAACTGTATAACGGTGACCCCCAACTGATGTCGGGACTGCAGAACCGCGTCATGGAAGATCAGGTGGCCGAGTGGGTGGCGGACAACGCCAAGACCACCGACCAGGAACTGAGCTTCGACGAGGTAATGCGGCCGATCGGCGCCTAAGCGCCGATCCATCGCAATAACCGGGCCCCATACGAAGGAGAGACCGCATGTCCATGGCTCCGATCCAGAACCTCAACTTGGTGCCCATCGTCGTCGAACAGACCTCTCGCGGAGAGCGTTCGTACGATATCTACTCGCGCCTTCTCAAGGAGCGCGTGATCTTCGCGGTCGGCCCGGTCGACGATTACATGGCCAATGTCATCGTCGCGCAGCTCCTGTTCCTTGAATCCGAAAACCCGGACAAGGACATCAGCCTGTACATCAACAGCCCGGGTGGCTCCGTCACCGCGGGCATGGCGATCTACGACACGATGCAGTTCGTGAAGCCGGACGTCAGCACGATGTGCATCGGCCAGGCCGCCTCGATGGGCGCCCTCCTGCTGGCCGCTGGTGCGGCAGGCAAGCGCTACTCGCTGCCGCACTCGCGCATCATGATCCACCAGCCGTGGGCGGGCGGTATCTCCGGCCAGGCCACGGACATCGAGATCCACGCGCGTGAAATCCTCACGATGCGTGAGCGCCTCAACGCGATCCTCGCCCACCACAGCGGCAAGACGGTGGAAGAGATCGCTCGCGACACCGAGCGTGATCGCTTCATGAGCGGCGCGGAAGCGCAGGCTTATGGCCTGATCGATTCGGTGCTCGACAAGCGCACGGTCGAGACTGTCCGTTCAGCTTGATTGTACTTTTCGCTTGTGAAAACCAGCACTCCGCCCCCGATTCCCGGGGCGGAGTGCTGTGCTATTCTCAAAGCGCACCTGGATTCTCAGTAGGGCCCAAAGCATGAGCGACGAGCGGCAGAGCCGTTCCAACGACGGCGGCAAGATTCTTTACTGCTCTTTCTGCGGCAAGAGCCAGCACGAAGTGCGCAAGCTGATCGCTGGCCCCAGCGTGTTCATCTGCGATGAATGCGTCGAGCTGTGCAACGACATCATCCGCGAGGAACTGGAAGAGAAGGCGGCCTCCGGCCGGACTCAACTCCCGAAGCCGCGCGAGATCATGGAAGCGCTCGACCAGTACGTGGTCGGCCAGACGCGCGCCAAGAAGGCGCTGTCCGTCGCGGTCTACAACCACTACAAGCGTATGGAGTCGCGTCAGAAGAACGACGAGGTCGAACTCGGCAAGTCGAACATCCTCCTGATCGGTCCGACCGGTTCGGGCAAGACGCTGCTGGCCGAAACGCTGGCGCGGCTGCTCAACGTGCCGTTTACCATCGCGGACGCCACCACGCTGACCGAAGCGGGCTATGTGGGTGAGGACGTCGAGAACATCATCCAGAAGCTCCTGCAGAAGTGCGACTACGACGTCGAGAAGGCGCAGAGCGGCATCGTCTACATCGACGAAATCGACAAGATCTCGCGCAAGAGCGAGAACCCTTCGATCACCCGCGACGTGTCCGGCGAAGGCGTGCAGCAGGCCCTGCTCAAGCTCATCGAAGGCACGCTTGCCTCGGTGCCGCCGCAGGGTGGTCGCAAGCATCCGCAGCAGGAGTTCCTGCAGGTCGACACGCGAAACATCCTCTTCATCTGCGGCGGCGCGTTCGCCGGCCTGGAGAAGGTGATTCAGCAGCGTTCCGAAACCACTGGCATCGGCTTCGGCGCCGAGGTTCGCTCCAAGGAGCGTACCGAGAACGTCGGCAAGATGCTCTCCGAAGTGGAGCCGGCGGACCTGGTCCGTTTCGGTCTGATTCCGGAATTCGTCGGTCGTCTGCCGGTCGTTGCCACGCTCGATGAACTCGATGAGGCTGCACTGGTACAGATCCTCACCGAGCCGAAGAACGCCGTCACCAAGCAGTTCCGCAAGCTGTTCGACATGGAAGGCGCGGAGTTGGAATTCCGCCCCGAGGCGTTGTCCGCCATTGCCCGTCGCGCGCTCAAGCGCAAGACCGGCGCACGCGGCCTGCGTACCATCCTCGAACAGGTGCTGCTCGACACGATGTTCGAACTGCCCTCGCTGGAGCACGTCAGCAAGGTTGTGGTCGACGACGCCGTGATCGACGGTCAGGCTGAGCCGTATCTGATCTACCGCGGCAACCTGCAGCAGCAGCGGATCGCGGGCGAGGGCGGCGACGCCGCCTGATTGCGTCCCGCAAGAGCGACTCCGGCGGCCCCGGCGTCTCATGACGCCGGGGCCGTTTTTTCTTGTGGGGATGCGCTCTTGATCGGTCCTTCGCGAACCACCACTTGACGTGTATGGCGGCTCCGGCGCAGTGTCGAGTCGCGCCCCATCCATCCGAGGGAAACCCCAAGCACATGGCGAAGAATCGCAGCCAAACCCCGATCGGATCCGAGCTGGACCTGTTGCCGGTCCTGCCTCTGCGAGACGTCGTCGTCTATCCGCACATGGTCATTCCGCTGTTCGTGGGTCGCGACAAGTCCATGCGCGCGCTGGAGCGGGCCATGGAAGGCGAGCGGCAGATCCTGCTCGTGGCGCAGAAGAGCCCCGACATCGACGATCCCACCATCGCCGACCTGCACAACGTGGGGACGCTGGCGGGTGTCCTGCAGTTGCTGAAGTTGCCCGATGGCACCGTGAAGGTGCTGGTCGAGGGCCAGTCGCGCGTGCAGGTCGACGCCTTCGAAGACGAAGCCGGCATGATGAGCGGCCGCGCACGCGTCATCGAACCGATCTACAGCAACAACGAACGCGAGCTGGACGTCGTGTCGCGCTCGCTCGTCTCTCTGTTCGAACAGCTGGTGAAGCAGAGCCGCAAGCTTCCGCCGGAAATCCTCGCCACGCTCTCGGGCATCGACGATCCGTCGCGGCTTGCCGACTCCATCGCGGCGCATCTTTCCGTGCGTATGGCGGACAAGCAGCGCGTGCTCGAAACCGCTGACGTCGGTCAGCGTCTCGAACTGCTGATCGGCCTCGTCGATGGCGAAATGGATCTCCAGCAGGTCGAGAAGCGCATCCGCGGTCGCGTCAAGTCGCAGATGGAGAAGAGCCAGCGCGAGTACTACCTCAACGAGCAGATGAAGGCCATCCAGAAGGAGCTGGGTGAGGGTGAGGAAGGCGCGAACGAGATCGAGGAACTGCAGAAGAAGATCGATGCGGCCGGTATGCCCAAGGCCGTGCTCGCAAAGGCGCGCCAGGAATTCAACAAGCTCAAGCAGATGTCGCCGATGTCTGCCGAAGCGACGGTCGTGCGCAACTACCTCGACTGGGTCGTCGGCGTGCCCTGGAAAAAGCGCAGCAAGGTTCGTAAGGATCTCGCGCTGGCCCAGGAAACCCTTGACGCCGATCACTTTGGCCTGGAGAAGGTCAAGGAGCGCATCCTCGAATACCTCGCGGTCCAGCAGCGAGTGAACACGATGAAGGGCCCGATCCTGTGCCTTGTCGGTCCGCCTGGCGTGGGCAAGACGTCGCTCGGCCAGTCGATCGCGAAGGCGACCAATCGCAAGTTCGTCCGCATGAGCCTGGGCGGCGTACGTGACGAAGCGGAAATCCGCGGCCATCGCCGTACCTACATCGGTTCGATGCCGGGACGCATCGTGCAGAACCTCAACAAGGTCGGCACGAAGAACCCGCTGTTCGTGCTCGACGAGATCGACAAGATGTCGATGGACTTCCGCGGCGATCCGTCGTCCGCGCTGCTCGAAGTGCTCGATCCGGAGCAGAACAACGCGTTCAACGATCACTATCTCGAAGTGGATCTCGATCTCTCCGAGGTGATGTGGATCGCCACGGCGAACTCGCTGAATATTCCGGGGCCGCTGCTCGATCGCATGGAAGTCATTCGCATCCCCGGTTACACCGAGGACGAGAAGCTCAACATCGCGCAGAAGTACCTGCTGCCGAAACAGCTCAAGGCCAATGGCCTGAAGGCGGAAGAGCTGGCGATCGCGGAGGATGCGCTGCGTGACATCGTGCGCTATTACACGCGTGAATCCGGTGTGCGCAATCTCGAGCGCGAAATCTCGAAGATCTGCCGCAAGGTGGTGAAGGAGATCGCTCTCGGTACCGTGCCCGCACATGCGAAGGCGAAGGTTGCCAAGACGGCGCGCAAGGGTAAGGCGCTCGCGCCCGATCACGTTCGCGTCGATGGTAGCAATCTCGATCATTACCTCGGCGTGCGCCGCTTCGACTTCGGTCGTGCGGAACAGCAGAACGAGGTGGGTCTGGTTACCGGTCTCGCATGGACGCAGGTGGGCGGCGATCTGCTGAGCATCGAGGCATCGGTGGTGCCGGGTAAAGGCAGGCTGGTGCATACGGGCCAGCTGGGCGATGTGATGAAGGAATCGATCCAGGCGGCGCTCAGCGTTGTGCGCGCACGCGCAGCGGGCCTGGGTATCGAGCCGGACTTCCACGAGAAGCTCGACATCCACATCCACGTGCCCGAAGGCGCCACGCCGAAGGACGGTCCGAGCGCGGGTATCGCGATGTGCACGGCGCTCGTCTCCGCGCTCACCAAGGTGCCGGTGCGCTCCGAGGTGGCGATGACGGGTGAGATCACGCTGCGTGGTCGCGTGCTGCCGATCGGTGGCCTCAAGGAGAAACTGCTTGCGGCGCATCGCGGCGGCATCACCACAGTGATCATTCCGGAAGAAAACCGGAAGGATCTCGTGGACCTGCCGGAGAACATCACCAGCTCGCTCGACATCCATGCGGTGAAGTGGATCGACGAAGTGCTCGACCTCGCTCTCGAACGCCCGCTGGGGCCGAAGGCAGCAACTGACGGCGGCAATGTCGTCGAGGTGCCGAAGGGGCAGGGCAAGCGCAAGGGCAAGGCCTCGCCGTCGCTCACGCACTGATTGTTCATCGTTCAACCACACGAACAAGGGCGCACTTGTGTGCGCCCTTTTCGTTTTCGTCGTCCTGTCACGGAGCATTCGCGATAATGCTTTTTCGGCATTCGCGCAAGCCTCCGAAGTCCATGCTTCAAGCTGAAAGCCTTGGTATTGCTTGTATTGCGATGGTTGGGGGGCACTGGTATAAAGGCCACACCGCCATCGCCCGCGCCGCAAGGGCGCCCTGGATCGCGGGGTTGCCTTGTTGTCCCCGGGCGGCATCAGCAGCCCGAAGTCTTCTCGTGAAGGATCGCCGTCCGGCGATTCGAATTACCTTTGAAGGGAGTTACGTAATGAACAAATCCGAGCTCATCGACGCCATCGCCGAAAAGGCCGAACTGTCGAAGGCCGACGCTGGCCGCGCTCTGCAGGGCCTCATCGAAGCGGTGAAGGATGCCCTCAAGAAGGGTGACGACGTCGCCGTCGTCGGCTTCGGTACGTTCAAGGTGCGCAGCCGCGCTGCCCGTACCGGCCGCAACCCGCGTACGAACGAAGAGATCAAGATCCCGGCGTCCAAGGTTCCGGCCTTCACGGCTGGCAAGGCGCTCAAGGATCACGTAAACTAACTGGTCTTACCGTAGGGGTGCTTAGCTCAGCGGTAGAGCGTCGCCTTTACACGGCGCTGGTCGGGGGTTCGATCCCCTCAGCACCCACCAACGGAAAGTGGAGTGGTAGTTCAGTCGGTTAGAATGCTGGCCTGTCACGCCGGAGGTCGCGGGTTCGAGTCCCGTCCACTCCGCCATTGGTCCGCAAAGGCGCCCGCGTGGCGCCTTTGCTTTGTCTAACGCCGGTAAGGAGTTTTACCGGCGCAACCCTGCGAGTCGCATCATGCTGCAAGCCCTGCGTAACAAGATCCACGGCTGGCCCGCCGCCATCGTGCTCGGCGTCTGCGTTTTCGCCGTCGCGTTCTTCGGCATCGAGTCGTACTTCGTATCGCGCGTCGATACGTACGTTGCGAAGGTGGGAGATCACGAGATCTCGCAGCAGGATTGGCAGCAACGCTTGAACGAATTGCGCCAGCAGGCCGCGCAGGATCCGCGTTCGCCGTTCACGGCCGCAGACCTCGAAAAGCCTGAGCTCAAGCAGCGCGTACTCGACGGCATGATCAGCCAGCAGTTGCTCCTGCAGGCGAACAGCGATCTGGGTCTCACCGTTTCCGATGCCAGCGTGCGTGCCGCCATCGGTGGCGATCCAGGCTTCCAGGTCAACGGGCAGTTCAGCCCGGAGGCCTATCGCGCCATCCTCTCGATGCAGGGCATGAGCCCCGCCATGTACGAGGCCAAGGTGCGTGCGTCGCTTGCCACGCAGCTCATTCCGAGCGCGATTTCCAACACCACGCTGGTGAGCGATGCCGACGTGGATACGTTCTTTCGCCTGCGCCTGCAGCAGCGCGACCTGCGTTTCGTAGAACTCCCGCGACCGTCGCTCACCGATGCGAACGTGCCCGACGCGGAGATCGAAGCGTTCTACAAGTCGCACATCGCCGACTACACCACGCCCGAGCAGGTCTCGGTGCAGTACCTCGAAGTGAAGCAGTCCGACCTCAAGCTCGGCGAACCGACCGACGCGCAGCTTCACGAGTTCTACGACAAGTTCAAGCAGCGCTACGCGCAGCCGGAGCAGCGCGAGGCTTCGCACATCCTCATCAACGTGCCGAAGAACGCCACGCCCGAGCAGCAGAAGGCCGCGCTCGACAAGGCCAAGAAGATCGCGGCGGAAGCCACGCCCGAGAACTTCGCCAAGCTCGCCGCCGAGAATTCGGACGACCTGGGTTCCAAGCGCGGTGGCGGCGATCTCGGCTGGCTGGAGAAAGGCGTGGCGAACCCGGCGTTCGATACCGCGCTGTTCGGCATGAAGAAGGGCGAAATCACCAAGGAACCCGTGCTGTCGCCGGAAGAGGGTTATCACATCATCTGGCTGCGCGATGCCCGCGAAGGCGACGCGAAGCCGTTCGACGAAGTGCGCAGCCAGCTCGCCGCCGATTGGGCGAAGAACGAAGGCGAGCGCCTGTACAACGAGCGCGCCGGTCAGCTCGGCGATCTTGCCGAACGCAACCCGGGCTCGCTAGAACCGGCTGCGAAGGAGCTTGGTCTCGAGATCAAGACCTCGCCGCTGTTCAGCCGTGACGGTGGTGCCGGCATTCCGGACGATCCGAAGTTCGTGCAGGCCGCGTTCGCCGACGACGTGCTTAACCAGGGCAACAACTCTTCGCTGGTTCAGGTCGGCAAGGGCGATGCCGTGGTCATGCACCTCGCCAAGCACAATCCGGCCGCGCCGAAGGCGCTGGCAGACGTCAAGGATAGCGTGCGCCAGCGCATCCTCGACGAGCGCGTGGATGCGCTGGCGAAGAAGCAGGCCGACGAACTCGTCGCGCAGCTCGCCAAGGGCGGTGACATCGCCAGCCTGACGAAGGCGCCGGTACGCAGCCTCACGGGTCTGGATCGCAACAAGATCGGCGCCATCACTGACGTCCCGCCGGCCATTCTGCAGCAGGCATTCACGCTGCCGCATCCGGTCGCCAACAAGCCGTCGTGGGCGACCGTGCCGACCGGCAACGGTACCTACGCGCTGGTGTCGGTGGACAAGGTCGTGGAAGGCGATCCGTCGAAGGTCGAGAAGGCTCAGCGCGACGCGCTGCGTGGCCAGATGATGGACGCCATGGCCCAGGCCGCCGCGCTCGAATACATCGACTCGTTGAAGGCTCGCGCGGACATCAAGATCGCGCAGGACCGCATGTAAGACCGTCTCGCTCGCAAAGGAACGACCCGTGATCATCCAGCCCAAGGTCCGTGGCTTCATCTGCACCACCGCTCATCCGGTGGGTTGCGCGAAGAACGTCGAAGAACAGATTGCCATTACGCGCGCCAGCGGCGCGTTTGCGGATGGCCCGAAGCGCGTACTGGTGATCGGCGCGTCTACCGGCTACGGTCTGGCGTCACGCATCACCGCGGCGTTCGGCCACGGTGCTGCCACGCTCGGCGTGTTCTTCGAGAAGCCGTCCAGCGAAGCGAAGACGGGTACGGCAGGTTGGTACAACTCGGCGGCGTTCGATCGTCTTGCGCGCGAGCAGGGGCTGTTCAGCCGCTCGATCAACGGCGACGCGTTCGCCGACGAGACGCGCGCGAAGGCTATCGACATCATCCGCAACGAGATGGGCGGCCAGGTCGATCTCGTCGTCTATTCGCTGGCGTCCCCGGTGCGAAAGCTGCCGAAGACCGGTGAAGTCGTGCGCTCTGCGCTGAAGACGATCGGCGAGACGTTCACCGCGTCGTCCGTCGACACGAACAAGGACGCCGTGGTCATGGCCACGGTGGATCCGGCGACGGAGCAGGAAATCAAGGACACCGTCACCGTCATGGGTGGCGAGGATTGGGCCCTGTGGATCGATGCGCTGTCCGAGGCGGGCGTGCTGGCAGACAACGCCACCACCATCGCGTACAGCTACGTCGGTACCGAGATCACCTGGCCGATCTACTGGCATGGCACGCTGGGCCAGGCCAAGCAGCACCTCGATCGTACGGCGAAGGAACTGCGCGAGCGCCATGCGGCGAACGGTCTGCGCTCCTATGTCGGCGTGATGAAGTCGGTAGTCACCCAGGCCAGCTCCGCGATCCCGGTGATTCCGCTCTACGTGTCGATGGTTTTCAAGATCATGAAGGCCAAGGGCATCCATGAAGGCACGATCGAGCAGATCAACCGTCTGTTCCACGATCGCCTCTATCGCGCTGACGGCAATGAACCCGAGACGGACGCCGAAGGCCGCCTGCGTCTCGACGACTGGGAGCTGCGCGAGGACGTGCAGAGCGAATGCAAGGCGCTGTGGCCGAACGTCACTACCGAGAACCTTTGGGAAGTGACCGACTACGCGGGCTACAAGCACGACTTCATCAAGCTGTTCGGCTTCGAAGCGAACGGCGTGAACTACGAAGCGGACATCAGCCCGGACGTCCAATGGGACGTCGTGCAGCTCTAAGGCGACTCAGCGCGACGCCGTCAGCTTGAGAACCTGCCCAGGCTTCACCGCCTGGGTCTGCAGGTCGTTCCACTTCATCAATTGCTCGACGCTCACCTGATGACGGCGAGCGATCGACCACAACGATTCCCCGTTGTTGACCTTGTGGATGACGACTTTCGTGTCGTCTGCCTTCGTCTTGCTCGTCACCGGTGCCTTCGCGACATCGGCAGCCTTCGTGCGCGAAGGCGTCTTGCCGCTCTTGGTCGACTTGGCGGTCTTGCCGCGCTTGCCGGTCTTGGTCGGGACGTCGGCGTCTGCCTCGTCTACATCCGCATCGGCGACGTCAGCCACCGGATCGACAGGCCTCAGGCGGTACTGATCGGCGGCCGACTTCGGCAACAGCAGGCTCGAACTGACGGTGCCCTTGGTAGTGCGATACGCAGGATTGAAATCGCGCAGGTCGTTCATCGACAGGCCCGACTGCTTCGCGGCCTGCGCGAGCGATTGCGGCCCCGAGACGGTCACGACCTGCAAGGTGTTTTCCCGATCCTGCCGCGGCAGGCTGACGTTGAAGCGGGCGGGATCGCGCACGATGCACGCCATCGCCATCAGCTTCACCAGGTGTTCCTTCGTGCCGGCCTTCATGGGCACATCGGGCAGGCCGTCGTCTCCGCTGGGGCCGCCGTGCTTGTCGATCGTCTTCTTCAGCCCGAACTCGCCCGCGTTGTAGGCCACGTCGACCAGGCGCCAGTCGCCGAGGTCGTCGTAATAGCGGCGCATCATGTTCATCACCGACTCGGTGGACTTGGTGATGTCCAGGCGCTCGTCGTAATTCTTGTCCACACGCAGGCCGAGCGTGCGCGCGGTCTGCGGCATGATCTGCCACATACCGGCAGGGCGATTCTTGCCGCCCGGCACGTGCCGATATTGGCTTTCCACCCAGGGCAGCAGGGCGAACTCGCCTGCCACGCTGTGCTTCATCGCCGACTTGTGCGCATAGACGATGAGCGGCAGTACCTCGTTCACCTGCTGCTCGAAGCGATTCGGTTGCCGGGTATACATGCGAGCCCAGGCCAGAACCTGCGGGTCGGCTTCGCAGCCCGGCATGGCGAAGCTGTCGCGCATGTCGGCCCAGAAGTCCGCCGGCTGGTCGGGGCGCATCAGCTTCGGTGCCATCGTCACGTCCTCCACCGGCGCCACGGGCGCGACGGTGGGGGCTGCCGCCTGCGGTACCGGCTTCGGCACGCCGCCGGCACACGCCGTCAGAAACAAAGAAATGAGTGCAGGAAGCAGGCGGCGAGCGGGCAGGTTCATGCGGCGAATGTGTCCTTGGCCTTGCGCAACGCGGCGAAGCGCGCGACGCGTGCGGCCTGATCGTGTCCTTGAAGATCGGCCCACTGAGCGACCGATGGGCTGTCCACGCGCAGGAAGGGATTGGTGGCGTATTCGTCGGCGAGGCGCGAGGGCACGCTGGGTGCTCCCGCTACGCGGAGCTCAGCGACTTCATCCCGGCGACGCAGCAGGGCGTCGTTGTCGGGTTCCACGCTTAGGGCAAAGCGGATGTTGGACGCGGTGTATTCGTGCGCACAGCAGACCAGGGTGTCCGGCGGCAGGTCGGCAAATCGGTCCAGTGACGCGAGCATCTGCTCCGGAGTGCCTTCGAAGAGGCGACCGCAGCCGACGCTGAACAACGTGTCGCCGCAGAACAGGAAGCCCTCACCGTAATAAGCAATGTGCGAGGAGGTGTGCCCGGGCACGCCGATGACCTTGAAGCTCGCGCGTGGCGCGTCCAGGGTGAACGTGTCGCCGTCGCCGACGATCTGGTTCTTCGGCTGGATGCGCGGATCGGCCGAGGCATAGACCTCGACGTCGTGGCGACTCACCAGCTCGGACACGCCGCCGACGTGGTCGTTATGGTGGTGGGTCAGCAGGATCGCCGTCAGCCGCCAGCCGCGCTCGGCCAACGCGGCTTCGACAGGGGCGGCTTCACCGGGATCCACGACGAAGGCATTGCCCTCGTCGTCGGCGACCAGCCAGATGTAGTTGTCGCTCAAGGCCGCGACGGGGACCCAATGCATCGGGCGAACTCCGTGACGTCGATGGGGCGCGAACACCCGTGGAATGGCCGCCGGGAAAGTGTGAGGACCGGGCGGGGCGCGCCGGACTATATCAGCCGGTTCTAGGCTGCTCGTTAGCTAGTCGTTAACGGTGCGCCCCCCGTTCAACCACACTACACTCGGTGGGCATGCCTCACTTCGCACCCGACATTTACACCACGCCCCAGGTCGGCAAGCTGCTGGCGGATGAGGCGCGGGTGTTGGCGCCCTTGCTGTCTCGCTGCACGGGAGACCACGGGCTGCATCTCACGACCTCGGCCCCGGCCGAGCCGCCTGCCATCCCGTTGCTCGGCCACTGGGCCACGGTGAGGGTGGCTGGCAAGGCGCTGGGCGGCGATGTGATTGCCAGCGGGCTGGAACCGCTTCCATTCGTCGACGAGGCCTTCGGCGTGGTGCTGCTGCGCCATGCTCTGGAAACCACGTCGCGCCAGGACAACCTGTTGGACGAGGCGATCCGTGTGCTGGCGCCGGGCGGCATGCTCGCCATCACGGGCATCCACCCCGTGGGCCTGTGGTCGCCCTGGGTGGCCCGGCAGAGTCGTGGCCCGCGCCCGCGGCTGACCTGGCCCTGGTGGTGGAGCCAACGCCTCGTGCGCGACGAGTTCGATCTGTCGGTGCCGCGCCGCGTCGGCAGCGCCTGGCCGCGCACGGGCGGCACCGCGACCGGCGAATCCCTGGTCGGCGGCGGCTATCTGCTGGTGGCGCGCAAAAAACGCCCGGCAGCGGTACCCTTGCGCCCCCGCGCCGCGGTGGTGCCGTCGCCTATACCCGGCACGCTCGCCTCCGGCGCCCGCCGCAATGCCCGCGAAACTCTCTAGACGTACCCATGACCGATACCGTTGAAGCCTTTACCGATGGCGCCTGCCTGGGCAACCCTGGCCCGGGTGGCTGGGCCGCGTTGCTGCGCGCCAAGGGCGTCGAAAAAATGATCGCCGGTGGCGAGCCCGATACCACCAACAACCGCATGGAAATGATGGCGGCCATCTCCGCCCTCGAAGCCTTGAACCGGCGCTGCAACGTACACCTCATGACCGATTCCAAGTACGTGATGCAAGGCGTGCAGGAATGGGTGCCGAAGTGGCGCATGAACGGTTGGAAGACAGCGGACAAGAAGCCGGTCAAGAATCAGGATCTGTGGATACGGCTCGATGCCGCCGCCGCCGCGCACACCGTGACCTGGGAATGGGTGAAGGGTCACAACGGCCACGTGGAAAACGAGCGCGTGGACGTCGCCGCGCGTGACCAGGCCCTGGCGTACAAGGCAAAGGGGAAGGTGGCATGAGGCAGATCGTCCTCGATACGGAGACCACGGGTCTCGAGGCACACCTCGGCCATCGCCTGATCGAAATCGGTGCGGTGGAGATGATCGAGCGGCGCCCGACCGGTCGTACCTTCCACACGTATCTCAATCCCGAGCGTGCCATCGACGAAGGTGCGCGCGCCGTCACCGGCATCGAAGACGCGTTCCTGCTCGACAAGCCGTTCTTCCGCGACAAGGTGGACGAGTTCCTCGAATTCATTCGCGGTGCCGAACTCATCATCCACAACGCGGCGTTCGACGTCGGCTTCCTGGATGCCGAACTGAAGATGGCCGGCCCGCAATACGGCCGCATCGCCGATCACGCCACCGTGCTCGATACGTTGCTGATGGCGCGCGCGATGTATCCGGGGCAGCGCAACAGCCTCGATGCGCTGTGCAAGCGACTGGGCGTGGACAACGCACATCGCGATCTGCACGGCGGCCTGCTCGACGCGCAGTTGCTGGCGGACGTCTATATCGCAATGACGTCGGGCCAGGTGGCCCTCGACTTCGCGTTCGATGCCGGTGCCGATGATCGCAATGCGAACGTGTTGGGCGACATCGTCATCACGCGGCGACCGATCGTGTTGCGCGCCTCGACCGAGGAACTCGAGCGACATGCGCAACGTCTCGATGCCATCGACAAGTCGGCAGGCGGGCAGAGCATCTGGCGGAAACTGACGGCGGACGACGCCCGCGCTGCGGACGCCGAGCTGGTGCATTGAAACTCAGGCGGCGACGCGCAACAGGATCGCCGTGATGTTGTCGCGCGCGCTGCCAGCGAGTGCTTCCAGCAGCAGGTGATCCACGCACTCCTGCGCTGCGATGTCGCTGCGCGCGACGATCTCACCGATGCGGTTGTCGTCCACCTCATCGGTCAAACCATCGGTACACAGCAGCAGACGCGCCCCCGGCGCGAGTTCGCCACGAGCCAGACCGATGTGCAGTTGATCGGGCGCGGTGATTCCCAGCGCCTGGGTGAGCACGCTGCGTTGCGGATGGATGCGCGCCTGCGCTTCGGTCAGTTCGCCGGCCTCGACCAGCGCCTCGACGATGGAATGGTCGTGCGAGAGCCGTCGCAGCGCGCCATCCCAGTGATAGATCCGGCTGTCGCCGACCCAGGCCGCTTCGTAGCGGCGACCGGTCATGCGTACGGCGGCGATGGTCGTGCCCATAGGACGCGCAGCCGCCTGACCGCTGGAGCGGGCGATCAATGCCTCGTTGACCCGCTGCACCGCATCGACCAGCGACTGACCGGCGGTGACCTGAGCCACCACGCCATCGCGCGCCGTGGCCGACGCCACCTCGCCATGGCGATGCCCACCCATGCCGTCCACGACCAGGAACAACCCCAAGCCGGCATCGGCATAGTAGGTATCCTCGTTGCGCGTACGGCGAAGTCCCGTATGCGTGCCGTGTCCGAACTCGATCATGGTGGCCTTGCGAAACGCTGGAAGAGGGCGCCCGTGGCGCCCGATGCCCGGGCAGGATGCCCCATCGAAAGCCTGTTGTCACGGCACAGAAGACCCACTATCATTGCGGGCCCGGCAAGGCTAACCCCTCGCCGTCGACCGTTCCCGGAGAGGTGGCAGAGTGGTCGAATGTACCTGACTCGAAATCAGGCGTACGTGTAAGCGTACCGAGGGTTCGAATCCCTCCCTCTCCGCCACTTGATACAAGTCGTCGAACGCCCGGTGATCTCAGATCGCTGGGCGTTTTTCGTTTTGAAGATTCTGGGTAGGTCAACACGCATATGCGTCTACTCCATCATCCGCATCGGGAAAAATCCGGCATGTGGAAATTCCGGATCATTGTGCGGCGTAGCTCCGACTATCAGGCATCTCCCGTCGCACCGTCGCGATGATGGTCCCACGTGTTTCAACTTTTGACGTGCAGGTCCGTGCTGATCACATTGAGCGCGGACAGAACTCCACCAGCGCCACGTGTTTGTTACGGCACCGGCGCTCCGGCGGCTTGCCGTGCCGAGTTGACGACCTTTCGGTCAGCCCCTACGCTGCTCGGCACGGAGATGGCATTCCTCCGCGAACCGCCCCGTAACGGGGCTGATGATGCCTACATGTCCTGGCTTCCGGGGATGTAGGCACGCGTGCTACGCCCGGCCCAGGTGATTCCTCCGACCTGGATACTCCATGCGCGCGCTTAGCTCTCTCGAACAATGGGAACTCCTCCGTTACATCGGCAAATGGCTGCTGATTGCCATGGTTGCCGCGGTGTTGGCCGGAACGGCATCTGCCTGGTTCCTCCTGAGTCTGGACTGGGCCACACGGACCCGGCAGGCCACGTCCTGGCTTTTGGCGCTCTTGCCAGTCGCGGGTTTCGTCGTGGGCTGGGTCTACTTCCGACTGGGGAAGCCGGTCGAGGCCGGCAATAACCTGATCATTGACGAGATCCACGACCCCAAGAAGGTCATTCCTCTGCGCATGGTGCCGTTGGTCTTCATCGGTACGGTGATGTCTCACCTATTTGGAGCATCGGTAGGCCGCGAAGGGACCGCGGTCCAAATGGGGGGCGCCCTCGCAGACCAACTGACCGCCGCATTTCGGCTCAGTCCAGAGGACCGAAGGGTATTGTTGATGGCAGGCATGAGCGCCGGCTTCGCCGCTGTCTTCGGCACGCCACTGGCCGGCGCACTGTTCGGCTTGGAAGTCCTGGCCATCGGACGGCTCCGTTACGACGCCCTGTTTCCCTGCGTCATTGCAGCCATCGTTGCCGACCGGGTGTGCCTGGCCTGGGGTGT
>Ga0209674_100378_pt1 | contig 23853 bp, 21 predicted proteins | sample AraplaCvi_mMS_r2_FD_184279 | JGI IMG/M metagenome (GOLD analysis project Ga0209674, IMG submission 184279) | Arabidopsis root microbial communities from North Carolina, USA - plate scrape CL_Cvi_mMS_r2 (SPAdes) (version 2) | ecosystem: Host-associated > Plants > Roots > Endosphere | place: USA... | reverse complement strand
GATGCTCGGCGGACGCCAGCACGTCTTCTATATAGCCGAGCAACCGCTGCCCGCTGGCGGTCGGCACCACGCGCCGGCCGCCGCGCTCGAACAGCGGGGCGCCCAGCGCCTGCTCCACCTTCTGTACCTGGTGCGAAAGGCCCGACGGGCTGATGTACATGGCCCGGGCCGCGCTGTTGAAGCTGCCCTCGCGCGCCACGGCCTGGACCAGCGCGAGGTCGCGCAGCGACACCGACGACAAGGCCATCGAAATCATCGAACGCTGCGTGCCATCAAATGCGTTTGCGCCCATGTCCCGCCGCCCTCATCCTTTCGCCGCCGAGATTCGCGTGGTCTGCGCCACGAATCGGCCATTCTAGCCGCTGCCGGTCTCAGCCGGTCGCGCTCCCACGGCAGACTGCGCGATAATCGACGCCTTTGGCGGTCCGTCCCGGGCCGCCCGGCCTCCCCAGCTAAGCACGCACGCCAGGAGTACAGCATGAAAGACTCGTTCTCGGTCCGAGACAGTATCGAAGTCAACGGCAAGCGCCACACCATCGCCAGCCTGGCCAAGTTCGGCGACAAGTTCGACATCAAGCGCCTGCCCTACTCGATGAAGATCCTGCTGGAGAACCTGCTCCGCCAGGAAGACGGCGTGAACGTCACCTCGAAGGAAATCGAGGCCGTCGCCAAGTGGGATGCCAAGGCCGAGCCGGATACCGAGATCTCCTTCATGCCCGCGCGCGTGGTGCTGCAGGACTTCACCGGCGTGCCCTGCGTGGTCGACCTGGCCGCCATGCGCGACGCCGTCGCCAAGCTCGGCGGCGACCCCAACCGCATCAATCCGCTCGCCCCGGCTGAGCTGGTCATCGACCACTCGGTGCAGGTGGATGCATTCGGCTCCGAGTCCGCGCTGGAAAAGAACGTCGAGATCGAGTTCGAGCGCAACCAGGAGCGTTACTCGTTCCTGCGCTGGGGCCAGAAGGCCTTCAACAACTTCAAGGTCGTGCCGCCGCGCACCGGCATCGTTCACCAGGTGAACCTGGAGAACCTCGCCCGCGTCGTCTTCACCAATGAAGTCAATGGCGAATCGTTCGCCTATCCCGACACGGTGTTCGGTACCGACTCGCACACCACGATGATCAACGGCATCGGCGTGCTCGGCTGGGGCGTGGGCGGCATCGAGGCCGAAGCAGCCATGCTGGGCCAGCCGTCGTCGATGCTGATCCCGCAGGTCGTCGGCTTCCGCCTGACCGGCAAGCTGCCGGAGGGCGTGACCGCCACCGATCTCGTCCTCACCGTGACCCAGATGCTGCGCAAGCTCGGCGTCGTGGGCAAGTTCGTCGAGTTCTTCGGCAACGGCCTGCAGAACCTGCCGCTGGCCGATCGCGCCACGATCGCCAACATGGCCCCGGAATACGGCGCCACCTGCGGCATCTTCCCGATCGACCAGGAAGCCCTGAACTACATGCGCCTGTCCGGCCGCGACGAAGCGCAGATCGCCCTCGTCGAGACCTACGCGAAGGCGCAGGGAATGTGGCACGACGCCAACACGCCGGAGCCGGAATTCACCACCGTGCTCGAACTCGACCTCGCCGACGTGAAGCCGTCGCTGGCCGGTCCGAAGCGTCCGCAGGATCGCGTGCTGCTGGAAGGTGTGAAGCAGAGCTTCCTCGACGCCGTCGGCCCGCTGACCAGCAACCGCAAGCCGAAGAACGGCGACGTGGCCCGCTTCGACGGTGAAGGCGGCGGCACCGCTGTCGGCAACGAAGGCAACAAGGTCGGAGACGACGGCGTGCTCGTCGAGAAGGACGGCAAGTCGTTCCGCATCAACGATGGCTCGGTGGTCATCGCCGCCATCACCTCGTGCACCAACACCTCGAATCCCGCCGTGATGATCGCGGCCGGCCTCGTGGCAAAGAAGGCGGCTGCGCGCGGTCTCACCTCCAAGCCGTGGGTCAAGCCGTCGCTCGGCCCAGGCTCGCTGGTCGTGACCGAATACCTGGAGAAGACCGGCCTTCTGAAGGAACTCGAGAAGGTCAACTTCTACGTGGTCGGCTACGGCTGCACCACCTGCATCGGCAATTCGGGTCCGCTGCCGGTCGAGATCAGCAAGGGCATCGCCGAGGGCGATCTCGCCGTGGCGTCGGTGCTCTCGGGCAACCGCAACTTCGAAGGCCGCGTGCATCCGGAAGTGAAGATGAACTACCTGGCCTCGCCGCCGCTGGTGGTCGCCTACGCCCTGGCCGGCACGCTCAATATCGACCTGACCAAGGACGCCATCGCCACCGGCAGCGATGGTCAGCCGGTATATCTCAAGGACATCTGGCCGACCAACCAGGAGATCTCCGACCTGATCGCCAGCTCGATCGGTCCGGAGATGTTCAAGGCGACCTATGCCGACGTGTTCAAGGGCGACAGCCGCTGGAACCAGATCGCATCACCGGACGGCAAGACCTATGCCTGGGACGATTCGACCTACATCAAGAACCCGCCGTACTTCGACGGCATGAGCGCCGAGGCCGGCACCATCGAGGACATCCACGGCGCGCGCGCCATGGGCATCTTCGGTGACTCGATCACCACCGACCACATCTCGCCGGCCGGCTCGATCAAGAAGGACAGCCCGGCGGGCCGCTTCCTGATCTCGAAGGGTGTCGAGCCGAAGGACTTCAACTCCTACGGTTCGCGCCGCGGCAACGACGACGTGATGGTGCGCGGCACCTTCGCCAACATCCGCATCAAGAACCTGATGCTGGACGGCGTCGAAGGCGGCTACACCAAGTACATCCCGACCGGCGAGCAGATGGCGATCTACGACGCCGCCATGAAGTACAAGGCCGACGGCACACCGCTGGTGGTCCTCGCCGGCAAGGAATACGGCACCGGCTCGTCGCGTGACTGGGCAGCCAAGGGCACGCTGCTGCTGGGCGTTAAGGCGGTCATCGCCGAGAGCTTCGAGCGTATCCACCGCTCCAACCTCGTCGGCATGGGCGTGCTCCCCTGCCAGTTCCTCGAAGGCGAGAACGCGCAGACGCTGGGTCTCAAGGGCGACGAAGTGTTCGACATCACCGGCCTGGAAGGCGGCGAAGCGAAGCGTGCGACGGTCAAGGCCACGCGCCCGGACGGCTCGGTCAAGGAGTTCACCGTGAAGGTGCTGCTGCTGACCCCGAAGGAGCGCGAGTTCTTCCGTCACGGCGGCATCCTGCAGTACGTGCTTCGCCAGTTGGCGAAGGCGGCGTAAGAGGCCTCCGCAGAACGCCCCGGGTAACACCGGGGCGTTTTTTTGTGCCTGTCTCTCGTGCGCCGCTACAAGGCTTTCTTCCATGTGGCCGTGAAGCAGCGCCACTCGCCGCCTTCCTTTCGCCAGCCAGTTTCGACGTTGTATGCACCCGCGTCGTCGGGGAGTACGCCCGCGCTGGCGGTCAGCGTGACGGTAAATGTCGCGACCATCCGCTCGCCTCGCCGCTCGGTGGAGATCGGCCCCATCAGCACGTGAATCGCCTGACGGCGCAGCGCGTAGCCGCGAATGAGTCGGGAAAGCGACTGCCGATCCAGTTGCCCACCGTTACCGTCGAAATCGTCGCTGAGCGCCGCCACCGCGTCGCTTGCCTTGCCCGCTTCCGCCGCTTCGGTTGTCGCCGTCACTGCGGCCCGTATCTGTTCCTCGTCGGGCGTGTGCCTGCAGCCGATCATCCCGGCGAAAACGAGGCACAGCAGCATGGTTCCGGCCTTCCACATCGGTACTTTCTCCCCGTGTCGGCGCGCTGCGGCGCGGCTTGCCGCTGTACGCGCGCGTATGCTCCAATGCCTCGATCGTACGACGATGCGCCGTACGAACGTCACTTTCTGGAGTTCGTCCGATTCATGAGCATTGAGCGTCCGTGGCTTGACCACTATCCGGCCGGCATTCCCGCCGACATCGACGTCAACGCGTACCGCTCCGTGGCGGCCGTCTTAGAAGACTCGTTTAAGAAATTTCGTGATCGCCCCTCCTTCGCCAACTTCGGCAAGGTGCTCAGCTATGGCGAGCTGGACGAACTCTCCGCCGCATTCGCGGGTTATCTGTCAGGCGAACTCGGGCTGAAGAAAGGCGACCGCCTCGCGATCATGCTGCCGAACCTGCTGCAGTATCCGATCGCGCTGTTCGGTGCGCTGCGCCTCGGCCTGACGGTAGTGAACACCAATCCGCTGTATACGACGCGCGAACTGCATCACCAACTGGAAGATTCGGGCGCGAAGGCGCTGGTCGTCCTCGACAACTTCGCCGCTACCGCGCAACACGCGCTCGATGGCACCAAGGTTCAGCACGTCATCACCACCGCCGTCGGCGACATGGTGGGCTTCCCGAAGGGCAACATCATCAACTTCGTGGTGAAGACGGTGCGCAAGGAAGTGCCGCCGTTCAACCTACCGAACGCCGTGCGCTTCCGGGCTGCGCTGGAGCGCGGCAAGAAGCACGCGTTACCGGCCGTGGAGATCGGTCACGACGACGTGGCCTTCCTGCAGTACACCGGCGGCACCACGGGCGTCGCCAAGGGCGCCATGCTCACCCACCGCAACATGGTGGCGAACATGCTGCAGACGCGGCCATGGGTGGCAGGCCACGCCACGCTGGGCGAAGAGTCGATCATCACGGCGCTTCCGCTGTATCACATCTTCTCGCTGACCGTTAACTGCCTCATCTTCGCGAGCCTTGGCGGCCTGAATCACCTCATCACCAATCCGCGCGACATGCGTGGCTTCGTCAAGGAGCTGCGCAAGACCAAGTTCACGGCGATCACCGGCGTCAACACGCTGTTCAACGGTTTGCTCAACACCCCGGGCTTCGATCAGGTGGATTTCTCGCACCTGCATCTTTCGATGGCCGGCGGCATGGCGCTGCAGCGCAGCGTGGCGGAGCGTTGGAAGAAAGTCACCGGTCATCCGATCATCGAGGGCTACGGTCTCACCGAGACCTCCCCGGTGGCGTTCGCCAACCGTGTCGACATCACCGACTACACCGGCGCCATCGGCTACCCGATTCCCGGCACCGATGCGCAGATCCGTGGCGAAGATGATCGCGTCCTTCCCATCGGCGAGGTGGGCGAGCTCTGCATTCGCGGGCCGCAGGTCATGAAGGGCTACTGGAACCAGCCGGACGAGACGGCCAAGGTGCTCGACGCCAACGGTTGGCTGCGCACCGGCGACATCGCCCGCATGGACGAAACAGGCCAGGCCTTCATCGTCGACCGCAAGAAGGACATGATCCTGGTGTCGGGCTTCAACGTGTACCCGAACGAGATCGAAGACATCGTCATGCACCACCCGGGCGTGGCCGAAGTCGCTGCCGTCGGCGTGGACGACGAACACTCCGGCGAAGTGGTGAAGCTGTTCGTGGTGCGCAAGGACCCGTCGCTCACCGTCGATGCCTTGAAGGAGTTCTGCCGCGAGAACCTCACCGGCTACAAGCGGCCGAAGCACATCGAGTTCCGCGACGCCCTGCCGAAGACCAATGTCGGCAAGATCCTGCGTCGCGAGCTGCGTGACGAAGAACGCAAGAAAAAGCAGGCCTGATAGAAAAGAAACAAGCCTGATAGAAACGGGTGGGAGCCAGCCTGCTGGCTCCCACGAGTCCGGCATGGCGCCGTGCTTATTCGTCCTTCCAGGTCTCCAGCGTGTCGGCATAGCCGCCGAGCAGTTCCCACAGCGAGGCCTGCTTGTCTTCGGGGATGAGGGTGTATTCCATCCCGATCTGCCGCGCCGACACACGGGCCACCGACGCCTCCACATGGATGTGCAGGTCGTGGCCGAAGATCATGTCGAGAATCCAGGTCTGCCCGGGCTCACCGCGCCAGCCGAGAGGACGACGCAGCAGGGCGCCGGTGGCCGAGATGTCCACCAGGTCTGTGGGATGCGCCTCACCGCCGCGGCTCATGAGGACAGCCGTCCTCACGCGCATGCGGGCATGGCGGTATCGCATGTTCTGATCATCCTTGTCGTTCGACATCAGCTTCTCCACCCATCCTGAAATACCGTCCTTGCCTGTCATGACCGGCATGACCGCACCTCGTCCAGGTTACGTTCCGTGTCACAAACGGACACATTAGCGCAGTCCGGGTTCCCCGCCCAATGGGCTCATTCATTCGCCGTCGCGCGTTTTCAGTACACCCGCACGAACCAGCGCCCCGGCGCCGAAGCGCCCGTTGATCAGATCCTGCACGCCGTCGGATCGCTTTTTCGAGACGGGGGCGGCGAACATGTCCTGCTGCTCATCCCCATGCCGGGCGTCGAAGCCCGACAAGGCCACACCGAGCAAACGTAGCCTCGGCCGGGGATGCTGGTTCCACCAAAGTTGAAGCAAGCGTCGTGCCACGGCATAGATCTCGGGCGTGGCATTGCCGGGAACGGGCAGCTGAGCCTGCCGACTGTGCGTGGTGAACGGCGGTTCGCGCAGCTTGACGGACACCGTACGCGCCTGGACCCCACGCGACCGGGCACGGGCACCGACCTTCTCGCACTGGCGCAGCAGCCAGGCCTCGGCGATGCCCAGTTCTTCCAGATCGTATTCGAAGGTCCACTCCGACCCAATGGAGACTTCGGGGGCCTCGGTGACCACCGGCCGCCGATCCTCTCCCCGGCACAGTTCGCGTAGCTGTGCGGCGTGGCGTTCGCCGACGGCCTTGTTAAGGCGCCACGCATCGGCGCGAAGCAGGTCGCCGATCGTGCGGATACCGACCTTGTGCAGCGCCTCCTCCGCGACCTTGCCGACCGTCCACATCCGGCCGATCGGCAGTGGATCGAGGTAGCCCTGGGCTTCGTCGGGGCCGATGCGCAAGAAACCGTCGGGCTTGGACAATTCGCTGGCGAGCTTGGCGAGCAGTTTGTTGTGCGCCATGCCTACCGAGGCGTTAAGGCCGGTGCGCTCGCGGATGGCGTCCTTCACCCGACGCCCGATGGCCTCGATCGAGGCGAACAGCCGCAGGCTCGCGGTCACGTCGAGGAACGCCTCGTCCAGCGACAGCCCTTCGATCATCGGCGTAACCTCGGCGAACACGCCGAAGACCACGTTCGATATGGCCTGGTAGCGATCGTGGCGGGGAAAGATATAGACCCCTCCCGGGCAGCGCCGACGCGCCTCCGCGGTGGCCATCGCCGAACGGACGCCGTACTTGCGCGCCTCGTAATTGGCCGTGGAGACCACGCCGCGGCGGCCGAGCCCGGCCACAATCACGGGCTTCCCGACCAGGGACGGGTCGTCCAGCTCCTCCACGGACGCGTAGAAAGCGTCCATGTCCACATGGATGATCGCGCGCTGGGCCGGCTGCATGCCGCTATTGTGCCGCAAGGTCATGACCGGCGGCGGGGGAGCCGCTGGACTTGCACGGGCACAGGCGATACCCTGTGTCGCATCGGGTGAACTTATTCGGGCGTCGCGCCCTCGCCGGTCCGTACTTTGGAGCCGGCCGCGCACTGCTCCCGACGGTCCTCTTCACAGACGGTGACCCTCCTGGGGTGTCCAGCGGCCATGCCTTCCGCTCGTCGGCGACGATGCGTGGCATGCCGAGCGAGGTGGCGGTGTAGCCGCCGGACGGCATCGATTGTTGCGTTCCCGGTCGCACCCGCGACCCTTCTGACGTGTGCCGATGACTAACGAGACAACCGAAGTCCAGGCGGTCGAAAAATCTCAGGATGCCTTCGCGGGCATTCCGCAGCAGCAGGAAATGCCTCTCGCGCTGGTGCGCGGGCAACCGGTGCTGCAGATGCCGCAGGACCTGTACATTCCGCCGGACGCGCTTGAAGTCATTCTGGAATCGTTCGAAGGACCGCTCGACCTGCTGCTGTACCTGATTCGTCGGCAGAACCTCGACATTCTCGATATCCCTGTCGCCGAGATCACCCGGCAGTACATGGACTACATCGAGATGATGCGCGAGGTGATGCGCCTGGAGCTGGCGGCGGAATACCTTCTGATGGCCGCGATCCTTGCGGAGATCAAGTCCAGGCTGCTGCTCCCCAGGCCGCCAGCGGAAGAAGGCCTGGAAGAGGATCCGCGTGCCGAACTGGTCCGTCGGTTGCAGGAGTACGAACGCTTCAAGAAGGCCGCGGCGGATATCGACGAGCTGCCGCGCCTGGAACGCGACACCACCGTGGTCCACGCCTTCGTGGGTGAGCACAACGTGGTACGCGTGCCGCCGCCGCTGGACCTCAAGGAACTGCTGCTCGCGCTCAAGGATGTGCTGAATCGGGCCGATCTGTTCACGCACCATGCGATCCAGCGCGAACCGCTCAGCGTGCGCCAGCGCATGGGCGACCTGCTCGGCATCCTGAGCGAAGGTGGCGGGTTCCGTCGGTTCGAGACGCTGTTCGACGTTACCGAAGGCCGGCTCGGCGTGGTGGTCACCTTCCTGGCGATGCTCGAACTGGCGAAAGAAATGCTCGTGGAGATCGTCCAGGAAGAAACCCTGGGGCCGATCTACCTGAAGACAAAGGTACACACGGAGGCAGCGCAGGAAGAAGCGCTCGCCTGACGGCCCTTACAAGGGGCCAACGAACGGGGGACGTCGCGTCAGCGGCCGCTCCCGCGCACGAAACCGATCCGCGCGTGAAAGGCGCGGCACACCTTGAGGCCTATGGATCTCGAACAACTCAAACCCATCGTGGAAGCGGCGTTGCTCGCCTCCACCCAGCCGATGACGATCGCGCAACTGAAGGCGATTTTCGGCGAGGAAGACGAGGTTGGCACGGACGACATGACGGCAGCCCTGACGGCGCTGGCCGCGGACTGCGAGGGGCGCGGGGTCGAACTGGTGGAGGTCGCCTCCGGCTGGCGCTACCAGGTGAGACGCGAGGTACATGGCTGGGTGTCGCGGATGTGGGCGGAGAAACCGAGCCGATACTCGCGCGCCCTGCTCGAAACCCTGGCACTGATCGCCTACCGGCAACCCATTACCCGCCCCGAGATCGAACAGATTCGTGGCGTGGTCGTTTCCTCCAACATCATCAAGACGCTGGAAGAACGTGAGTGGATTCGTATCGTGGGATACCGCGACGTACCCGGCAAACCGGCACTGTTCGGCACCACGCGCACCTTCCTCGATTACTTCAACCTGAAGTCGCTGGACGCCCTACCCCCGCTTTCCGAGATCCGCGACCTCGACGAATTGAACCCGCAGATGCGTCTCGATGGCGCCGCGGAACCGGTCACCGCCCACGTGGCGATGCCCGATGAAGACGGCGGCGAAAGCCCCGTGAACCCTGAAGACACCGATGATGTCGTGGCAAGGCCCACGACGGTCGAAGACAACGCCACCGAGACCGCGCCCATCGAGGGCAACACGGTCGAAGCGGCGAACGAGCTGCCTGCCGGCGACGACGTCGCCGCGGCTTCCCGCACTGCCGACGAGGCAGAGAATCCCGTAGGCGACGATCAAGACGACGCCGAGAAAGACACCGAGGAGTCACGCGCATGAATGCGCCCCAGCGATCCCTGCTCACCCTTAAGCGCGGCGGCGACAACACCGACAGCGCCCCCCAACTCGAAGAGCGCCTGCACAAGGTGCTCGCCAATGCCGGACTCGGCTCGCGCCGGATGCTCGAACAGCGCATCCAGGCCGGTGAGGTCGAAGTCAACGGCACCGTCGTCGCGATCGGCGCCAGTGTCCATGCCGGCGACCGCGTGACCATCGACGGCAAGCAGTTCGTCGTCGCCACCGACAACCGGAACGACGCCGAAGTGCTCGTCTACCACAAGCCGGAAGGCGTGGTGACCACCCGCGAGGACACCGAAGGCCGTCCCACCGTGTTCGAACAGCTGCCGCGCCTCAAGGGCGCGCGCTGGGTCGCCGTGGGCCGCCTCGACATCAACACCACCGGCCTGCTCCTGCTGACCACCGACGGTGAGCTCGCCAACGCGCTGATGCACCCGAAGAGCGGCCTGGAGCGTGAATACCTCTGCCGCGTGCACGGCGAGGTGCCGGACGAAATCATCGAACGGCTCAAGGCCGGCGTGGAGCTGGAAGACGGTCCGGCCCGCTTCGACGAGATCGCCATCATCAGCCGCGGCGGCAGCCATAGCTGGTTCCGCGTCACGATCCGCGAGGGGCGCAACCGAGAGGTTCGCCGCCTGTGGGATTCGCAGGGCTTCCTGGTCAGCCGCCTGAAGCGCATCCGCTATGGCACCGTGGAACTGCCGCGCGCGCTGCGCCGCGGCGACTGCGAGTCGCTCGACGAAACGGCCATCAAGGACCTCCGTGAGCGTGCCGGTCTCGGTGCGCCCGCCCCCGTCCTCACGCTCAGCGCCGTGGTGCACCAGCGCCGCGCGCCGCGCCACGTGACCGAATACCGCCCGGACACGCGCACCACGGGTGCCTGGAGTTCCGCGCGGCACGACGAAGCTCGCGAACTCACCGCCTTCGATCGCATCCGCGACGACAACCCGCGTGGTGGCCGTGGCGGTCGCGGCGGGCGTGCCGGCGGCGGCGGTCAGCCAGGCGCGCCGCGCCGGGAAGTGAATGGCAACGTCGCCCGTCCGGAACGGGGTGGTGGTGCCGGTGGCGGTCAGCGCAAGTCGCGCCGCGTCGCGCCGGGTCAGGAGCTTCCGTCCATCCGCACGTGGTTCGCAGGCGATTCCCGCACCGGTGCGGGCAATGCGGCGGGCAACACGGCAGGCAACGCCACCGGCAATCGCGGTGGTCGTCCGGGCGGTCGTCCCGGCGCGGGCGGCGGTAATCGTCCGATGGGCCAGGGTCCGGGCCGTGCCGAGGGCAATCGCGCTCCCGGCGCTCGCTTCGACGGCGGTGGCAATCGCGGCGGTCGTCCGGGCGGCGGCAACCGCGCAGGCGGTCCGAGTGCGGGCGGCAACCGCAGCGGCGGTCCCGGCGGCGGTGGCAACCGTGCCGGCGGCGGTCCGCGTCCCGGTGGCAATCGCGGGGGTCGCCCGGGTGGCGGCAATCGTGGTGGCAACGGTGGCGGTGGCGGCAACCGCAGCGGCAACCGCTGATCGATCGGTAAAACGCCGGCACGCCCCGCGTGCCGGCGATGCCTCAGGGTGAGGTCACGCGTGCCGTTGCATGGCGTGACGCAAGTTTCGCGGCGACGGCGTCGAAACCGATGCCCCGCGCACGCAACGCCACCATGAGGTGGAACACCAGGTCGGCGGCCTCGCCGACCAGCGCGTCGTCATCCTCGGCGACCACGGCCAACGCCGTTTCCACGCCCTCCTCGCCCACCTTCTGCGCGATGCGACGAATCCCCCCATCGAACAACGTCGTCGTATAGCTTCCCTGCGGTCGTTGCGCGTGACGCTCGGCCACGAGTGCGTCCAATTCGGCGAGGAAGCCGAGCTTTGGCGCCACGTCGTCGCCAAAGCAGCTCGATGTTCCGTTGTGGCAGGTGGGACCGGCCGGCAGCGCACGCACGAGAATCGTGTCGGCATCGCAGTCCAGGCGCACGTCAACGGTCGTCAGCGTGTTGCCTGAGGTCTCGCCCTTCGTCCACAAGCGCCCCTTGCTGCGACTGAAGAATGTGACGCGGCCGTCCTCGCGCGTCGCCGCCAGTGCAGCCTCGTCCATATAGCCCAGCATCAATACTTCGCCGGTGCGCGCATGTTGCACGATGGCCGGCAGCAGGCCGCCGCCCTTCGCGAAATCGGCTTGTCCGTCGCTCATATCCTCACCTCGATACCTTCCGCCTTCAATTGGCGCTTCAACTCGGGAATGCCGATCTCGCCGGTGTGGAACACGCTCGCAGCGAGCGCGGCGTCCACGTCCGCCTGGCGGAACACATCGACGAAGTGCTGCGCGCTGCCGGCACCACCGGACGCGACCAGTGGCACATCCGTCACCGCACGCGCCGCCTTGAGTTGCTCGATGTCGTAGCCACGGCGCACACCGTCGGTTCCCATGCAATTGAGTACGATCTCACCGGCACCCAACTGCTGGACTTCCTCGATCCAGTCCAGCGTGCGCTTGCCGAGCGCGCGCGTACGGGAAGGATCTCCCGTGTATTGCCGCACACGCCACTCACCGTCGTCGTCACGCAGACTGTCCACGCCAACGACGACGCATTGCACACCGAACGCGTCCGCGATCTCTCGCACCAGTGCGGGACGCTCCAGCGCAGGCGAATTGATCGACACCTTGTCCGCGCCGGCATGCAGCACCTCGCGCGCATCGTCGACGCTACGAATACCGCCGGCAACGCAGAACGGAATGTCGATCTCGCGCGCCACGCGTTCCACCCAGTCGCGATCGACCCGACGCCCTTCCGGGCTTGCCGTGATGTCGTAGAACACAAGCTCGTCCGCGCCTTCGTCGCGATAGCGCAAGGCGAGCTCCACGATCTCACCGACCACGACGTGATCGCGGAAACGCACGCCCTTCACCACCTGACCGTCGCGCACGTCGAGGCAAGGCACGATACGACGGCTCAACATGTGGCACCTGCCTTCGCAGCAACGCGAAACGCATCGGGCAGCGTGAAGGCCCCCTCCAGCAGCGACCGACCGAGAATGACCCCGGCCACGCCCTGGAGCGTCAGCGCAGCGACGTCGTCGAGCGAGCGCACGCCGCCCGACGCCTGTATCGCCATGGCGGGTGCAAGTGCGGCAAGTTGGCGATACAACGCACGATTGGGGCCAGTCATGGTGCCGTCGCGATCGATGTCGGTGCAAAGCACATGCTTGGCGCCCGCCGCTTGGTACCACGGCAACAGATCATCGAGCGTGTTCGCCTCGTCGGCCGTCCAGCCGGCGCTGGGCAGCGTCCAGGTGCCATCGCGAAAACGCGTATCCAGGGCCAGCACGATCCGCTCCGGACCAAGCCGGGCAATCCACTCCGCTACCGTCTTCGGTTCGCGTATCGCCATGCTGCCGACCACCACGCGTTCGACGCCGGCATCGAGCAGGCGACGCACGCTGGCCTCGTCGCGAATGCCGCCGCCGGCCTGTACGCGCAACCGCCCTGCCGAAGCGATGGCGGCGATCGTGGCGAGGTTCTCGAACTGGCCGGAACGCGCGCCGTCGAGATCGACCACATGCAACCAGGTGGCACCTTCGTCGGCATACCGTGCGGCCAGGACATTGGGCGCGAAGGCGAAGGTCGTCTGCTGCGCGTAGTCGCCCTGGTAGAGGCGGACGACCTGGCCGCCGCGCAGGTCGATGGCGGGAATGGGAAGTGTCATAGCGAGAGAAAATTCTGCAGGAGTTGTGCACCCACGCATGCCGAACGCTCGGGGTGGAATTGCATGCCCATGAAGTTGCCCGAGGCGATCACCGCGGCGAACGGCTGGCCGTGGTCGCTGTTCGCCAGTGCATAGTCGCCGTCGGGAACGGCATAGCTGTGCACGAAGTACGCACTGTCGTCATGGCGAAGCCCATCCACGAGCGGATGCGACCGGGTCACACGCAGGCCGTTCCAGCCCATGTGCGGAATGCGCAGTCCGGGTCCGCCAGCCATGTGACGCACGCTCGCGGGAATCACGCCGAGGCACTCGGTGTCGCCCTCGTCGGAGCGCTCGCAAAGCAATTGCATGCCGAGGCACACACCGAGCACGGGCTGGGTCAGTCCGCGCAGAACGTCGACCAAGCCGGCCTCGCGCAGCATGCGCATGCCAGGACCCGCGGCCCCGACACCCGGCAGGATGACGTGCCGCGCCGAACGAATGCGATCGGCATCCGACGTGAGTTCGGCGTCGGCACCCAGGCGCTGCAACGCATAACGCACCGAACCGATATTGGTACCACCGGCATCGACGAGAACCACGCTCATCAGAGGCTCCCCTTCGTGCTCGGCAGTTCCTCGCCTTCCCGCCGGATGGCTTGGCGCAGGCAACGTGCGACCGCCTTGAAGCAGCCCTCCACCATGTGATGCGCGTTCTCGCCATGTACCGAAAGATGCAGGTTGGCGCCTAGCGTCTCGCACAGGGAACGGAAGAAATGCGGTACGAGTTCGGTGGGCACGTCACCGACCCGCTCGCGCGGGAAGTGACCGTCGAAGACGAAATACGGACGGCCCGAGAGGTCCAGTTCTGCGCGTGCCGCGCTCTCGTCCATGGGCAGGGCGAAACCGTAACGACCGATGCCGCGCTTGTCACCGAGCGCCTGGCGCAGTGCCTGACCCAGCGCCAGCGCGCAGTCCTCGATGGTGTGATGTTCGTCGACGTCGGTGTCGCCGTCACAGCGTAATTCGAGCGCGAAGCCACCGTGCTTGCCGATCTGCTCGAGCATGTGATCGAAGAAGCGCAGTCCGGTCTGGGCGACAGGATCGGCAACGCGATCCAGATCGACGGCAACGCGGATCGACGTCTCGCGCGTCTTGCGCATTACCTCTGCTGTGCGCGGCGCATCGAGGAGTTGGTGGGCGACCTCGCTCCAGCTCATGCCTTCGCGGCCCACACGTAGCCCACGGACACCCATGTTGGCGGCAAACACCATGTCCGATTCGCGATCGCCGATCATGGCGGATTGCGCGCGGCTCCAGCTATCATCGGCCAGCCAGTGACGGGCCAGCCCCGTAGCGGGCTTTCGGGTATCGCGCTGCTCGTGCGGAAAGCTGCGGTCGATCAATTGCTCGCGAAATACGATGCCCTGCGACGCAAGAATACGCAGCAGCAGCGCGTGCGGCCCGTCGAATGCCTCCTGCGGGAACGACGGCGTGCCCAAGCCGTCCTGGTTGGTGACCATGACCAGTTCGTAGCCTGCACCGACACAACGTTGCAAGGCGGCGATCACGCCCGGTAAGAGCGCGAGTTTTTCGTAGCTGTCGATCTGCTCGTCGGCGGGCTCCTCGATGAGGCAGCCGTCACGATCGATGAAGAGGATTTTCCGACTCATGCGCTGGCTCCTGCCCGCAGCACCGCAAGCACGCGATCGTTCTCGTTTCCCGTGCCGACGGTGATACGCAAGGCGTCACCGAGGCCCGGATAGCGAGTGATGTCACGAACCACCACACCTGCGGCCAGCAAGCGCCGATAGGTGCCCGCTGCGTCGTCGAAACGCACGGCGAGGAAGTTCGCGTGCGACGGAAGCACCTCGCGTACGCCCGGAACCCGCGACAGTTCCACCAACATGCGGGCGCGCTCGCCGAGCACTTCCTGCACGTGATGACGTTGCAGGCGGCGTCCTTCGTACGAAAGCGCGCCGAGCGCGGCATCCACGCATGGCGAGGGCAACGGATAGGGGGGAATGATCCGCCGTAGCAGGCCGATCACCTCCGCACGCGCGACGAGCGTACCGACGCGAGCACCCGCCAGTGACCACGCCTTCGACAACGTGCGCAGCACGGCAACATTGTCATACTCGTCGATCAGCGTTACCGCGCTCGTGGCGCCGCTGAACTCCGCATAGGCTTCGTCGACCACCAGAATGGCGCGGTCGGTGAGCGCGCTGGCGAGGCGTACGAGCACATCGCGCGGCACCAGATTGCCGGTGGGATTGTTCGGCGTGCAGACGAAGACCAGTTTCGTGGTCGGCGTCACGGCCGCAAGCAGCGCCTCGGCGTCCAGCGCGCCCGAGGGTTGGAGCGGCGACTCGATTACCGATGCGCCCTGGATGCGAGCGCAGACGGCGTACATGCCGAACGTCGGCGGCGAGACGACGACGGCATCTTGGCCGGCACGACAGAAGGCCCGAACGAGCAAGTCGATGGCCTCGTCGCTGCCACGCGTGACCAGCAACCGATCCGCCGTGCTGCCATACAACTCGGCCAGCGTTTCCACCAGCACCCGCGGCTGCGGATCGGGATAACGATTCAGGCCTTCTCCGCCAGGAACGTTCGGCGGGCGCGAGGATTCGTTAGCATTGAGCAGCACGGTGCCGCCTTGTGCCTCCGTGCGCGCGCTCGAATACGGCGCCAGGGAGCGGATATCGGGACGAGCAAGATCGAGGACGCTCATGCGGCGTTATCCAGGGCAGCGAGACGCAAGGTGACCGCACGCCGGTGCGCTTCCAATTGCTCCGCTTCCGCGAGAATGGCGGCACAGGGGCCGATCGCACGCAGCCCAGCGGCCGTGGCTTCCTGCACGGTCACCTGCTTCTGGAAGCTGGCGACCGATACGCCGCTATAGCTTCGCGCGTAGCCGTAGGTCGGCAACACGTGGTTGCTGCCGCTGCAGTAGTCACCGAGCGATTCGGGCGTCCATGGGCCGAGGAAGACGGACCCTGCCGAGGTCACCTGATCCAACAAAGCGCGAGGCTCCGCGGTCTGCACGATCAGGTGCTCGGGCGCGTAGCGGTTGCTGACCTCCACCGCCTCCAGCACGTCGGCGACGAGCACGAGGCGGCTGTTGGCAAGCGCATCGGCGGCCACGGCGGCACGCGGCAGCGCGGCGCGTTGACGCTCTACCTCATGTTCGACGCGATCGAGCAGGTCCGCCGAGGGGCTCACAAGCAACACCTGCGAATCCGGACCATGCTCGGCTTGCGAAAGCAGATCGGCGGCGACGAAGACGGGATCGGCGTCGGCATCGGCGATCACCAGCACCTCCGACGGGCCAGCCGGCATATCGATGGCGGCGCCGTCGGGATCACCCGCCACCTGCAGCTTCGCCTCCGTGACCCAGGCGTTGCCAGGGCCGAACAACTTGTCGCAGCGGGGTACCGACGCGGTGCCATAGGCCATGGCGGCGATGGCCTGCGCGCCGCCGAGCTTGAAGACCCGATGCACACCCGTGGCTCTCGCGGCGAACAGCACGGCGGCGTCGCAGCGTCCGTTGGCCTGCACGGGGGTACACAGCACGACCTCGCGGCATCCGGCGATGGCGGCCGGCACACCCAGCATGATCGCGGTGGATGGCAGTGGCGCACCGCCAGCAGGCACATAGAGGCCGACACGACCGATCGGACGCAGCACACGTTCGACACGCACGCCCGGTGCGGTGTCGACGGCGACGGGGCCCGGCGCGGCGGCGCGATGGAACGTTTCCACACGTCCTGCGGCCTCGCGAATTGCCGCCTTGAGTTCGGGGGGCAAGCGCGCCTCTGCGGCGGCGAATTCGTCCTCGCTCACGACGAGGTCTTCGAGCGCGATGCGATCGTAGCGGGCGGTGAGTTCACGCAAGGTGGCATCGCCGCCGCGACGTACCGCCGCGATGATGGCCTCCACCCCGCTGCGAAGCTCTGTCGCGCGTGATTGAGCCGGGCGCGCAAGCGCTGCCTCGCGACCTGCCTCGTCGAGAGTCTTCCAATCGATCCGTTTCATGCCAGCATCTTCTCCACCGGCAGCACCAGCATGTCGCGGGCACCGGCGCGTTTCATGTCTTCCAACTGCCGCCAGCTCACCGAGCCCGCGCACAGCGCCTGCAGCACGACGTGATCGGGCGCGCCGTCCACGGGGGTGAGCGTCGGTACCGGACTGCCGGGCAACAAGCGCGTGATGGCCGCGAGCGCATCGCGCGGCGCCTGCATGAGGATCAGGCGCGAATCGCGCACCTGGATCACGCCGTCAAGGCGACGCAGCAGCAGTTCGGCGATCTCACCGCGCTCGTCGGCCGGTAGCTCGCGGCGACCCGCCAGCACGGCTTCGCTCTCGATGACCACCGCCGCTTCACGCAACTGATTGGCAACCAGCGTGGCGCCGCTGGAGACGAGGTCGCAGATGGCATCTGCCGTGCCGAGGCGCGGCGCGATCTCGACGGAGCCCGCGAGCATGACGACCTTTGCCTCGACACCATGCGTACGCAGCCATTCGCCAAGCAAGCCCGGATACGACGTGGCGATGCGCTGCCCCGCCAATTGCGCCGGGCCGTCATAGGCGTCTTCCTGCGGCACCGCAATGGACAGGCGGCAGTGGCCGAAGCCGAGCGAACGCAATGCGTCGAGGCCTTCGCCCAGTTCGGGATTCGATAGCTGGAATTCCCGGAGCACATTGCGACCCACGATGCCCAGATCGCAGACGCCTTCGGCGATGAGACCCGGGATGTCGTCGTCGCGCACCAGCAACAAGTCCACAGGCTCGCCTTCGCCGAAGCAGAACAGCTTGTCGCGGCTCTGCCGGAACTTCAGGCCGCAGCGAGCGAGCAGTTCCTGGGCCGGCTCGGTGAGGCGGCCGGATTTCTGCATGGCGATACGGAGTCGATCACGCGGCTTCATACGTTACCTCCCAGGTTGCGGCGCGCCGCGGCGGCCATGTACCCGCCGTTGCCCTGATTGAGGTACCGGGCCACTCGACCGATGGTGGTGATGCTGACCGACGTGCGCTCGTGAATCTCCCGATACGAGCGCCCTTCCAGCAAGTGCGGCACCACGCGCCAGCGATCCACCATCACCTCGATCTCGGCGGGGGTGCACAGGTCATGAAGAAATGCGCGCATTTCTTCCACGGTGGAGAGCGCCGCCAAGGCCTCGCAGAGGCTGGTCTCGGCGGAATCCGCTGGCGTTTCGGGGTCGATCGAGCGTCGCTTCATGATAATGTACTAACGCGTTAATACGATAAGGCATCGTAGCCCGCTGACTGCATGAAGGCAAGCGCTGACACGTGATTGCGCCTTTCTTCCATATATTTCGGCCCTGGCCCTCGCCACCATGGCGCCATTCCACCGCCCATGAGCTCTACCATGCCGAGCACCGTGATCATCGCCGACGATCACCCGGTCGTCGTTGCGGGGGTCGAAACCATCCTCAAGGCGCATCGCTACGACGTGGTCGCCCGCGCCCACGATACCGATGCCCTGTTCGACGCCCTCGCCGACCATCCCTGCGACGTCGTCATCACCGATTACTCCATGCCGGAGGGCGACCAGCCCGACGGCATGCCGATGATCCGGCGCATTCGTGCGGTGCGGCCGGACATCGGCATCGTGGTGCTGACGATGCTCTCCAATCCGGCGATCCTGCGCGGCCTGCTCGACATGGGCGTGGCCGCCATTTTCGACAAGCGCACCAATCTTCGGGACATCCCGGTCGCCGTGCATGCCGCCGATGTCGGGCGCTCCTATCTCAGTCCGGGCATTCGCCGGCTGTTCCAGGAAGTGGATTGCGCCACGGGCCCGGAAGAACTCGCCACGCGGCTATCCCCGCGGGAGATCGAGGTCTTGCGAGCCTATGCGAAGGGGCACTCGTTATCGGACATTGCCGCGCTCATGGGGCGCAGCTTCAAGACCATCAGCAGGCAGAAGCGCTCGGCCATGGCGAAGCTGGGTCTCGTGAACGATGCCCAGCTCTACCAGTACCTGGCCGACGTGAACGCCGGCACGGGCGACGACTGGACGCCCGCCAATGACACGACCGGCGGCATCCGCTTCTTCCGCGGCGAATCGAGAGCGCCGTAGTCGCAGCTTCAGCCCTCGGCGACGAGACGGCCCGATGCAACGAGATCGCACACCGCGCGTACGTCGCCGTCCATCGCACGATCGCGCTGCATGAAAGCCACATGGTCGCGCAGCGTCGCCAAGGCTTGGCGCACGGCCACACCGCCATGGAAATCGTCCGCGGATGCCAGCGCGTCCATGAGTGCACGCACCTCGCGCTCGAATAGCGGGTAATGCGGCGAGTCGGTGCGTGGTGCACCGGAAACCTTCGCGGCCAGCGCCTGCCAGTCACCCCGGTGTGCAAGCGCACGCGCGGCGTTGAGCATGTCCTGCCGGTACTCCAGGGCCTGGGCTGCCGTGTACAACTCCATGGCAAGCACGTGGCCGAGGTCTTCCGTCATTTCCAGCACGTGACGCGCCTCGTTCGCACCCATGGATACGTGGTCTTCCGCATTGGCGCTCGTCGGTACCGAGTACACCGATGCAGGATGCGCACGCGTGGCGAGATCGTTCACGAGCGCTGCCGCCGTGTACTGCACGATCATGAAGCCCGAGTCCGTAGCGTCCTCGTTGCCGATCAGGAACGCAGGCAGGCCATCGTTGTTGGCGGGATCGACCAGCTTCGCGGTGCGCCGCTCGGAGATCGAGGCGAGCACCGGAATCGATGCCTTGACGTAACTCATCGCCAGGGCCAACGGCATGCCGTGGAAATGCCCGGCGGAAATCACCTGATCCTCGATGACCTCGGCGTTCTCGGCATCGGGGAACACGAGCGGATTGTCGGTCACGGCGTTGAGTTCAACGTCGAACACGCGGCAGGCCTGCTCCCAGGCATCGCGCACCGCGCCGTGGACCTGCGGAGCGCAGCGCAGACAGTAGGCGTCCTGCGGCTGGTGCTTCTTGCCACCCTTGAACGGGAGGAACCGCGAGTAGAACGCTTCCTTGCCGTGGCGCTGAGTGGCGGGCACCCAGTCCCAGCCGATGTCGAAACGGTAGGCCTGTTCGCTCGGCTCGGCCCATGCATCGGCCAACCACGGGCGGAAGCGCGGCACCATGTGGTACGCGATGTCGGCGAGGGTGGAGCCTTCCAGCAAACCACGGATGTTCTGCGCAGCGGCGACCTGCCCGGGGTGCGGACGCAACGCATGCACCTCTTCTGCATAGGCGCCGGTGCGACCGGCGAAGGCGTCGAGGGTCATCGCCGCAGCCAGGTCGGCCGTGCGGATCAGCATGTCCATCGTGTCGAGCGCGAGCACGCCGGTGGCGAGCATCTGCGTCGTACCGTTGTTCAATGCCAGACCCTCCTTGAAGGAGAGCCGCACCGGCTGGAGACCCGCTGCCGCGAGTGCCTTACCGCCCGGCATGCGCTCGCCCTTGTAGAAGGCTTCGCCGCCACCAAGCAACACAATGGCGAGATGCGACAAGGGCGCGAGATCGCCGCTGGCGCCTACCGAGCCTTTCTCCGGAATGACCGGGATCACGTCACGGTTGAGCAGTTCGGCCAGCGCGCGCAGGGTTTCCACGCGAATGCCCGAATGCCCGCGCATCAGCGTGTTCACGCGAATGGCCAGCATGGCGCGTACGACGTCAATAGAGAACGGCTTACCGACGCAGACCGCGTGGGTGATGATCAGGTTGTGCTGCAGTTCTTCGAGCAGGCTTCCGTCGCGCGGCTCCGGATTGCCGCCGGGCAGTTCGTCGCGCACGCGGTGCGCACCGAGCAGCTTGTCGGCGTTGCTGCCGAAGCCGGTCGTGACGCCATAGATCGGCTCCCCACCGCCTACCTTTTCCGCGAGAAAGTCGGCAGCGCGCTTCACTTTCACCAACTGCGCCTCGTCGAGTCGAATCGAGGCGCCCTGGCGGGCGATGGCGGCGACCTGGGCGCGCGTGAGGCTACGCCCGTCGAGAAGAATGCTGCTGGTCATGGGAAGCGCCGTGGGATGCGGTGGGAGGATTCAGCGACCGATTTCGGCCTGGGCCAGTTCGACGCGAAGTGTCTTGACCAGATCGGCGCGTGGCACCTCAAACTGGTCTTCGCGGCGCAGGTCCTTCACCGTGACCACGCCCTTGGCAATTTCGTCTTCGCCAAGCACCACGACGAAACGGATGCCGGCGCGATCGGCGTACTTGAACTGCTTGCCCAGCTTGCCGCCGTCGAGCACCACCTCCGTGGCGATGCCCGCACTGCGGAGTTCCGAAGCCACCGCAAGATACGTCGGCATCTGCGCGGCATCCATCTGCGTGACCAGCACGTCCACCGTGCTCTGCGCCGTGGACACGAGGCCCGCATCGCGAAGCTGCCAATAAAGACGAGTCAGACCGATGGAGATACCCACGCCCGGCAGATGCGACTTGGTGTACTGGCCGGCTAGATTCTCGTAGCGACCACCCGAACAGATCGAACCGATCCCTGGATGTTCGTTCAACGTGGTTTCGTAGACGGTGCCGGTGTAGTAGTCGAGCCCGCGTGCGATGGACAGGTTGAGCGCGAAGTGCGTCTCCGGCACGCCGAAGTCACGGATCATCGCGAGCACTTCCTTCAGTTCCGCCCTGCCCTGCTCGAACGCTTCCGAACCGGCGCCCAGCGCATCGAGCTTCGCGAATGCATCGTCCACCGACGTCGAACGCACCTGCACGAAGGCAAGGATCTTGTCGGCTACGTCAGCTGCGAGACCGAACGCGTCGCCGGTCAGGGTATCGCGTACGTAGTCCGGGCCACGCTTGTCGAGCTTGTCGACCTCGCGCAGCACGAGCATCTGTTGCGTGGCGTCGGCAATGCCCAGGTTCTCGAAGTAACCACGCATCAACTTGCGGTTGTTGAGATGGATGGTGAACGCGCCGATGTTCAACTCGCGGAAGACGCTGTAGATCACCGCCGGAATCTCGGCGTCATAGCGAACCGAAAGCGAATCCTTGCCGATGACATCGATGTCGCATTGGTAGAACTCGCGGAAGCGACCGCGCTGCGCACGCTCGCCACGATAGACGCGCTGCATCTGGTAGCGACGGAAAGGGAAACTGAGGTCATGCTCGTGCTCGGCGACATAGCGCGCCAGCGGCACCGTAAGGTCGAAGCGCAGCGCCAGTTCGGGCACCTCGCCCTTCTCGGCCGCGCCCAGTGAGCCGGTCGACTGGACGAAATACACCTGCCGCTCCGTCTCGCCACCGGTCTTGGTCAGCAACACGTCGCTGTACTCGATGACCGGGGTCTCGATCGGCAGGAAGCCGAAGCGCTCGTAATTGCGACGAATCGTATCCAACATGCGCTGGAAGGCGATCTGATCGAGCGGCAGGAGCTCGAGGACACCGGGCATGGTGCGGGCCGGGGTGAGTGCCATGCAATTCCTCTTCGGACAGGCTTACGGACGCCGCCACGCGGCAGCCGCATAGATTAGCAGATGGCCAGGGCCGCCCCGCCGCCCACGTAAAAAAGATGCGAAGACCTGTTGCCAAGGCACCGACCCACGGCTAATATACGCGGCTCCCGTCGGGGTGTAGCTCAGCCTGGTAGAGCGCTACGTTCGGGACGTAGAAGTCGCAGGTTCGAATCCTGTCTCCCCGACCAATAAATTCGAGTAGTTTCGTCATTCGACGATGAAAGGCCCGCCCTCAAAAGCGGGCCTTTTCGTTGCCCGGGTATGTAGCCTTGCTCAGAAGGCGACGGCAAACGCGTGTGTGACCTTGCCCATGGCTTCGCGCCAGCGAGCTTCCAGTTCGGGCGTGAGCTGATCGTCGCGCTCGCGCACGGCCTGCAAAAGGCTTTCAAGCCAGTGGTCGTGGAACTCCGGAAGTACCGGCGCCCTACCCAGGCGCGCATGGACGCGAATCATTTCATCGACGGGACGCTGCGCCATGCCGTCTCCCGCGGCCCATGAGATCGCCAGGCTAATGCCACGACGGAGGGCCATGTGCTGCTTCTGGAAGTCGGTTTTCTCGAAAAGCGGCGGAATGCGTGGATCGCGGGCGAGGAGGATTTCGTAGAAGCGCTCGATGAAACCGCGCGAACGCAGGCAACGCCCATAGCTCGTGTGCAGATCGTCATAACCGATGGACATGGCGGCCCCAGTCGCTGAAAGCGAGCAAAGTAACGCCGAGGGTTCCGCCAGCATTTGCGCTCGGTCAATTTCTGAGCGGATATCGCGCGTCAGCGGGCTGGGCAGGGGAACGCCTGCCCGCTTGCCGGAAGGCGACTGCGCGCCGGTGCCTAGGCGGCAGCCACAGGGATTCAGAAGTTGGATGAATACAGCATCGCGGCGATCTTCCATCCGTCAGGCGTGCGCAGCATTTGCCACGTTTCTGCACCGCGATTGTCGACCTTTCCGTCCGTAAGAAACTCGAAGTCGAAGTAGACGGATGCAACGGTGCCGTCCGTATCGATACGCACGTTGTGAAACCGCTCTTCGATGGGGTCCTTGGTACTGCCGACGTAGGCGACGAATTCCTGCCAGGTACCGCTCTTGAAGGGAGTCGCATCGGGATGTTTCTGACGCATCTTTTGATAGGTCGAGTCCCCCATCGCCATGATCCACGCCTTGCTATCGGGCAGGAACAGGGTGCCGAGGGCCTGACCGTCGTGGGCCTTGATGGCCGCCTGGAACCGGTCGACGACCTGTTGGATCTGCGCCTTCGGCGTGTCTTCCGCAAAGGAAG
>Ga0209674_100375_pt1 | contig 24206 bp, 22 predicted proteins | sample AraplaCvi_mMS_r2_FD_184279 | JGI IMG/M metagenome (GOLD analysis project Ga0209674, IMG submission 184279) | Arabidopsis root microbial communities from North Carolina, USA - plate scrape CL_Cvi_mMS_r2 (SPAdes) (version 2) | ecosystem: Host-associated > Plants > Roots > Endosphere | place: USA... | reverse complement strand
CCTTCGGTGCCCCCCTCGCTGCTCAGACAGGTCCTCCGCGTTCGGAAAGGATGGCCGCTGGCGCGGCCCATGTATCTATGGGCCTTCGGCCGCTCTCTTGTGCGGAAACTCGCATCGAGGGGGACACCGAAGACTCCCACGATGACTGAGGTCGCGTGTTGGGAGAGCCGCAGACTGTAGCGCTGCGAGCCCCCGCGCGGACACCCGGGTCCGCCGCGGCACAAGCCATCAGACATGGAGCCGCGAATCGGCGGAGCCACCACGGACGGGACTCGCGGTGGGTTTTGAGATAACGCATACACTTTCTCGCCCATCATGACGGTCCTACTGCGTCGGAATACCCATGCCCTTGCCCACTCTCCGCCCCTTGGCTGGCGGCATCCTCATCGCGCTGTCGACGGTGGCGACGGCTCAGGACGCCCGGCTGGCACCGATCGTCGTGACCGCCACGCGGAGCGCGCAATCGCCGTACGACATTCCCGCCGCCATCGACGTCGTCACGACGCCGGAAGACGGCTCGCTCGACGTCAACCTGTCCGAGCGCGTACAGGCCATTCCCGGGCTCGTCGTACGTGACCGGCAGAACTACGCGCAGGACGCACAGGTCTCCATTCGCGGCTTCGGGGCGCGATCCACGTTCGGCATTCGCGGCGTCAGGCTCTATACCGATGGCATCCCCGCGAGCATGCCCGACGGCCAGGGGCAGGTCTCGCATTTCAATCTCGATTCGGCCGAACGCATCGAAGTATTGCGAGGCCCGTTCTCGGCGCTGTACGGCAATGCGTCCGGCGGCGTGGTGCAGGTCTTCACTGCGGACGGTAGCGATCCGCCGGAACTCCGCTTCGGCGTGGCCGGGGGCAGTAACGGCAATCTGCGCAGTTCGGTGAACGCCCGCGGCGTGGACGGACCCGTCGACTACAACATCGATTTCACCCACTTCCGCACCAGCGGCTACCGCGATCACAGCGCGGCGCGGCGCGAGTCGGGTAACGCGAAGATCGGCTGGAAGCTCAACGAGGACGCGAAGCTCACGCTCGTGCTCAACGCACTCGACGTTCCCGACGCGCAAGACCCGCTCGGTCTGACGCATGCGCAGTTCAAGGCAGATCCCCGCCAGGTTGCAGCCGTGGCGGACACGTACGACACGCGCAAGTCGGTGGACCAGCAGCAGATCGGCCTTATCTACGACCAAAAAATCGACGCATCGAACAGCCTGCGCGTGATGAGCTACTACGGCCAGCGCGGCGTGACGCAATACCTTTCCATTCCGGTCGCCACGCAGGTCGCCCAGCGGGGTAACTCGGGCGGCGTGGTGGACCTCGACAACGAATACGGAGGTGGCGACGTGCGTTGGACCTGGCGCGACACGCTCGCCGGTCGGCCGTTCGAACTGGCGGCCGGCGTGGCCTACGACAACCAGGAACAGCATCGCCAGGGCTACGAGAACTTCGTGGGCAATCAGCTCGGCGTGCGCGGCGCGAAGCGGCGCGACGAGATCGACCGCGTATTCGACTTCGATCAGTACGCGCAGGCGACGTGGCGGGTGGAAGACGATTGGACGCTGATGGGCGGCGTACGCCACAGCGAGGTCCGCTTCCGTTCGAGCGACCGATACATCGCCCCGGGGAACCCGGACGACAGCGGTACGGTGCGCTATGCCGCGACCACACCGGTGTTCGGCGTGCTTTGGCGCGCGACGCCATGGCTGCACGCCTATGCGAACTGGGGCCGCGGGTTCGAGACGCCGACGTTTTCCGAACTGGGTTATCGCGCCGATCGGGGTGCCGGTCTCGCCTTCGACCTTAAACCCTCGCGCTCGCGCAATGCGGAAGTGGGTCTGAAACTGCGGCCGTCCGTGCGCGTGGAGGCAGGCCTGGCGCTCTTCCGTGCCGACAGCGACGACGAGCTGGCGGTCGCCACCAATCTCGGTGGACGTACCACGTACCAGAACATTGCGCGGTCGCGACGGCAAGGCATCGAGGCGTCGTTCAACGCCGAGCTTGCTCACGACGTGCATCTCGTCGCTGCATACACGCGGTTGCAGGCGAGTTTTCGCACGCCGTTCCTGACCTGTGTCTCGGCCGGCTGCGCGGCGCCCGACACCCCGGTGCAGGCCGGCACGCGCATTCCTGGCGTGCCGCGCGCGACAGGTTACGCCGCGCTGAAACTAGGAGGCGAGGTGGGCTGGCAAGCGGGTCTCGATATGAATGCGATGGGCGCCACCTCGGCCAACGATCTCGGCACCGCTTCCGCGGCGGGCTACGCCTTGTTCGGTCTGTCCGGCGGCTACGTGTTCGACAACGGACCCTGGCGCGTAAACACCTTCGCCCGCGTAGACAACCTCGCCGACCGGCATGTGGTCGGCTCGGTCATCGTCAACGACGGCAACGGACGCTACGACGAGCCGGCGCCGGGTAGAACCTTCCTAGTCGGCGTGGACGTGCGCTGGCGCTGAGGCGTCAGCCCGAGATGGCGAGGCGGTCCGAACGGTAAAGCTGTGCGGTCCCCCATACCGCCAGCGCCGCGGTGACGAAACCACCGGCAAGGCAAAGGCCCATCTGCCACGCAGGCATGCCGTCGCCGCGCAGCAGTTGCACGATGCCGAGGTTCTGACCGAGCAGCGGCACCGCATACATCCATGGTTCCGCGCGCACCGGGATCACCGATAACAAGGCGCTCGGCAGCACGGGAATGATCATGAGGATCGACAGGTACGTCTGCGCCTCGCGATAGCTCTTTGCGAACGCCGAGACCAGCGATTGCAGTGCGGCGAGCAGCAGGATCAGGGGCAGCATCAGCAAGACGACCTGCGATCCGAAACGCCACCCGAGATCCAGCGCAATACCCAGCTTCTCGGTGGGAATGAACCACGGCGCCGTGGCGAACGCGGCCACGCTCAGCAGCAGGCTCACGACGGAAAAGCTGCAGATCGCCCCGAGTTTGCCGGCGAGGATCTTCCAGCGCGCAACCGGATTGACGAACAGCGGCTCCAACGACTGACGCTCGCGTTCGCCCGCGGTGAGATCGATGGCGAGGTACATGCCACCAAGGAACACCGTCAGCACGAAGAAGTACGGAAGGAACGAAAACATCAGCGCGGAGCGCGACTGCGACGTCGCCTGGTCGCGATCGGCTACCTGTACCGGCCAGGCCGTCGTCGGTGACAGTCCACGGGCGATCAAGCGCATCGCGCCTTCGCGCTTGCCGTAGCCTTCCACCACGCTGCGCACGCGCATCACCGGCGTGGAAGCGTCGCGTCGCGAGGAATCGTAGATGAGCTCCACCTGCACCGGTTGCCCGTTTTTCCAGGCCGTGGGATAGCTCGGCGAAATGCGCACCACGATATCCGTCCGCTGCTCGCGCACGGCGTTCTCGGGGTCGGAGAGCGGCGCGGTGGCGTCGATCCCGGCGCTCTTCAGTGCCGCGACGAGATTGGGCGCGAGATCCGCGCCGACGATGGGGACGACCAGCGGTCGATCGGTCTTCGCCAGCTCGCGATTGACCATGACGTTCATCAGCATGATGAACATGACCGGCCCCAACAGTGGGCCCGTGATCAAGGCATTGATCAACGTGCGACGATCGCGCAGGTTCTCGCGAACTTCTTTCCAGTAGACGGCGGTGAATGCGCTCATGCGGCAAGCCCCTCGTCGGTACCAATGATCTTCACGAAGGCATCCTCGAGGCTGGTCTCGCCCGTCTGCGCCAGCAGCGCATCAGGTGATTCGTCGGCAACGACCCGGCCGTGCGCGATCACCACGATGCGATCGCACAGCGCAGCCACCTCCTGCATGATGTGGCTGGAGAACAGCACGCAACGCCCCTCATCACGAAGCTGGCGCATGAACCGGCGCATGGCGCGGGTAGCCATGACGTCGAGGCCGTTGGTGGGTTCGTCGAGCAGGACGTTGCGTGGGTCGTGCACCAGCGCACGAGCGATGGCGGTCTTGACGCGCTGTCCCTGCGAAAAGCCTTCGGTGCGTCGCGCCGCGATGTCGCGCATTTCCAGCGCGTCGATCAGCGCTTCGCGACGCTGTGCGAGCAGAGCGGCGGGCATGCCGTGCAGGCGACCGAAGTAATCGATGTTCTCGACGGCCGTAAGGCGCTTGTACAAGCCCCGCGCATCGGGAAGCACGCCGAGCTGGCGCCGCACCGCGAGCGGGTCGGTCGAGGCATCGATGCCGTCGACCAGCACTTGCCCGGAATCTGGCGTCATCAACGTATAGAGCATGCGCAGCGTGGTCGTCTTGCCGGCACCGTTGGGACCGAGCAAACCGGTGATTTCGCCATCGCGCGCGGTGAAGCTCACGCCGTTCACGGCGCGCACATCACCAAAGGCCTTGTGCAGATCCTTCACTTCGATCATGGCGTGGCTCCGTTGAAACCGACGAAGACGGGCAGCGGCGCAAGGCGATCCAGGCAACTCGCATCGAGTGTCTTGGCGTCGACCTTGTCGATGAAGCGATCGAGCAACCGCGGCATGCAGCCGCGCGTGACGACGCTGTGGCCCTGCCCCTTCAGGACGAGATGACGGCCATTGGGCAGACCCTTGAGCACCTCGTCGCCATAGCGCGGCGGGGTGACGGGATCGAATTCGCCGGACATCAGCAGAGCGGGCACGTTGCTTTTGAGCGGCTCGTGGAAGTTGGCCGGCCGCACGCCATGCGGCCAGACCGAGCAGGCGGCGCGAAATGCCTCGATCATGCCCTCACCGAGAATCGTGTCCTTGTCCTGCGGTCGCGGGCTCAGCAGGTCGGCATCCTCCGAACAGATCACCGAGTACTGCATGCCGCCGTCCATCGTGTCGCCGAGGTCGCCGGTGAGCAGCTTGGCCTGGCCGAGCAGCGGACCGACGTCGCCGCGCGCGGCGGCATCGATCGACAGCGGGAGCAGCGCCGCCGTTTCCGGCGAATAGGCAAACATGCGCACCACCGTGGCAAGCGAGTATTCGCTGAGCACGCGCTGCACCGACGCGTAGTTCTGCGGATCGCGGAAACTCACCTTGTGTGGATTGGCGCGTAGCGCGTCGCGCAGCTGGTAAAGCGTCTGGTAGGGATCGCCGAAACGCTCGCGACATGCGGCGTTGGCCGAACAGCGTGCGAACTGCGCCTTGAGTGCCGCATCGAGGTTCACCGCGAAGTCCTCGCCGAGCACGAGACTGTTCGGCGCGATGCCGTCCAGGATCAACGTGCGCAGACCCTCGGGATGGCGCATGGCGTACTGCTGGGCGACGCGGGTGCCGTAGGAGACACCGAACAGGTCGAACTGCGGGGAGCCCAGCGCACGGCGCACCTCTTCCAGGTCAGCGACGGCATCCGTCGTGGTGTAGAAGCGCACGTCTGCATCGCGCGAAAGCTGATCGAGACACGCGCGCGTTTCCTTGCGCACAGCCGCCGCGTCAAAGTTGCTCGTGTCCTCCGCGCCACCGGGAACGCCCGGCTCGTCGTTGCGGCAGCTCAACGGATGCGAATCGCCCGTGCCGCGCTGGTCGAGCAGAAGCAGGTTGCGATGCGCCAGCAACGGTGCCATGGCCGGTGCGATCACCGGATAGCTTTCGGCCGCGGATTGACCCGGACCGCCGGCAATGAACGCCACCATGTCCGCCGCGGGTACCTGCGCGCTGCTGCGCACGATGGCGAGGCGGAGCGCGATCTTGCGACCCTCGGGGTGCGCACGATCCTCAGGCACGTTGAACCGTGTACACCACGCCGCGGTGGACAGACCCGTGTGCGGCTGCGCCAACTCGCAGGGCTTCAGTTCCAAGGAACCGACCTGCCAGACGCGCGGCGGCGCCGGCTTTGTCGCGGCGGGCGTTGTGGGTGGCTCGGGTGAACCGCCGTCGCGCGATTGCATGGCGTGCCGTCCAGCCAGGACGGCTACGGCGATCGCCACTACGATGGCGAACCGTGGCGCTGATTTCATGCCGTCATTCCCCTGGGATGAAGATGGCTTCGATAGGCAGGTCGAAGAGCCTGGCGATCTTGAAGGCAAGCGGCAGGCTGGGATCGTACTTGCCCGTTTCCACCGCGTTGACCGTTTGTCGTGACACGTCGAGCTGTTCGCCGAGGTCCGCTTGCGACCAGCCACGCATCGTGCGCAATTCGCGTAGCCGGTTGTTCATTGCGCGTGGTAATGCCGGCGCACCGCGCACTTCGCCACGCCGAAGCAACCCATCAGCACCGGCAACACCCAGATTGCCACGGACTCCGCGGAGGGGGGCGGGAGCACCTTTGCGTTCAGCAGCATGCCGTAGGTGAAAAAGCCGAAGCCGCCGATACCACCGCCGATCGCGATGGCTTCCAGATCGATACGCCGTTCGAATTCGTCCTGATCGCGGATCACGCGCACCATGGCGCGAATGACGAAGGCAATCGGCACGACGGGCAACATCGTGACGAGGGCTCGGGCCCAGGTACCTTCCAGCGTCTTCAGCCAGGTGACGGAAACCAACAGCAGGATCACGTAGGCGAACATCGCGGGAAAGAACTCACGCAGATAACGCTTGTGGACAGCACGCATGCGAACGACCTCAGGAGGGTGGAGTCAAGTACGCTTGACACATCCTGAGGCCGTTCGCGGGGTCATGTCAAGCACCCTTTACAAGCGGCTTGTACCGGTCTCCTGTGCCGGCGATGTCACAGCGCGACGGTCACGCCAAGCCGAGCCGTGCTCCCGGACTCCCCGCCGCGGGTTCGGCGCATGCGGGCCGTCGTGTCCACGGTCGCCGTGACTCGCGCCCCGAGTTCGAAGTGAGCGCCGACGGCGAGGTCGATGCTGCGCCCCGAGCGCCCGGTGCTAAGGGGCTCGTCCGAAAGCCGCAGCGTGCGTCGTGCATCGTGCGTGGTCGCGTAGCGCAGGTCCGCATACGGCGACCACGCGTGCAACGTGTTTCCCTTCGGTTCGAATGCCAGGGACACCCGCGCACCGAAGCGTGCCGTCAGACGCTCCGGCGAACCCGCCATCACGTCGATGCCGTCGTGATCCATGGCGCGCGTGAAACGCAGACGCTGCCAGAGCAACGCAGCCCCGGGTTCGACGCGCATTCGCTTGGTCGGTTGCCAGCCATAGGCCATGGCGAGGCTCGCATCGCTGGCGTTCGCGCGCAGGCGCGGCAACACCTCGCCCCGCGATGGCGTACGTACGTCGATGCGGTAGTGGGTAAGCGCGTAGCTCGATGCGAACGACCAGCCGCTTTCCGTCGCCAGCACCGAATGCCAAGCCAGGCCGCGTGCATTGGCGTGAGCGGTGCTCGTGCCGTCTTGCGCACGGGGCGATACGTGCGTGTTGCCGAGCGAGGCCGTGATACCCATGCGTAGCGTCGCGTCGGCAGAGCCAAGCACCAGAAGATCGCCGCCGACCTGCAAGCCGCTATCACGACGCTCGTAATCGAAGCCATACGATGCGAACGGCAGATTGCTGCGGTAGGCGACGTCGCCGCCGAATGCGCGAACATGCCATGCGGGATCGCGCGATCCATTCGTCCGTTCCGCCTGCACTGCGTCAAGCGACGCCTGGCCGTAACCGAACAGTGCATGCGGGAGTACCAGATACGTCGGCACCTGCGGCGCGAGCGCCGCACGCGAGCCGCCACTTCGGCTACGTGCTTCGACATGCGCACTCTGCAGGCGGTAATCCCAGTAACCCTTCCCCTCGCCCTCGACCACACGCTGCGCCGCGTCGCTGCGCCCCGGTTCATAGGCCTGCAGACGGTACTGCCACGGACCGACCGCGACATAGCCACCCGCGAGGCGGAACGTATCGGCGCGCGCGCTGCCCGAGACCTGAGCCAGACTGATGCCGTCCTTGGGTCCGTTGCGGCCATTCCAGCCTGCCGTCGAAGCACCCGTGCCGCCGACGTTGGTGACGTGAAGAAGCGTCTGACCTGAGGCATCGCCATGGACCAGCAGACGATCGGTGGCCTGCCGCTGCAGCGGGCCACCGGCATCGAGCCGCACGCCGAGCGTGACGCCGACAGCATCCGGCGAGGCCTGCCACGAACCCACGCGCAAGGTGTGGAACTCGGCCCCCGAGCGATCGAAAACGATCTGGCCGGCCTGCTCCAGGCGCACCGCCTCGACGTCGCTGTCGCGGGTGAGCGTCCAGGTGCCGTCCACGACGGACAGCGAACTCACGCGACTTGCGGCGCCTCGCCACGTGCCCTCGGCCAACGCGACGTCCAGCGGCGCCGGACCGCTGCGCACGATGTCGCCTTCGAGCGTGCCTCGGCGGGCGTCCAACGAGAGACCGGTATCGCCGCTTTGGACGCGACCACGCACCGTCGAGCGATCGAGCACGACACGCGCTGTACCGCCCGTGCCCGCACGCGTATCGATGGCACGACCATCACGCGCATCCAGCACCGTCTCGCGAACCTGCGCCTCGCCACCGGAGATCGACAGGGCCATGGCCTCGGCGCCCTGCATCGTCACACGGCTCCGCTGCGCGATGAGACGCGACGCGTCGTCGCTGACCAACAAGCCCGTTCCGCCACTTGCCGAGTGAATCCGTACCTCGTCGAGCAGCGCGAAGCTTCCCGACGTCGTGGCGACGCCCAGACCGTTGTCGGCCGAGAGGTTCACGCGGGTGCGGCGCAGGTTCAACATCGCGTTGCGCTGCGCCTGAAGCCCTACACCCCACGTGCCGGGCAGATCGACATCGCTGTCCAGCAGCGATACATCAGCCCCGTGCGACGCAAGCACGCCGTAATTTCGATGTCCACGCACGCCAGCGCCATCGTTGGCGATCCTGACACCTTCCGCGTCCAGCGTTGCGCGCTCTCCCACGGTCACCGCCGTCGTGCGTGGTCCGGAGGTACGCACCACGTCACCGCTGTCGAGCAGTAGCGCCATGCCGTTTTCGACGAGCAGCTCCTGTGCTCTCGGCGCGGCGACCGCTGGTGCGGCAAGTGCCCCCGCAAGCGCGACGGCCAACGCGCGGCGCCCATACGACTTCATGTCCATGACGATTTCCCTGCTCTACGAATGAGGCAGGAAAACTAGTCACCATCGCTCACCGTGTATGTCGGCGCACGACGCTTTGGGCGTAGGAATGCCCAGCGACCGCTCCACGATGAAAACGTTCAATCGGGGTCGCGCGACCAATCCCCGCGGCGTGGCCGACCGGTATGCCGCGGCCCGGCCTTGCGCTTCAGGCGCGCTTCGAGCGTGGCCGCCTGCTCTTCGCGCTCGTCGTGCAGCTTGAGGTAGTTGCGCCAGCGCTGGGGCGACAGTTCGCCCGAGGCAAGCGCCGCCTGGATCGCGCAACCCGGTTCGTTGCCGTGGCTGCAATCGGCGAAGCGGCACTGCGCGGCAAGAGCCTCGATGTCCGCGAAGAGATCGAGGTTTTCCTCGCCCGTGAGTTTCAGCTCGCGCATGCCGGGCGTGTCGATGAGGCAACCGCCGGTCGGCAGACGAAGCAGCGCGCGATGCGTCGTGGTATGCCGACCGCGGCTGTCGTGCGAGCGCACGGCGCCGGTGGCCATGCGCTCCTCACCCAGCAACGTGTTCGTGAGCGTGGACTTGCCGGCACCGGAGGAACCGACGAGCACCGCACTCATGCCCGGTCCAAGATAGGCCGCCAGGAGGCCCACCGTCGCCGGGTCCTTGGCATTGATGGCATGCACGGCCGCTTCGGCGGGCAAGCGTTCGGTAAGCGCGGCCACCGCACCTTCGACATCCACCGCCGTGTCGGCCTTGCTCAACAGCACGACAGGCCGTGCACCCGACCCTTCGACGAGCGTGAGGTAGCGTTCGATGCGGGCGGGGTTGAAGTCGCCGTCGAGGCCGGTCAGCACCAGCACGTAGTCGATGTTGGTGGCGATGATCTGCCGTTCGTAGCGTTCGCCGGCCGCAGCACGCGTGAGCACCGAGCGTCGTGGCAGCACCGCTTCGATCACCGGATGGCTCGCATGGTCGAGGAAGACGAAGTCCCCCACGGCCGGGCGCAGCGACGGATCGAGACCGCGTTTCAGGAAGGGCCCCGCGGGCTGCGCATTGAAGGCGGACGAGCCGTCGTGCAGTTCGTAACCGGCCCGATGCTGCGCGACCACGCGCGCGAGGCGGCGTGGATCGTCAGGCAGGGCGGGATCGCGCCAGCCGATATGGCGCAGGCGCGCCAGGTCCGAGGAGTGTTCCATGGGCGCGATTATGCCCTCTCGGCGCCCGTTTTCCGCCTCGCGGGCGCGCAAGGACGCTGTTACGATCCGGTGACGGCGGCCGGGAAAGGGCCCGGCCGCACCTTCGGAAGACGTCTACGTGTCCTCGATCAAGCCCAGCGCGCACCTGGCGGAAGTGCGTTACGAGATCCGTGGCGCCCTGACCCGGCGCGCGCGCGAGATGGAAGCGGCAGGACTGCCGATCATCAAGCTCAACATCGGCAACCCCGGTCGCTACGGCTTTTCCGTGCCGCCACACCTGCGCGAGGCCATCGGCGCGCACCTCGTGGACAGCGAGGCCTACGGGCACGAGCAGGGTCTCGAAGAGGCACGCGAGGCCATCGTCGACCAGCAGCGTGCGCGCGGTGCGATCGGTGTCGAAATGGAACGCGTGTTCATCGGCAATGGCGTAAGCGAACTCATCGACATTTCGCTGCGTGCCCTGCTCCAGCCGGGCGATGAAGTGTTGCTGCCGAGCCCCGACTACCCGCTGTGGAGCGCGGCCACCATCCTCAACGATGGCAACCCGCGCTATTACCGCTGCCTCGCCGAGAACGGCCACCTGCCCGATCCGGACGAGATCGACGCACTGATCGGACCGCGCACGCGCGCGCTCGTGCTGATCAACCCGAACAATCCCACGGGTGCGGTCTATCCGAAGGCGCTGCTGGAGCGCATCGTGGAGGTGGCGCGGCGACACGGCCTGCTGCTGCTCTGCGACGAGATCTACGACGAGATTCTGTACGACGGCACACCCTTTCAGCCCCTCGCGGCGGTCGCGGGCGACCACCCCTGTGTCAGCTTCGGCGGCCTGTCCAAGGTACATCGCGCCTGCGGCTATCGGGTCGGCTGGATGAGCCTGTCGGGCGATCCGCAGCGCACCGCCGCCTATCGCGATGCCTTGCAACTGCTCGCGGCACTGCGCCTCTGCGCTAACGTCACGGCACAGTGGGCCGTCCGCCCGGCACTGCTCGACGCCCCCACCATCGGTGCCTTGACCTCGCCGGGTGGCCGCCTGCACGAGGCCCGCCGGGTCGTGCTGGAAAGCGTGGCAGCCAGTCCGTTCCTCGACGTCGTCGCACCGGGTGGCGCGATCTACGCGTTCCCGCGGATTCGCGCCGACGCCCTGCCCCCATTCGACGACACGGCCTTCGCGCTGCGCCTGCTGGAAGACGAAGGGGTGCTCGTAGTGCCCGGCACCAGCTTCAATCTCGCCGCAAGCCGGCACCTGCGCCTCACGCTTCTTCCGGAGCCGGCACAACTGGCCGAAGTCTTCGTGCGAATGGGGCGCGTGCTGGCGCGCATGGCGGACGAGGCGCAACCTGCGGCGAGCGCGGTGGCCTGAGGTGGCGCCAGTTCGTTTTCTCGCCCTCGGCGATTCCTACACGATCGGTGAAGGCGTAACGGAAGCCGGCCGTTGGCCTGTGCAACTGGTCGCTCGCCTGCGCGAACACGGCATCGCGGTCGACGCGCCACGCATCGTCGCAACCACCGGCTGGACCACCGACGAGTTGTCGGCCGCCATGGATGATGCCGCACTGAAACCCGGCTGGGCCCTGGTCACGCTGCTGATCGGCGTGAACGACCAGTATCGCGGACGCCCCGCGGCGGGCTACCGGGAGCGGTTCCTTGGTTTGCTCCGACGTGCCGCCGATCTGGCCGGCGATGTGCGCCGTGTCGTGGTCGTTTCCATTCCCGACTGGGGCGTCACGTCGTTCGCCGAAGGGCGCGACCGCACCGCCATCGCGAACGAGATCGACACCTTCAACGCCATCGCCCGCGACGAAACGCTGCGGGCGCATGCGCGCTGGGTGGACGTCACGCCGACCTCGCGCGACGCCGCGGCAAACCCCGGCATGCTCGTGGATGACGGGCTGCATCCGTCCGCTGCGCAGTACGCCAGGTGGGTCACGCTGATCGCTCCCGCGGCCGAGGCGGCACTGCGCGAACGCGGTACACCGAACGCGGCGTAGCGATCACCGCAACCTCGCTGCAACACCTTCGCCACGCGGCGGTTACCTCATGGCCCGAGACTGGGGACCCGGGACCACTCCCGGGAACCTTCCATGGCGAAGCTCACCTGCCGCAGCGCCTTCATCTCCGACGTGCACCTCGGTACGCCTGACTGCAAGGCGGCCTATCTGCTCGATTTCCTTCGCAGCCTCGACTGCGAGCGCCTCTACCTCGTCGGCGACATCGTCGATCTGGAAGCGCTCGGTAAGCGCCACTGGTGGCATGCGGATCACACCGCAGTGATCGCCGAACTGGTCGCCATCGCCGCGCGTGGGGTGGAGGTGATCTACCTGCCCGGCAACCACGACTACCAGTTACGCGGCCTGGCCGGCTCCAGCCTCGCGGGCATCCGAGTGGAACTGGACGCCATCCACGAGGGCGCGGACGGTCGGCGCTATCGTGTGAGCCACGGCGACGAATTCGATCCCGAGCACGTCGGCCGGCGCTGGATCTCGTGGCTCGGCGACACGCTGCACCGCTTCATCTGCTGGGCAAACCGTCGCGTGCATGCGGTGCGCTCGCGCCTCGAACTGCCCTATCTGCCGCTGTCGATCATCCTGAAGTCGCATGTCGGCGCGGCGCTGGAATACATCCGCGGCTACGAACAACGCGTGGCGAACGACGCGCGCGAGCGCGGCTTCGACGGGCACATCTGCGGACACATCCACTTCGGTCACGTCCGCCCGATGGACGGCGTGCTCTACCTGAACGACGGCGACTGGGTCGAGCACTGCACCGCGCTCGTGGAGGACTTCACCGGCGCCATGGAACTCATCCACTGGACCGAACAGGTCACGCCGCTGGGCCGGGTCAGCCGGGAAACCGTGCTGCCTTCGCCGGAAGCCGTGCTGGGTTTCGCTCCGCTGGCCGACTGCCGGGCCAACCTCTCGGCCCTGCGCGGGGCGGCTCCCGCCCTGGACGATCTGGCGTCGCTGGTGCGCTGAGGCCGGGCGCCCAGGCGCCTGGCCGGTTGAAACGGGGCGGAACGGGCCCATGTGCGGTGGATGCCGGTAAAATGGCCCCCTTTCCTCCGCGGTGACCCCCATGGCCCTTGATACCCCTACCCGCGAGCGCATCGAAACCCTGCTCGGCCAGCACGACGTCGTGCTGTTCATGAAGGGCACGCGCCAGCAGCCGATGTGCGGTTTCTCCGCCGCGGCAATCAATACCCTCAACGACGTGATCCCGAGCTACCACACGGTGAACGTGCTCGAAGACCCGGAGATCCGCGAGGGCATCAAGGAATTCGGCCAGTGGCCCACGATTCCGCAGCTCTACGTGAAGGGCGAACTGGTCGGCGGATCGGACATCATTCGTCAGATGTACACGAGCGGCGAACTGCACACGCTGTTCGGCCAGGCCGCACCGGACCGCACACCGCCGGAAATCACCATCACCGAGAAGGCAGCGGAAGCCATTCGCGGCGGCATGGCGAACGCACAAGGCATGGCACTGCACCTGGAGATCGGCCCGGACCATAGCGCCGGATTCCAGTTGGCGCCGGCAGGCGACCACGACATCGTGACGGTCGCCAGCGGCATCGAAGTCCACTTCGATCCGGGCAGCGCCGCACGCGCCAACGGCATCGTGATCGACTGGGTCTCCACCGTGCAGGGCGAAGGCCTGAGCCTCAAGTTCCCGGGCGCCGCCGAGATCACATCGATCGGCGTGCAGGAGCTGAAGGCGAAGCTCGACGCGGGCGACGTGGTGCTGGTCGATACGCGCCCGGCGCACAACCGCGCGATGGTCGAACCCATCGCGGGCGCGCGCATTCTCGAAAACGAAGGCTACGAGGCACTGGGCCAGCTCCCGAAGGACACGCCGATCGCCTTCATCTGCAACGTCGGCGTTTCCAGCCGCGCTGCCGCCGAGCGCTTCGCCGCGCACGGCTTCACGCAGGTGTTCAATGTCGAAGGCGGCATGGACGCCTGGATGCGCGAGATCGGCGGCTGAGTTCCTCGCCGTAGCCGTACGGCCGTGTCGGTGACGACACGGCCGTGATCGCCTCAGCGTGCGACGGCCAGCACGACGACCGTCACACCCTCGATCATTTCGACGAGCGCGCCGGCCGTATCGCCGGTGAACCCGCCTAGCCGATGCACGACCGCACGCCGCCATAGGGCGCCCGTCGTCACGGCGGCGATGAGGGCCCAGACGCCCGCCGTACCGAACGCCAGCGACACCGCCGCGCTCAGTGCGAGCGCGATCCAGCACCCGTTCGCGGGCGCGCCGCGCAGCGGTTCGCCGAGCCCGCCGCTGCGCACGTAAGGAGTGGTGAGAAACCACGCCACGACCGCTCCGCGCGCCAGCAAAGGCGGCAACACGAGCAACCACGTATCGCCCAGCGTGGCCAGCGCCGAGAACTTCAGCAGCAACACCGACACCAGCGCGACGACACCCGCCGGGCCGCTGCAAGGGTCTTTCATGATGGCCAGCGTGCGCTCCCGGTCGCCCATGCCGCCAATCCATGCGTCGGCGCTGTCCGCCAGGCCGTCCAGATGCAGCGCCCCGGTCAAAGCCACCCACGCGATCACGACCACCGCGGCCAACGGCAGCATCGGCCACGCGTGCATGACCGCCACGAGCCCGGCCAGCAGCAAACCGACGATGCCGCCGACCAGCGGATACCACTTCAACGAAGCCGCCTGTGCCGCAGGATCGACGCGTTGCACGGGCACGGGCAATCGGGTGAGAAAGGCAAACGCGACGGCCAGCCCGCGCATCAGCACCCCCAGGTGAGCGGATGCAACGATGCGTGCGGAACGTCGATGCCCGCCATGTCGCCGAAGCCTCTTCCCTCGGCGATGCAGCGGAGGAGACGAATCGCGCCCCCATGCGTCACTACCAGCACGCGCGCATCGGTCGCTTCGGCCGCCACCTCATCGAGTGCGGCAACGAGGCGCGCACGAAACGTATCGAAGGTCTCCGCCTCCGGTGGCGGACACGCAACGGGATCCGCCCAGAAGCGCCCCAGCGCATCGCCATCGCGTTCGGCGAGCGTCTCGATGGGCACGCCCTGCCATGCACCAAAGTGATACTCGGCCAGTCGCGCATCGATACGCAGCGGCACGCCGCGCTCCGCAGCAAGCTCCCCGGCAAACGCGGCGCAACGCGACAGCGATGAGGAGACGATGCGATCCCAGGTCCGTTCGCGCACCGCCGCCCTGAGTTGCTGCCAGCCAAGCTCGGACAGCGGATCGTCGAGTTGTCCGCGATAACTGCGCTGACCCGTGTCGCCGTGTCGAAGCAGATCAATGCTCATCCTTCCGACACTCCGGCTTCGGCAAATGTCGCCATCGAACCGTGCAATGCGCAGGCCAGGCGCAGCAATGGCACGGCCAGTGCCGCGCCACTGGCTTCGCCCAGACGCAGGCCAAGATCGAGCAATGGTTCGGCATCCAGCGCAGCGAGCACCCGCGCGTGGCCTTGCTCATGCGAACGGTGGCCGAAGATAAGCCATGGACGTACGCCGGGATGCAGCGCCGTCGCAGCAAGCGCCGCCACGCTGCTGATGAATCCGTCCACCAGCACGGGCACGCCATGTTGCGCGGCCGCCACATAGGCGCCGGACAGCGCTGCGATCTCGAAGCCACCCAGGCGGCGCAGCCGCTCGCGTGGCGAGGTCGCCAGCGCATGTACCTGTAGCGCCTGCGCGATGACGGCCGCCTTGCGCGCGATGCCGTCGGCATCGAGTCCGGTACCCGCGCCAGCGAGACATTCCGGTCGTTCGTCCAGCAGTGCACATGCAAGCGCACTCGCGACCGTGGTGTTGCCGATGCCCATGTCGCCGCCGATATAGATCTCGGCACCGGCAGCAACCGCATGGCGGACGCTGGCAAGGCCCGCATCGAGCGCCGCATCGAGTTGCGCGTCGGTCATGGCGGGTTCGATACGCAGGTTCGCCGTGGATGGCGCGATCACCTGACGGGTGACACCGTCGATCTCGCCGGGATCGTTCACCGTGCCGAGATTCACCACTTCCAGGGTGGCGCCGAGTTCGCGCGCGAGGACGGCGATGGCCGCGCCGCCACTCGCGAAGTTGCGCAGCATCTCGCCCGTGACGGCCTGCGGAAACGCGGAGACGCCTTCGGCAGCCACGCCGTGATCGCCCGCGAAGACGGCGATCCAGACCCGGTCGGCGCGGGGGCGCTCGTTTCTCTGCAATCCCGCGAGGCGCACGGCCAGTGCTTCGAGCGCGCCGAGCGAGCCTGGAGGTTTCGTCAGCGTGCCCTGCCGCGCCGTGGCGGAGGCGACGGCGGCACGATCGGGAATGCGACAGGGCACGGTGAGCCAGTCGGTCATGGCGACGGTCCTTTCAAAGTGAGGGGCAAGCCCGCGGCAACGAAGACCACGCGGTCACAACATTGCGCAAGCGCCTGATGGAGACGGCCGGCTTCGTCGACGAAGCGGCGGGTGAGTTCGCCCAGCGGCGTAATGCCGAGCCCGACCTCGTTACTCACGAAAACAACGTCGCCGGGTACGGCGGCCAGTGCATCGAGCAGCGCATCGCGCTCCGTGACGAAGCGCTGCGTGTCGCCTGTGCCAAGCAGGTTCGACAGCCACAGCGTGAGGCAATCGACGAGCAACAGCCGGTGGTCGCGCGCATGCTCACGCAGCGTCGCAGCCAGTACGAGCGGTTCTTCGATCGATATCCATTCGGCAGGACGGCGAGCGCGGTGATGCGCGATCCGCTCGGACATTTCGTCGTCGAGCGCCTGCGCGGTAGCGATGTAGACCACCTCCCGTCCACTGTCGATCGCGAGACGTTCCGCCAGTGCGCTCTTACCGGAACGCGCGCCGCCGAGAATGAGCGTCAACATGGGTCGAGGCCGAACAAGCGCATGAGCATGGAGACATCCATATGTGCATCGATGGTATCGGCGAGGCGATCCAGGCTGGCTTCGCGCAGTGCCATCACGTCGAGAGGCGCGCTCGCCGTCAGTCCCGCTTCGCCGAGCCAGTAGGCCAGCGCTTCGGGATGATCGAACACGCCGTGGAGGTAGGTACCGACGACGCGTCCATCATCCGAGCGAGCACCTTCCGGCAGACCGTCGTCTCGCCACAAGGCAGGCCGCGCCATGGCCGGCCCGACGCTTACCCCGCAGTGGATCTCGTAACCGCTTACTGCGGCGTCGCCGGATACGAGCCTTCCGGTCACGAGGCGAAGTTGTTTGGTTGGCGCCAGCGTGGTTTCGAGGTCGAGCAGGCCAAGACCGTCGCTCGACCCCGGCGGACCTTCAATGCCCTCGGGATCGTGCACGGTACGCCCAAGGATCTGCATGCCACCGCAGATGCCGAGCACGCGGCCACCGTAGCGAACATGGCGCAGGATCGCCTCGTCCCAGCCCTGCGCACGCAACCAGGCCAGGTCGGCGCGCGTGGATTTGGAGCCCGGCAGCACGACGAGATCGCAGGGCGGAAAGGCGTGGCCCGGGCCGATGAACGTCACGGCAACGTCCGGATGCAGGCGCAACGCGTCGAGATCGGTATGGTTGCTGATCCGTGGCAACACCGGTACGACGACGCGCAGGCGTGCGCCACTTCGCGGCTCGCTCTCGCGAGGGAGCGCGTCTTCCGCTTCCAGCACCAGCCCGTGCAGATAGGGCAGCACGCCGAGCACAGGTTTGCCGGTATGTTGTTCAAGCCACTCGAGCCCGGACTGGAGCAACGCCGGGTCGCCGCGGAAACGGTTGATGACGAAGCCGACCACGCGCGCGCGTTCGCTTTCCGACAGCAGCGCAAGCGTACCGACCAGGTGCGCGAAGACGCCGCCGCGATCGATGTCGGCGACGAGCAGCACCGGGCAATCGACGGCTTCGGCGTAGCCCATGTTCGCGATATCGCGATCGCGCAGGTTAATCTCCGCGGGACTGCCCGCGCCCTCCACCACCACGGCCTCGTAGGTATCGACGAGCCGCGCGTGCGACGCGAGCACGGCGTCCATCGCCACCTGCTTATAGGCGTGGTAACCGACGGCATCCATGTTGCCCACCGGATGTCCGTGCACGATCACCTGGGCGCCTGTATCGCTGTTCGGCTTGAGCAGCACTGGATTGAAATCCGTATGCGGGGCGACGCCGGCTGCCTGCGCCTGCACGGCTTGGGCACGGCCGATTTCGCCTCCGTCCACCGTGACCGCCGAATTCAACGCCATGTTCTGCGGTTTGAACGGCGCGACGGCGACACCACGACGATGCAACCAGCGGCACAGGGCGGCCACGACGGTGCTTTTGCCGGCGTCCGACGTGCAGCCCTGCACCATGAGCACCTTCGCGCTCATGCCAGCACCTCGGCCAGCGCTCGATCGAGTTGCGCGAACGCCGCGTCGTCAGCGGGAAGGCCGAATCGGAGTGCCTGCGGAGTCGCGAAGTGACGGACCAGCACAGCGCGGCGCGCAAGCGCGTGATGCAGCGTCCCCGCGCGGTCATGCCGGACGTACTGAAAGAAATCGCAGCCGCCCGAGGGCGGCAGGCCGCGACCGGTCAACAACGCAGCGAGGCGCAACGATGCCTGCTGCAAGCGATCACGCGCCGTGGCCTGCCATGCCGTATCGGCAAGCGCATGGGTCAGCGCGTACCGCGTCGGTCCGCTCAACGTCCAGGGCCCCAATGCCTCCGCCAGCGCATCGAGCAAGGCGGGCCATGCCGCAACGAAGCCCGCACGTGCACCGGCGAGGCCGAAAAACTTGCCGACCGAGCGAAGCACGACGAGCCCTTCGCACCGATCCGCAAGAAGACTCTCCTGCGGACGCGTATCGACGAATGCCTCATCCACGATGAGCCAGGGCATGTCACACATCGACGCTCCGGTATCTGCCGAGCGACATCTCATGGCATCGACCAACTGCTCGCGCGATGCGCACTCACCGGTCGGATTGTTCGGACGAACGACGATCACGACATCGAAGTCAGCGACGCGAGCGAGCAGATCGGCCAGCGTCAGTGATGTCACCTCGTGCCCGCCCTGCCGCCAGGCATGGGCATGCTCGGCGTAAGTGGGTTCGATCACGGCGACGCGCGATCGCGCACGCAGCCGCGGCAACGCGGCGATGGCCGCTTGCGATCCCGCCACGGGCAGCAGGTCGTGAACACCGTAGTACGCGCGTGCAGCATCAAGCAGCCCATCGTCATCTTCGGGAAGACGCTGCCAGACACGCGGAGGGATCGGCGGTACCGGCCAACCGTAGGGACTCACGCCCGTGGAGAGGTCGAGCCATGTCTCGCGAGCGATGCCGTAGTCGCGCGCGGCGCGTTCGAGTCGGCCTCCGTGCTCAAGCATGCGCAGCCATCCCGCCCAGCGACGCGACCACGAGCCAGGCGATCGTGCCGCGATCCACGAGGCGCAATGCGCGGCGAATCGTCTGCGCATCCGGTGCATCGCCCTCGCCAAGGATCGGGCGCTCTTCCCACTGGCCGTGATAGGGCGCCGCGCCGCCAAGCTGCGTGCGCAAGGCGCCCGCCCCCGCCGCCATCACGGGGCCCGCATTCGGGCTGTCCCAGATGGGGGCCTGCGTGCGCCAGCAACGCCATGCCGTGACGAAATGGCCAAGGGAGGCATAAGTGAATGCGGTCAGCCGCGCGGGGACGAACCCGAGCACGTCGTCGATGCGTGCCGCCGCGCTGCCGAAACGCCCGTAGCGCGGCGTGCGGTAGCCCCACATGGCATCGAGCGTATTCGCGAGACGAAACAACAAGGCGCCGGGCGCACCGAGCAGCACGAACCAGAACAAGGCACCGAACACGGCGTCATGCCCGTTTTCGAGCACCGATTCCGTGGCTGCCGCGGCGACTTGTGACGCGTCGAGCACCTCGGTATCGCGACTGACCATCCGCCCGACGGCGAGGCGCGCCGTCGTGAGATCGCCCTCGTCCAGGGCATCGGCAACGGGTCGCGCATGCTCGCCGAGGCTGCGGCGGCCGAGCGCGAAGTAGAGCACGAGGACGTCGATGGCACACGTCACCGGGAACGGAACAACTCGGCGAACGCTCCACAACAGCACGACCGCCGGAAGTACCGCCACCGCCCAGGCGACGATGCCGGCCCAGCGGTTGTCCGCATGCAGCCACCGTTCCACGGCACTCGCCCACCGACCGAACCCAACCAACGGGTGATAGCGCCGCGGCTCGCCGAGCGACGCATCCAGCAGGCAGGCCGCGAACAGCGTGAGCGCGAACGTCATGGCAGGAACAGGCGCACCGCCGCGTCCGGCTGCGACGGGAAATAGAAATGCACGAAACTCGCGGTCATGCGGCCGCGTCGATACATGCGCTCCGCCGTGGGCCCACCATGCGGGTTGTGTGCGGTTGCCAACGCATCGCTGCCGATGCTCGCCTGCGCATAGTGGAACGAGTGTCCGCGCAGAACTCCCTCCGGAAGCGCTGCCTCCTGCATGCCCAGTGCGGCGAGCCGGGGCTGCATCGTCGCGTGTCCTTCGAGCAGTCCGGCCATCGTGCCGGTATGCCCCTCGCGATCCGCAAGCCGATCCAACGCGTAGAGCAGACCGCCGCATTCGGCGAGCAGTGGCCGGCCGGCGTCCACGTGTGCGCGAAGATCGCGTCGAAGATCGTCGCGTGCCGCCAATGTGTCGATGTGCAGTTCCGGGTAGCCGCCCGGCAACCAGACCGCGTCGCACGCCGGCAACGGATCGCCCGCGAGCGGCGAGAAGAAGAGCAGCTCCGCACCGGCCTCGCGGAGCAAATCGATGTTCGCCGGATACAGAAAGGCAAACGCCGCATCCTGCGCGACCGCGATGCGCACCCCATCGAGACGCACGCGCGATGCCGGCAGCGCGACGTCATCGAAGGTCACGGGTGGCGGAAGCGCGACACGATCCTGCGCCTCCCAGACATCGGCCAACGCATCCAGCCGGGCGTCGAGGTCGTCCAGCTCCGCGGCCGCCACGAGGCCGAGGTGACGTTCCGGCAAGGTCAACGCGGCATCACGCGGCAACGCGCCGTACCAGTCGATATCGGCAGGCAAGCTGTCCCGCAGCAAGCCGGCGTGATACGGACTGCCGACGCGATTGGCGAGCACGCCGCTCAGGCGAAGTGACGGTCGATACGTCGCCAGTCCGTGTGCCAGCGCCCCGAAGGTCTGCGCCATGGCGCTACCGTCGATCACCGCGAGAACTGGCAGACCGAACGCGATGGCGAGATCCGCGCTCGACGGCGAACCGTCGAAGAGACCCATCACGCCTTCGACCAGGATCAGGTCGGCATCACCGGCGGCCTCGTACAGGCGCGCACGCACGTCATCGTCCCCGCCCATCCAGGGGTCCAATTGATACACGGGCTCGCCACTGGCGCGCGCCAGGATGGTGGGATCGAGGAAGTCGGGGCCCGTCTTGAACACCCGCACCCGCTTGCCCTGACGTGCATGCGCGCGTGCCAGGGCAGCAGTGACGCTGGTCTTGCCCTGCCCGGAGGCCGGCGCGGACACGAACAGCGCGGGGCAGTGGCGACTCATAGCTCGATCCCCTTCTGCGCACGGATACCCGCTTGATACGCGTGCTTGATCACGCGCATCTCCGTCACGGTATCGGCCAGCGCGATCAGTTCATCCGGCGCACCGCGCCCCGTGATGACCACGTGCTGCTGCGGCGGTCTCGCGAGGAGTACCGCCAGCACGCGATCGAGCGGGACATAACCCTTCACCAAGGCGATGTTCAACTCGTCCAGCAGCACGAAATCCATGCTCGCATCGCTCAACATGCCCTCCGCGACTTCCCAGGCCGCCATCGCAGCGGCGATGTCGCGCGCCTTGTCCTGGGTCTCCCACGTATAGCCCTCGCCCATCACGTGATAGCTCAAGGGGCCATCTTCGAACACGCGGAAGAAGGCTTCCTCGCCCGTCGAAAAACTGCCCTTGATGAATTGCACCACGCCGCAGCGGAACCCGTGCCCGAGCGATCGCGCCAGCATGCCGAAGCCCGACGAGCTCTTGCCTTTGCCATTGCCGGTGTTCACCACAAGGACGCCGCGATCGATCGTCGCACGTGCGATGCGGCGATCGATCAGCTCCTTCTTGCGGCGCATGCGGTCGCGGTGGCGCGCCTCGTCGTCCATGGCGGCCCAGGGCGTCGTCTCGTTCATGCCTGCGCCGTACGCTGCCCACGCTGACCGGGCACGAAGCGGAACACGAGTGCCTGGATCACCTGAGCCACCAGCACGTACCCGGCTGCCGCACGCACGAACAGCGGTGCCCACTGAGCGAAGCGCTGGACGTACTCCGCCATGTGCGGTGCCGTATAGCGCCCACCGAGCCAGTAGAAGGCACCGTTGGAGACTGCATAAGACAGCGTTGCACTCACCAGCAGCCCAGCGAACACCAGCGCGTGCGAGCGCAGCGAACCGTCGTAGCGAGGCGCCAGCAGGCGGCCTGCGTACCAGAGCACCGCGTAGGCCAGCGGCATGAATGCATAGGCCACGGTAATGCAGAAGTCGCTGACACCTGCATAGCTCACCGAATACCAGTCCACCAAAACGGAAAGCACGACGAAGGCGACGAAGGCCAGGTGCTTGCGCAGATAGATGCCACCGAGAAAGAACAGTGCCATCGATGCGTCGGGCAGGTGCAACGCATCGCCGAAGTGATGGAAGCGCGTGCCGATCATGACCACGGCGAACAGAGCGGCAACGGCCGCGAACATCGGGCGGGACAGCGGTTTCATGGTGGAACCTCGCAGTGGCATGGAGGATTACGAACGGGGTTGGTAGCGCAGCGTGAGCAGCCAGTTACGGCCAGGCTGGTTGAAGTAGCGGGCGGTCTCGTAATGGCGATCGAACACGTTGTTTGCGGACAGCTCGACCTTCCAGGCCGTCGCAAACGAATACGCCAGGCGAAGATCGGTGAGCGTGTAGCCGCCGAGCCGGTGCAGGTTGCTCGTGTCGTCGTAGCGATACCCGGAGGTGAATACGCTCGCCCCAACGCTCAGCGCACCGAACGAGCGATCGACGTCCACCCGTGCCGTGCGGCGCGCGCGACGCGGCAGAAGGTTGCCGTGATTCGCATCATCGCTATCGTCCTCGGGCTGCAACCACGTGGCATTGCCCGCGAGCCGCCAGTCGCCCAGCGTCGTGTCGCCAGCGAGTTCCACGCCACGGATGCGCGAGCGATCGACGTTGTTCGCACCACCGAAGGGGAACAGCGGCCCCGTAAGGCTCGCGTCGAACACGATGAGGTGATCGATGCGGTTCTGGAACGCGTTGATCGACCAATGCCCCCAGCCCGGCGTGCCGCGCAGGCCCAATTCGACGTTGCGCGAGGTTTCGGGACGCAGATCGGGGTTGCCGTAGTCGGGATAGTAGAGATCGTTGAACGTGGGGGCCTTGAATGCCGTGCCGTAGCTGCCGGTCACCTGCAAGGTGTTCGTCAGCGCGTAGCCGTATTGCAAACTGCCCGTGGTCTTGCCGCCGAACTGGCTGTTCTCGTCGCGGCGGAGGCTCGCCTGGATCGAGTTTGCGCCGAACTCCTGTTGCCACTGCGCGAACAGAGCATGGTTGCGCCGCGCATCGACGAGATAGTCGGTGCTGCCAACGACGCGGTCGCGCTGCCAGTCGAAGCCCACCGTCGTAAGGCCCATGGCACCGCCGATGCGGCCGAGATCGGCCTGGATCGAGGCGAGATCGCGGTGCGTGTTGAAGGTATCGGCGTAGACACCGTCCTTCTCGTCGGTGGAAAGGTCTTCGCTGCGCCCGAGGCTTGCCGTCAACAGCACGTCCTGCGCGGGCTTGTAGCGCACGCGGCCGCCGAGCACCTGCGTGGCCGACGCGGCGAAGTTGCTGTTGGTGCCGTCGTAGTGATTGCGGCCTTCACTGCGCGTGGCATTGGCGTCAGCATCCCATTGTTCGTCGAAGCGCCAGCCGCCCTTGAGCGACAGCGCATTGTTGCGATAACCGTCGCGATCCGGCTCGTAGGTGAAGCAACCGCCACCGCCGGGACTGGGCCTGCCGCGGCATGCATTGATGCCATCGGTCTGGTCGTGATTGGCCTCGACTGCATACCAGCCGTTGGCACCGCGACCGGCAAAGCCGACCGCGCC
>Ga0209674_100370_pt1 | contig 25056 bp, 17 predicted proteins | sample AraplaCvi_mMS_r2_FD_184279 | JGI IMG/M metagenome (GOLD analysis project Ga0209674, IMG submission 184279) | Arabidopsis root microbial communities from North Carolina, USA - plate scrape CL_Cvi_mMS_r2 (SPAdes) (version 2) | ecosystem: Host-associated > Plants > Roots > Endosphere | place: USA... | reverse complement strand
TGACTTACAAAGGCACGCCGGATGCCAACTTCACCGGGCCCGCCATCAAACGCCTGGCCAACGGCAGTTGGCATTACCGGCGCGTCGGGCTGCTCGGCGGCATGAACCATTTGTCGTCGGCTGAGGCCACCGAGTTGGCCAAGACCATTACCCATACTGAAACCATGAGCCCGGCCCTGGTGCCGATGACTCAATACCAGCGCAGCGTGGTCCTGGGAAGCCTGCAAAGCCAGCTGCCTTTCAATGACGCCTTGCGGGTTGCCCGCGCGATGAACGTGGAGCCCGCCATGTTGACTCCGGCGCAGGTTCGCGCCTGGGATATCGCTGTGGACGCGGGCCGAAGGGCTCCGCCGCTGAATCCCTCCCCGCTACCGCTACCGCCACCGCCCAGAGCGGGGACTTCGAGCGTGCGCCAAGGGAGCTCGAGTGGATCACAGGCCGCACCGAGCGCACGTCCGATCGGAGAGACGACCATGGTGGGACCAGCACCGTTTTTTGTGCAGGTCCCACCCCGTATCCCACGCGCGCAGTGGCCGAACGAGGCCTATGTTTACCTGTCGCCCGAGGAGCTCCAGACATCGCTCGGCACCACCACCGTTGCGCTTCCGCAAGCCCGCGTGGGAAATCACCTTGTCGGTGTCACCGCCTATACGCTCACGCCTGATATGCCTTTATCCATGCTACCGCCAGGCGTGATCGGTACCAGGAATCCAAATGCGTCGCTCGCCAGCAGTCATGGCGCCTGGGTACGCATCAACCTCCAGCAGGTCGCAAACCGCGCAAGCACGCCTGCCGGGCCCGTCATGGAACTTTTCAGCGTACCGGACAGCGGCGGCAATGCCTTTTTTCTTCGCCAGACCACGCCGGGTCACTCGCCATGGATGTACGACACACGGCTTGTGCTCCGCACCAACGAGCACGCCTGGGGTTATACGCAGTAGGCCGATATGGCTTGCGTCTCTGCGCGGCCTGTAAGGCCCGCCAGTCCTCGCCTTCCGGTTGGCGGGCGAGGACTGGCGCATACGGAGCGGGTGGGACGCACTGCGTCCACCACGACGGACCATCAGGCCACCCGATCTCCCTCGCCCGGAGGGAGACGGAACTTAGCGATCCCTGACAGTCGCGATCCACCGCCTACAAAATCCAGGATCGCTCACTGTAGGGGCTTCGTACAGCATTCTCAGCCTTCGACGCCACGATGTCCGGTTTACCACCGGCATAACCAAGGGCGAAGCCGAGCTAATTTCTGGAGTCTTTCCAGAGGTAGCTCATATGGACATGCTTCCGCCACAGGCGCCCCCCGCCCACGTTTCCCACGCCAACCAGGCCGCGATCGACATGCTCCAACGCATGCGCGACGCCCAGCAATGGCTAACCGATCAACAGGACGCGCTCTGGGACCTGCCCCGCACGGTGGCCGGTCGCGAGGCTTTTTTTAAGGGACTGGACACCTTCTGGGAAACCCCTGTCGAGCACGCCTCCGGCGAGCCTGCCCGGTCGCGCCGCCACGCCCTGGCTCGTTACCTGGGGCAAGTCGCGCGCGATGATGCCGCCCTGCGGAACAACGACGGCACGCTCTCCGACCAGGCCGCGGCGATCGTCGCCCGCCTTCCATACCAAGGCGGCGCTCTGCCCGACGGCCTTCGCGCCCGCGAGCTGCTCGTCGGCACCACACCCTATGCCGGCGCACTGGTGGTCGAGGACGACAAGCAGCCCGGGCTGGCACTGCTCTTCATGCCCGACAACGGCTGGCAGGTCTTCGAGTCGCTTGATGCGCTCTATCGCGACGCCGGACCGCTCGTCATCCCACGGATGGAACAGGACGAGCTGCCCGATACCAACGTGGCCGCGATCGAGACACAACTCGATATCGGCACCCGGAACGTCGGCGACGTCTCCGGAACTCAACGGGATGCTCAATCCACCACTGTTCTCGATGCCATCAAGGCCCGCATCGAGGCCTCCTTCCTCGACTCCCGCCCCATCACCGGCGAGGTCTTCGATACGTTGGCACGCCGCCTCATCGCGCGTCAGCGCGAGCGCGCCTCCACCGTGTATGACCTGGCACTCGACGACACGCATCTTCAGGACTCCCTGCCGGAGGCCATCAACCTGCACCAACTGCTCGACACACACGCCATCGTGCGCCATCGCGATCTTGCCCTGGCCGCCGTGCGCCATCAGGAGCGCCTGGACAAGCAGCCGATCAAGATCCGCAAGCATTGGCAGGATGCTGTCCTCGCCTTCAACGACAGTATCCAAGAAGCGAATGAGCTGAACGTCATCCCCCCCATCGCCACCTTTGCCGAAGCCGAACTCACCAAGGCGCTGAAGAAGCGTGGCATCGACATCCCGGCGCCGGCTCTCTACGTGGCCCATGCACGCCGCACGATAACGACCATGAAGACCTCCCTCAAGGGCATCCGCTTCCCCTCCGAGACGCTCTCGCTGATCGAACTGGCCTTCCGCAACATCAGCTCCCTGCCGACTGATGGCTTGACCGTCGTCCGTGCCGACGGAACCCCACGAGACGACATCTCCGCAGACGCGCTGCGCGAGATCGTTCGCGATCTGGACCTGCCCAACGCCTACGCGCAACATCTGGACGAAGCCCTGGGCAGCAGCCCCGAAGGCCTCCTGCAGCGGGCCCTGGCGTCGGATGTGCTCAAGGCGCGCATGCGCTTCGAGGCCGCCGATGCCCGCCTGTCCTACTTCGATGCGGACGAGCCCCGCTCGTTCATGGACGATCGTCTGGAACGCGGCTTCCAGTGGGTCCAGGCCGTGCTCGATCACCCCGACCCGGCCCAGCGTGCCAAGGTCGAGCGTCACGAAATCGTCGTCCATCAACTCACCTACAAGGGCTCGCCCCTGACCGGCGTCTTCATGATCGCCGCACGCCAGCGCAAGGCGGTGGCGCGTGTCGTGCTCTACACCCCCGATGCACCCGACGGCATCGCCTTCCGTGAGTTCGACGATTGGAACGACCTCAACCAGCGATTCATCCTCGATCGCCGCTTCGAAAGCTATCTGCTCGACCGCCTGCCGACCGAGTACACCGAGGTCGACGACCAGGGGAAGCGCCATTTCAAGACGGTCAAGCTCAACGGCCGTTCCGTCGATTGGGTACTCGGGACCGGAAACTGCCTGGAATGCACGCAGATACCCGAGAATTTCCAGGAGCGCGAGGTGACCGGCTCCTTTCTCGACGCCGCCTACGACACCACCATTGCCCTGGCCAAGCGCAACGCCCATCACATTTCTCGGACCAGTCTTCGGGCCCAGGTCGACGGCTGGTTCGACGTCGTTATCGGCTGGAACCTGCCTTTGAACGTCGCCCGCGAGGTGGTCGTCGGCACGATCCAGAGCATTCCCAACACCGCCAATGCGGCCTGGCGCTTCTACGACCACGTCAAGGCCGGTGAATCCATCGAAGCCCTCTCGGCCTTCGCCACGGCCTATGGCTCCGCCGTGCTCCTCGCACACCCCTTCCGCTCACCGCGCTCCATCGGCGGCTCCTACGTGCGCAATGCCTTCCAAGCCAAGGGTTTCGTCCATAGCGGTCGAACCCTGATGGCCCCCGATGCCGTGTTCGAGAAGCGCTTCATCGCCAAGGGCGTGAGTGCCCCTGCCGGCCCCGCGCCCGCCTCGGGCGTCTACACCATCGGCGTCGATCGCTTCATCCATCAGGGCGGCAAGTTCTATCAGGTGCGCTTCGATTCCAACATCAATGGCTGGCGGTTGACCTACAAAGGCACGCCGGATTCCACCTTCACCGGCCCGGCCATCGAACGCCTCCCCGGCGGGCAATGGTACTACCGACGCGTCGGATTGCTCGGCGGTATGGACAATGTCTCGATGGATCAGCTCACCACATTGAGCACGACCCTCCGCAATACCGCGACGCTCGCCCCTGAATTGCAGCCGCTATCGCAATACCAGCGAAGCGTGGTGCTGGGCAAACTGCTCGATCAATTGGGCTTCGATGACGCGCTGCAGGTCTCTCGCGCGATGAATGTGCAACCGGCTGCTGTGTATGCATCGCATCTTCATGCCTGGGACGTCGCTGTCGCTGCCGGCCGACAGGCGCCCTTGCAGAATCCGCGCCCAGTCACGCTGCAACCCTCCTCCGGGTCATCGAGTGCAAGCACCAGTAGCGCAAGCCAGGTCCCGGGCCCATCGCGCTCAGTGGGTTCGCCCATTGCCGGCACACAGACGCAGCTGTGGGAGACGATTGCGACGCGGTTTCACAACGCCCCTGTCCGTGGAAAGGGTTTTTATTGGCCAAAGACCGTCTACGTCTTTATGTCGCGGCGCGAACTCGCCGCAGCGTTCAAACCGCCGGGCCTCGTCATCCCGCAAGCCCAAGTGAACGGCCAGACCATGGGCGTACTCGCATTCAGGGTACCGAGGTCGTCGCACTACCTGCAGGCTCCTTACGAGGTCAGCCGACAGCCTTCGGTAGCGCAGCTGGGCATCAATACCGAGGCATGGGTACGGATCAGGCTCGATCCGCTTGGCGCCCGAGTGAGGCAAGGTGGAGGAACACCCCCACAGCTTCTCTTGGTGCCGAGATCGAACAACAACACCTTCGTCCTGCGCCAACAGCCGCTAGATGGCACAACGTCAGCCGGCGCCGCCGCCAGCGCGGACATGACCTTGCTCCCTGGCGAGTTCACATGGGGGTACACCGACCTGATGTCGACGTCTGCCCCACCGACCAGTGGCGTATCACTGCCCCGATAGGACTGACCCGCGGTCGTTGCGCTCCGGCGCAACGACTCGCTCCGACCCTCTCCGCCTTCACCCCACGAGCGGCTGGTCCAACCACTGCCGGCCCGCATCGTATTCCCAACGGTAGCTCATATGGACATGCTTCCCCCGCAGGCGCCCCCTGCCATCACGCAAGGAACGAACCAGGAGTCGATCGACGCCGTATCTCGGCTGGTCGACACACATGCATGGCTGCTCGATCAGCAGACCGCTGTTCCCGTCACTCCGGAATTGCGCAGCGCTGACGCGTTGGCGACTTACTTAACCACCTTGGACGCTTTCTGGGCGGCATCGGTGGCGAACGCCGATGGCGGTCCCGATGTGCCGCGATCGGCTGCTCTGGCGTCACGATTGGCTTCGCTCATGCGGGACGAGGCCGTATTGCGTGTCGCCGATGGCACGCTGACACCCGAGGCCGGCGAACTTGCCCTGCGTTTTGCGCGTTCGCGTGGCGGCTCGCTGCCCCCCGGTCTGCACGCCGCGGAGTTGCTGCTCGACGGCGCTCCGGACATCGGTGCGGTCGTCGTTACTGATGAACGCATGCAGGACCTCGCACTGCTGTTCACGCCGGCGCGCGGGTGGGATGCCTTCGGCTCGCTCGCCGAGCTCCACGAGGAAACCGAGTATCGGGTCAATCTCGACATCGCACAGGGTACGCCTCCCCCGGTCGTCCCGGTCGAAGACCGCCACGTGTTCGACGACATCCTGCGAGTGGATTCTCGCGAAATCGTTGGCGATCCGTTCGACGCCATGACGGCTCGTCTCCTCGAAGTACAACAGGAACGCCTGCGCAACCTCGTGGCCGATGTCGAAGAGGGCATTGTCGATGCCGGCGGCGACGGCCAACATGCACCGACCATCCCCCAACTGAGCGAATGGCTCGATACCGCCTCGCTGCTGCGAACACGCAATGCGCGACTTGCCGCGACCCTTCTCGAAGAGCGGATGGCGTCCGTACCCGTGCATGTGCAGAACGAATGGCTGGACGCCGTAGAGAAGCATCAGGCCGAGTTGGAGAACAGCCAGGGGTTCGATGAGGATGGGGCGTCCAATCTCGTGACATTGCGCGATTTCGCGCATCGGGCTGTGAAAGCGAGCCTTGCCATAATGGGGCTGTCCCTCGACCCGGACGATGTGACCATATCTGCATACAAATGGCCGAAGGACGCGTTCTACGTCGAGCAGGACCTGACGAAAGCGACACCTCTGGAAACCGTCTCTCTGACTGATCTGGCCCTCAAGAACATCAGCATCCTGGACAGTCGATTTCTGGTGGCGACCGGCCCGGACGGGCAGAACCTGTCGCGACCGCTCACGCACGGCGCCATCATGCACCTGGTTCGCGATCTCGACATAGCGCTGAAGTACCACGATTACCTGCTCGCAACCCTAAAAACCTCGTCCCGAGGCCAGCTCATCCGCGCACGCTCCGTCGAACTGCAGCGCGCACGCATGCGTCTCGACCTTGCCGAGGCCCACGTATCTCAGCATCTACCGGACGAGTCCGATCAATTCCTGCCGGATCGTCTGAACCGGGGCTATAGCTGGGTGAAGGCCATCGTCGATTCGCCTTCGCCGCAACTGCGTGCGCAGGTGGAGCGACACACGATCGTTGCCAGTCAAATCACCTACAACGGCGCCGTGGTGAATGACGTGCTGATGATAAGCGCGGAGCAGGAGCTTGCCGTGCCCAACGTGGTGTTCTACACGCCTGACGCCCCCGACGGCCTTGCGTTTCGCGAGTTTCGCTCGCGCGCGGAGGCCAATGCCGCGTTCTCCAACTCCTCGGCCTTCGACGAATATCTTCTGGATCGACTGCCTAACGATGCCGCGGTCGTGGAGGCGGGCCGGCGAGGCCGCAAGTTCGCGCGAAGCGCCGCTAGCGAACGATTCCGCTGGGTATTTGCACAGCCGTCGGACTCGCCGTCACGGCCTCGCAGGGCGTATCTGTTCGGCGAAACGGCGATCGAAGGAAATGTGTTCGAGGCGCAATACGATGCCGCCCTGTCGGTCATGACGCGGAATATCCAACCCTTTGCGCGCACGAGTTCCGCGGCGCTCGCCGACGAGTTTCCCGACATTGACGTGGAACGCGTTCAAAGACGGTTCTCCGCATTCATAGGAAGACCGTTCAATGCCGCCTGGCGAGGCTATGACAGGATCAAAGAGGGCGACTACTCAGAAGGCTTCCTCGAATTCACCGAAGCCTACGTCGCCGCGCTCGACTACGTTCCTATTCCCGCACTCAAGTCATTGCCCGCACTCAATTCATTGTCCGCACTCAAGTCACTTCCCGCGCTCAAGTCATTGAAGGGCCCCGCGATCATGGTGCGCACCGCGAACCAGTCACGGAACGTGAGCGCGACCGGCAAGCGGCTTCGCGATGCGGATACGGTATTCCCCGCCGCCTATCGTTCGACGGCCGATGCATCGAAGGCGCACTCGGTGGAACGCGGCATCCATTACATCGATGGGAAGCCCTATATCCAACAGAATCGCGAGATGTACGCTGCGCGCTTCGATAGCGCCAACGGGACGTGGCGAATTATGCAGCCTGGTGCCCCGATCACTGCGTATGCCATCCCTGTCGTCAGGGATTCGAGCGGTATCTGGCGCTTCAACCGCAACGTGGGTCTGCTCGGTGGGAGCCCATCCGCCCGGCCGCCGGACCTATCCGCGATCCTGCGCAAGACCACGCGGCACGATCCCACCACGCGCGGCATGACGGGCCAGCAACTCGCGACCATGGAGCGGCAACTGATCCAGAAGACAGGCAGTTACGAGGGGGCGCAGGCGCTGGCCCTGCGGCGCTCGCAGCTGCTTCCGATGCGCGAAAGCGAAAGCGGATACTGGAAAGCCGCCAGCGACGCTGCCCGGACCACCACCACGGCCCGACCGGCCGCATCGCGTTCGATGCAAGCGGCTCTGCCTGGACGCCTCCCTGGCCGCACCCACGACCTCATCCCGGTCGATCGCTCCCTTTGGCCCGCGACGGTGCGCCACTTCACACGAGCGGATTCCCTCGCCAGCATCCGGACGGACTATTTCCTGAATCAATCGCTCAGGCGTCGCAACTATCCTGCCGGCGTCTACGTGACCACGATGGACCCCGCGACCGCCACCCGGGAGCAGATTGCCCGCGCCATATCGGGCCACAACCGGTGGCGGAGAGGCGGCAATTTTCAGAAGAAAATGGACACCTGGCTGGAACTCGACACCAGCAAATTGCCCCCAGGAACCACGATCTACAGAGTCTCCAACACAGCCGAGGGTACTTATGTGGTTCGGCCGCCGACGCTGACATCGGGTGCGCACGCTGCGAAGACCGGCGGACCTGTGCTACCCGCCCTTAATGTCCGTGGTGCGATTACCTCCACAAGACAGTGGAGCAGCAGGCCGGCACTCGATTAGGGACTCGTGAGGGAGCTTGGAGGGCGGCACGGCGATGGCATACTGGGCCTTTCTCAACCCGGATGATCCCCTGCGATGCGTCTGCTTCCCGTGTTTGCCCTCACCATGGCGTTCCCCGTCGTGGCCTTCGCCGCCGATCCCCACTCCTATGCTCAGCCGGAGGCGGTCCGCGTCACTCACCTGGACCTCGACCTCAAACTGGACTTCGGCAAGCGCGAACTGGCAGGCAACGCCACCCTCAAGCTCGACTGGAAGGATTCGCACGCAAAAGATCTTGTGCTCGACACGCGCGATCTGAAGATCGCACGCGTGGAGTCGCTCGACACCTCGGGCAAGGCGTCTCCGCTGAAGTTCGCACTGGCGCCGCGCGACAAGGAACTGGGCTCCAAACTGACCATTGAAGCCCCTGCGCATCCGGCCAGCGTACGCATTACCTACGCCACCGTGCCGGAAGCCTCCGGACTGCAATGGCTCACGCCGGAGCAGACGGCGGACAAGAAGCAACCCTTCATGTTCTCGCAGTCCGAATCGATCCATGCGCGTTCGTGGGTGCCGCTGCAGGATTCCCCCGCCATTCGCTTCACCTACGATGCGCACGTCAGCGCGCCGAAGGACGTACGCGTCGTGATGAGCGCCATCAACGATGCGAAGCATCCGCTCAATGGCGACTTCACCTTCGACCAACCCCATCCGATTCCGTCCTACCTTCTGGCGATCGCTGCCGGCGATCTGGCGGTGAAGGAAACCGGCCCGCGCAGCGCGGTGTATGCCGAACCGAGCGTCGTCGGCAAGGCGGCCCACGAGTTCGAGGACACCGAGAAGCTGATCGCCACGACCGAGCAGCTTTATGGCCCGTACGCCTGGGGTCGCTACGACATCCTGGTGTTGCCGCCCTCGTTCCCGTTCGGCGGCATGGAAAACCCGAACATGACTTTTGCGACGCCGACCGTGTTGGTGGGCGACAAGAGTCTTGTGTCGCTGGTGTCGCACGAGCTGGCGCATTCCTGGTCGGGTAATCTCGTGACCAGCGCGGCATGGCGCGACATCTGGTTGAACGAGGGCTTTACCACCTACGTGCAGGGCCGCATCACGGAAGCGGTCTACGGCAAGCCGCTCGCCGACGAGGAAGCGCTGCTTTCGGCGCGCGAACTGCAGAAGACCATCGGCGATATGCCCGCCAATTCGCAAAAACTCACGCCCGATCCGCGTGGTGTCAGCGCGGACGATGCGTTGTCCGCCGTGGCATACGACAAGGGCTCCTGGTTTCTGCGTACGCTCGAGCAGCGCTTCGGTCGCGAGAACTTCGACGCCTATATGAAAGGCTACTTCGCGCACTTTGCCTTTCAGAGCATCGACACCGACACGATGTTCGCGTACCTGAAGGCCAATCTGCTCGACAAGTATCCGGGCAAGATGAGCGAGGCCGAGGCGCGCGCGTGGATCTGGCAGCCCGGCATCCCGAAGGACGCGCCGCTGCCGTCTTCGCCACGCTTCGATAGCATCGATCACCAGCGCGACGACTTCCTTGCCGGCAAGCTCTCCGCCGACAAGCTGGATGCCAAGACCTGGAACACCCAGGAATGGATGTACTTCCTCGATCGCCTGCCGGACGTCACGCCGCTGGCAAAGATCAAGGAGATCGATACGGCCTGGCATCTCACCGGCACCCCGAACGCTGAGATCGGCATGCGCTGGTACGCCCATGCGATCGCAGCGGGCGACAAGGATGTCTGGACGGCTGCTGCCGAACACATGACGCGGATTGGTCGCCTGTATCTGACGACCCCCGTCTATCGCGCGTTCGCCCGCACGCCTGAAGGCCTGGCTTTCGCCAAGGCGACCTACGCCAAGGCGAAGAGCGGTTACCACCCCATGACTCAGCAGGCCGTGGAACGCATCCTCGCCGGCACGCCCAAGAAGAAATAACGCAGTCTGCGGCAACGCCGCCGCGAAAGAACGCTTGCATCCCACCGCGACGCCCCGCATCTTGCGGGGCGTCCTTCCGCCCAGGCTCCGTCCCCATGGCCAATACCCCATCCCCCGTCACCTCGACCACTCGGCCACTCTGGCAGCGGCTGCTGTTGCGTCGATTGAAGTTTCTCGTGGTGGTGGCGCTCGTGCTGGGAGTCGGCGCGGGCCTGGTCTATCTCTTCACACCCTCCCTGCTGCTCAAGGCGGATGCCGCGCGCCTCGCGATGTCGGCGCACGTGCAGAAGAAAACGATGATCGCGGGGGATACCACGTGGTCGTATTACGAGGGCGGCGACGGCCCGACCATCGTGCTGTTGCACGGCTTCGCGGCGAACAAGGAAGTCTGGCTGGAGACAGCCAAGGGCCTGACCGATCATTTCCATGTGGTGATCCCGGATCTCGCTGGCTGGGGCGAGTCATCGCGCAACGACAACGGCGACTACGGCATCCCCGCCCAGGCGACGCGCCTGGAGGCCTTCGTTGCTGCCGTCGGGGCCCAGCGTTTCATGCTGGTCGGTCATTCGATGGGGGGCGCGATAGCAGGCGTCTACGCCGAGCAACATCCGGAGCGCGTCGCCAGCCTGATGCTGGTCAGCTCAGCGGGACTCAGCTTCAAGGAAAACGACTTCGTGCGTGACGTGAAAGCCGGTCGCGATCCGTTTCTTCTCCACGACCGGGCCGATCTCGATGCGCTGCTCTCGCGCATCTACCTCACGCCGCCGTCCATCCCGGGCCGCCTGAAAGATGCACTCGTCGAGCGCAACGAGAAGGACCATGCGTTCATCGAGCACACGTTCGCGGAACTGACCCAGCCCGCACAGGCCTATGCGCTCGATCCGGTGATCGGGAAGCTCGCCATGCCCGTGCTGGGCCTGTGGTGCCGCGAGGACAAGATCATCGACGAGTCCGCGCTCGACACCCTGCGTAACGGCCTCAAGAGCTCGCCCTCCATCGGCGCCACGGTGCTCAACGGCTGCAACCACATGCCGATGCTGGAAAAGCCGGACGAAACGGCGCGGATCATCACCAGCTTTGCATTGGCACACTGAGGCTGCCGCGCTAGCGCGCGGTCAGTCGGCGACGTCGGCAATCAAGCGATCCAATTGCCGCTTCAATGCGCTGCCGTTGGTCCGCAGCCAGGCACGCTGTTCCTTGTAGTCAGGCGAGAGCGCTTCCACCCAGTGCCAGAACTTCGGCGAGTGATTGCGCACCTTGAGGTGACACAACTCGTGCACCAGCACATAGCGAAGCGCCGCGGGCGGCGCCAGCGCGAGCGCAAGGTCAAGGTTGATCCTGTCGCGCGTGTCGAGGCTTCCCCACAGGCTCTTCAAGGGTCGAATGCGTAACGCGGTGGGCGCGGCGCTGATCTGCGGAATGTAGGCCGGCAGCCAGCGTGATACGTCACGACGGATCTGCATCTCGAAATGCGTGGCAAGCAGCCCACGCGCGACGAGCAGGGCACGCGTATGCGGCCGGGGAATCTGCAGCACGATCTGGCCCGGCTCGTGCTCGACGCGGGGATACGATCCTTCCGCCCAGTCGAGCACGACGTCCTCGCCGCGGAACGGAAACGTGGTCGGCACGCCGACGCGCAACGGCGGCAGCGGTTCGGCATCGAGGTTGAATTCGCCGAGCTTCTGCTCGAGCCAATCGACGTGATGACGGAGGAAGGCCGTCATCTGCGCCACGTGCGTACCGTTGGGATAGGTAAGCCGGGCGCCCTTGGGCGTGACCGTCAGGCGCAAACGACGAGCGCGTGGATGCGCCGCTTTCAGCACACGGATAGTGCTGCCCCCTGGGGCAGTCAGTTCAAGCCACTCACCGTCTTCCGATGCCATGTCGCGATTCTCTTGCTGATCCCGACGAACATCCCACGAACGCGTGTCACGCCTTGCGACTGTCGCCTCACTCCGGCCGGGGCAGCTTGAACCACTCTTCCAGCTTGCTCAGCAGGCGACCGTATTCCAGGGTCATCAAGGCGAAATTGGCGTCCATCTCGGCCGCCGCCGATTCGGGGCTGTCTGCCTGTTCATCGAGCACGACGTCCGTGAACTTGATTTTACGCAGGATCAGGTCTTCGCCAAGTACAAAGGAAATGCGGTCGTCGAAGACCAGACCCAACTGAAAGACCTGTTTACCCGTGCGCAGGTGCTCCCGAATCTCATCGGTATCGAGATCTTGCCGACGGCACCGGGCAATGGCGCCGGTAGCTGTGGCAGGGTCGCGCAGTTCGCACTCGTCCCCCAAGGCCAGGCCGGCCGGCAACTCGCCCGTCGCCACCCAGTGAGTCATCAGCACCCGGGGCGACTCCTCCGGCGCCAGCGGCACCGCGGGGAAGCTGCCAAGGGCCTCGCGAATCTGGCTCAGGGTGTTTTCGGCCGACTTGCGGCTGGACGTATCCAGCACGAGCCAGCCGGCTTTCTTGTCTGCATAGGCTTTCATGCGCGAGCTGCGCACGAAGGCGCGCGGCAGCAGCTCGTTCATGACATCGTCCTTGATCTTCTTGCGCTCGCGCCCACTGATCTTGCGTCCTTCCTCCTCGGCGATCTTCTGCACGCGGTTGGCCAGCTCGTCGTTCACCACGGCGGCCGGCAGGAGCTTATCTTCGCTGCCCACCGTGACCATCGTATGGCGACCCACGCTATGCGTGAGCGCTTCCTCGTTGCGACCGAGCGGCGAGACGAAGCCGCGTGTGGACATCTCCATCGGACCGACCGGCCGCAGCCGGTGCTCGGGCAGCGCCTCGTCGAGGCGTTCCAGGTCGGCGGCGACAGGCTCGGAAAAACGGAACAGCGTCAGATTGCGAAAGAACATGGATCGACAAATCTCGTGCGAAGGAGAAGCCATGACGGGCGCCGTGGCGCCCGTCGGCGAAGAATGCGGTAGAGCGGAAGCTAGACGACGCTGGCGATGGCTTTCGCCACGCGGTCGAGGTTGCCCTGGTTGAGGGCGGCGACGCAGATACGGCCCGTGCCCACGGCATAGATGCCGTATTCCGTGCGCAGGCGTTCCACCTGCGCGGCCGACAGGCCGGAATACGAGAACATGCCGCGCTGCCGCTCGATGAAGGCGAAGTCGCCCGCATCGGCGAGGCGCTCGACCAACCCGCGGCGCATCGCGCGAATACGCTCACGCATCTGGCCCAGTTCGGTTTCCCAGGTCGCACGCAGGTCGTCGTGGTTGAGCACCGCCGAAACCACGGCGGCACCGTGCGTCGGCGGATTGGAGTAGTTCGTGCGGATCACGCGCTTGACCTGCGATTGCACGCGCAGCGCCTCATCGTGCGAGGCGGTGACGATCGACAGCGCGCCGACACGCTCGCCGTACAACGAGAACGACTTGGAGAACGAGCTGGCGACGAAGAAAGACAATTGCGCGTCGGCGAACAGGCGGACTGCGACCGCGTCTTCTTCGATGCCGTCACCGAAGCCCTGGTAGGCGATATCGAGGAACGGTACAAGGCTGCGTTCGCGCACGGTGTCGATCACGCGCTTCCAGTCGTCGACGCCGAGATCGACGCCCGTCGGGTTGTGACAGCACGCGTGCAAAACAACGACGGCACCCTGAGGGAGCTTCGCGAGTCCGGCCAGCATCGCGTCGACGTCGACATCGTGCGTGGCAGCGTCGTAGTACGGGTATTCCACGACGGAGAAGCCGGCACCCTCGAACAGCGCGCGGTGGTTCTCCCAACTCGGGTTGCTGATGGAGACCGGCACCGAAGGATTGAGGCGCTTCAGGAAATCCGCACCGACCTTGAGCGCACCGGTGCCACCGAGCGCCTGCGCCGTGACGACGCGGCGGTCGGCCAGCAGCGGCGACGAGGCGCCAAAGAGCAGCTTCTGCACCGCGCTGTCATAAAGCGCAATGCCGTCGATCGGCAGATAGCCGCGCGGCAGTTGCGCTTCCAGGCGCGCCTTTTCGGCTTCGCGCACCGCGCGCAGCAGGGGCACGTGACCGTTTTCGTCGTAGTACACGCCAACGCCGAGGTTGACCTTGTCGGCACGCGTGTCGGCACCAAACGCTTCGTTGAGGCCGAGAATCGGGTCGCGCGGAGCGAGTTCGACGGAAGAGAACAGGGTCATGGTCGGAAAGCCTTGAAACGGGTGGGCAGAAGAATCATTCGTTGGCATCGTCGGTCGGGCCACCAGCAAGCCATGCATGGGCATCGGCACGCTTTGCACCTTCCCGCGCACCGAGGCTCGCGAAATCGAACAGGTTACGGTCGGTCAATTGCGACGGCGCGACATTGCCCATCGCGCGGAAGATCGTCTCGCTACGGCCGGGATGGGATTTTTCCCAATCCTGCAGCATGCGCTTCACGACCTTGCGCTGCATGTTCTCCTGCGAACCGCAAAGATTGCAGGGAATGATGGGGAAAGCACGCGCTTCCGCATAGGCGGCGATGTCGTCCTCGCGGCAATAGGCCAGCGGACGGATGACCACGTGGCGGCCATCGTCGGAGCGCAGCTTCGGCGGCATCGCCTTGAGGCTGCCCTGGTAGAACATGTTCAGGAAGAACGTGCCGAGGATGTCGTCGCGGTGATGGCCCAGCGCGATCTTGGTGATGCCATGGGCAGCCGCCCAGTCGTACAGCGCCCCACGGCGCATACGCGAACACAGGCTGCACATCGTCTTGCCCTGCGGAATGACCCGGGTGACGACGCTGTACGTGTCCTGCTCGATGATGTGGAACGGCACACCGCGCGCCGTGAGGTATTCGGGCAGCACGTGGGCCGGGAAGTCCGGCTGCTTCTGGTCGAGGTTGACCGCGATGAGATCGAAACGCACCGGCGCCTTGGCCTGCAACGACAGCAGCATATCCAGCAGGGTGTACGAGTCCTTGCCGCCGGACAGGCACACCATCACCTTGTCGCCGTCCTCGATCATGCCGAAGTCGGCAATGGCCTGCCCGACCTGATGACGCAGGCGCTTGGCGAGCTTGCCGGCTTCGTAGGTCTGCTTGCGGAGGGCTTCGGGGGTGGCGGACATGTGGCGATCGGGGCACCGGCCTGGGGAAGGGCCCATTGTAGCCGCTGCGGCCGCGTTCGCTGGCGTTACAATGGCGGAACCCCCGCCGCCCGGCCGAACGCCATGCAGGTCCAGGATCCCGCTCAGCTAACCCAGCGCCTCGCCGAACTGAAGGTGGAGCATCGCGACCTCGATTCCGCCATCGAACACCTGGCCACCTCGATCAGCCGCGACGAACTGCAGCTCACCCGCCTGAAGAAGCGCAAGCTGCTGCTGAAGGACACCATCGCCCGCATCGAGAGCAGTCTCATCCCGGACCTGGACGCCTGACCCGCCATGACCCCCGATCGCCTGGAAAGCACGTACGTCACGCTGGAACCGCTGTCACTGGACCACGTCGGGGCGCTGGAGCAGGCCGCGGCGGACGGCGAACTGTGGGATCTATGGTTCACCTCGGTGCCCCGGCCCGGCCTGATGACGGCGTACGTGGAAGCGGCCTTGCGCGGCCAGGAAGAAGGGCGGATGTGCCCGTGGGTCGTACGCGAGAACGGCAGCGGCGAGATCGTCGGATCGACGCGCTACTACGACATCGTCAGCGACCCGTCCCGTGTCGCCATCGGCTACACCTGGTACGCGCGCCGCTGGCAGCGCAGCCACGTGAATACCGCCTGCAAGCATCTGCTCCTGGCAAACGCCTTTCAGCAGGTGGGTGCGGTGGCCGTCGAGTTCCACACCGACGCCTATAACCAGGATTCTCAGCGCGCCATCGAGCGACTGGGCGCCAAGCGCGAGGGCGTGCTCCGCGCACACAAACGCCGCAACGACGGTTCGCTGCGCGACACCGTCTGCTACAGCATCCTCGCCACCGAATGGCCGGATGTAGACAAGTGGCTCCAGTCGCGCCTGCGTCGCCTGGCGCCGCGCTGACGGATCACGCGGCGCCCCAGCGATGGCCATGGCTCAACGCATGGCGACCGCGTCAGGATGGGAAGGCTTCACCACCAGCGTCGCCGTCATGCCTGCGGCCAGCACCGTACCCGGCGGCATGTGGGCGGTATCGATCTTCACCCGGACCGGCACACGCTGCGCCAGGCGCACCCAGTTGAAGGTGGGGTTCACGTCGGCGAGCAGGTCGCTTCCGGTGGGATTCTCGGCATCGGTGATGCCGTGTGCGACGCTTTCCACCGTGCCCTTGAGGTGCACGCCACCGCTCATCAGGCGGATATCGACCGGATCGCCCACGCGAAGGCCCGGCAGCTTGGTTTCCTCGAAGTAGCCGTAGACCCAGTACGAGTGGCTGTCGATCAGCGCGAGACGCGCCGCACCCGCGTTGGCGTAGTCGCCCACGCGCACGTCGAGATTGGTGATATAGCCATCCACCGGGGCGCGCACTTCCGTGCGATCCAGATTCAATTGCGCGGACGCCAGTTCCACCTGGGCCTGCGCCACCGCAGCGAGTGCCTGCTGCTGCGCGGCGCTGGCCTGCTTGGTGCTGGCTTGCGCCTGCTGCCAACCGGCACGCGCTGCATTCGCCGCAGCCGCAGCATTCGCCTTGTCTTCAGCCGAAATCACGTTGTTGATGAGTCGCTGCCGCCGCTCCGACTGGGCTGCGTACATCTCGAAGTTCGCGCGGCTCTGCTGCGCACCGGCCGATGCCGCATTGATGCTCGCGCCGGCCGCCCGCGCGGCCGCCTCGGCGGCGTGGAGATTCGCCTCCGCCTGGGCCACGGCATTCTGGTAGCGCGCCTTGTCCACGACGAAGAGCAGATCGCCCTTCTTCACCGTCTGGTTGTCCACCACGCGTACGTCGGTCACCAGGCCCGCGACGTCGGGAGCGACACGCACGATTTCCGCGCGGACGCGGCCATCGCGGGTCCACGGCGAATACATGTAGTGCTTCCACAAGGCGTGGCCGACGAAGGCCGCCACAACCACGATGGCGGCAGTGATGGTGAAGCGGATGAGGGAGGCAAGTTTCATGACGACATCACTCAATGCAGGAACAGCGCGAAAGCGCCGAAGACACAGACGAACACGGCAAACCGGAACAGCGGCGGATGCCAAACGAGTCGGTAGAAACCGAGGCGGCCAGCCAGTCCGTCGAGCAACCAGAGCACCAGAAGCGCAAGCACGAACAGAACGAGCAAGCCCGGAATCAGGGCGTCGCCGAGTGCGATTTCACGGGGCATGGGCGATCTCCTCGCTGAGAGGCGTGTCGGGCATGTACGCCGCCAGGACGGACTCGCCGTCGAGCAGCGCCATGCGGATGAGATGAAGGTGTTCGAGCAGCGACGCCATACCGGTGTGCTCGCCAACGCCCGCGATGGCCGTGGCAACGGCATCGCGGGCCAGCAGATAGCCCTGCGCATCCGGGCGTTCGTAGAAGCGCGCCAGCGTGCGCAGCGACGCTTCGAGATGAGGACGCAATGTCGCAGGGATCTCCTGTTGCGCCATATCATGGCGTAGTTCGATCAGCGCCCTGCCCGTCTCGTGCACGGCCAGCGCCCAGGCGATCAGGCTGCGCGAATCCGCGCTGCCCGGCTCGGTCTGCGCGACGACCTGGCTGAAGAGGTCGTGGTTCACGCTCTCGAAGCGATGGCGCAGCCCCGGCAAGGGCGCCTCCGCGGCCAACGCAACCTGTGCGCGCAGGCGGGCCAACTGGCGACGGCGTAGCCACACGCTGCCGATGGCGGGCGGAATCACCACGAAAGACATCGCCGCGGCACCCAGGCCCACTGCCTGCGCCACGGCATCGTTGATGAAGTGAGCAGGATCGTAGGTCTGCCCATTCTTCAACGCGAGGATGTACGCGAAGCCCATGGCCCAGCCGAGCCCATGCGAGGCGTAGCGGGGGCTCATCATCATGACCAGGCCCACGGCAAGAAACGGGGCCACGCCGATCACCAGCAAACCGTAGCCGTCCAGTTGCGTCAGCACGAAGAACTCGCAGACGAAGCCCGCCAGCATGCCGCCGATGTAACCGAGCGTGACGTACCAGGTCACCCGCGTCGGATTGGGCGTCGTCGCGAACAGACCGGCGAAGACGGTAGCGAGCAACATGGCGCTGGCGCCTGAGGGCCACGCACTCTCGATCCAGTAAGCGCCGAGCACCAGCATGGTCAACGTCGTGCGGATCGTGGCAATGCCCGCGCCGAGGAAGTCATTGCTTCGGTCGAAGCGCACCCGTTCGGCAGCGCCGCCAATGACGTGCGGCGCCTGCAGCATCGCTGCGGCGTCGACGTAGTCATGCAGTTCTGCCGCGAAACGGTGTAGCAGGGATGCACCGGTATCGAAGTCGCGCAGGTCCTGTTCCCCGTCGAGCCCAGCGCGAAGACGCGTCGCGTTGGCGTGCATGGCGTCGCGTGCCATCGTCAGGCGTGGCAACAACACGCGTGCCGCCGCGCCGGCCTCGATAGGCGCATCCAATGCCTCCCCCAGCGGCGCGTATAGTCGAATCAGGGCCTGCGCGGCTGCGTCACGCCGCGCGCGCTCAAGGCGATTGATGAGGTGATGCAGCGACTGAAAGCTCGTGGAGGCGGCCATGAAGCGTTGGTTGAACAAGCGCAGATGGTTACTCCGCGAGCGCGCTTCCGCATCCTCGAAGATCACCGAGCTGCGCAGGTCTTCCAGCGCGACGGCGGCACGCACGAAGCGCAGATGCGCGCGTTCCATGGAATCGCGCGGAATCGCACCGCCGACGCTGTCGCGGACGAAGCCGACAAAGTGAGCGAACTGCTCGCGCGCCGTACGGCGCAATACGTCGCGCATGCGGCTGGGGAACACCACGTCGCTCACCACGCCGCTCACCAGCAGGCCCAACAGCACTTCGCTGATGCGCGCCGTCGCCGAATCGAACACGGCCGGCGGATTGTCGATCACGGGAATGGCGATGATGGCGGCCGTATAGCCACCGAGCACGAAGGCATAGGACTTGAAGTTGCGGTAAAGCGTGGCGCCACCCGCGCAAAGACCGATCCACAACGAAAGCGACACCAGGAACAGGTCACGCTGCTGGGGGAACATGGCAACGATGGTCACGCCCGCCACGGCACCGGCCAACGTGCCGAGCGCACGATAGAAACTCTTCGCCAGCACCATACCCGCCTGGCGGTTGGCAACGATGATGGTCGTCAGCATGGCGGTGGACGGCGCCGGCAGCGCCAGCCGCATCGCGATCCAGCCGGTCACGAAGAACGCCAGCAGCGTCTTTGCCACAAACAGCCAGGTCGAGGCCTGCTCGCGCAGGGTGTCGGCGATGACCGATGAGACGGCCGGTGCCGGAGTGGAAAGTCGGGTAGCGGACATGACGCGCGCGCTCTTAGTCCCCGAACCCAGCCAGCATCTTCTTCAGCAGGGTTTCCAGTTGGCCCTGCTCGCCAGGCGTGAGGTTACGCGTCTGACGGTGAAGCAACGTGACGATGTCGGGAAGAAAACCCTCGATCAGTGCGACGCCCTCGGGCGTCAGCGTGAGGGTGACCTTGCGACGATCCTCGTCGCTGCCGGCGCGCGCGACATACCCCTTCTCGCACAGGCTCGTCGTAAGGCGCGTGACATTGGCGGACTTCTCGCCCGCCGCCTCGGCCAGTGCCGAAGGGTGCATCTGATTGTCGGGCGAGCCGTACAGCATCATCAGGATGTTGTACTCGGCGTGGTTCAGTCCATAGGGCCGCATCACGACGTTGGCCTCGTCGTGGATCTCCTTGAACAGGTGCTTCACCAGCCGCACCAGCACCGCCGGCGACCGCGGAAAGTCGGGGTACTTGGCCCGGGTAACGTCCAAACGGGCTTCGGTCGGGGCGAAATCGCTCATCGTGAGGGTCCAGCAAGTGGTTACCTCATGAGTATATAGTTCATTTCTGTATATTCAATAGGGGTATTACTTTTCTTCGCGCCACCTGGGCGAAGACAGATGTCGCTAACCCTTTAGGTCAACACTGGGCCTTAAAGGCGCCATGACCCTTAAGACTCGCCGGGCGGATGGCGACACCGAGGGACTCGGGGGCAGGCATCTTCGTGAAAAATCGTGCTGGCGGCGTGTGAGATTTCGTGCGCTCGCTCGAATCATGGTTCAAAGGGGCGCGACGATCGCGCTGGTGAACTAATGGATACCATCGCAACCGCCATGACCGCGAACGACGCCCGACAGGCCTTCAGCGCGCTGCTTCAGCGTCATTCCGGCATTGTGTTCAAGATCGCCGGCAGCTACGCGCACGGCGCCGACGACCGCGCCGATCTGGCCCAGGAAATCGCAGCACAGCTCTGGCACGCCTGGCCGAAGTACGACCCGACACGCAGCGTCACCACCTGGATGTACCGGATCGCGCTGAACGTGGCGATCAGCCATATGCGCAATCGCCAATTGCGGCAACGGCACGACGCTTTGCCACTGGACGAAACCCTGCACGACGTGGCCGACGGAAACCCTGTCGATCCGGAGAACGAACAGGCGCTTCGCCTGCTGCACGAGTTCATAGCCCGCCAGCCGCCGCTGGACTGCGCGCTGTTGCTGCTTTATCTCGAAGACCGCTCGCAACGCGAGATCGCCGAGATTCTCGGTATCACCGAAAACAACGTCTCCACCAAGATCGGGCGCCTGAAACAGCGCATCCGCGACGAATTCCGATAACACCGACAGGGATACCTCAATGGAACTCGATGACTTCAAGTCCGCCTGGCAATCGCTCGACCACCGGCTGCAACTGGACAACACGCTGAAACTTCTCGAACTGCGCGAGCGCAAGCTGGACAAGGCTCGCGGCAGCCTGCGCCCGCTGTTCTGGGGTCAGGTGGCGCAGATCCTGTTCGGTATCCCCTTCATCCTGCTCGCATCGCTGCTGTGGATGAGTCAGCCTGCGCATGCCTCGTCCATCGTCGCTGGCGTGGTCGTGCAGGCGTACGGCGTGCTGACGATCGTCGCCGCGGGCATCGTACTGGGGCAGCTCGGCAACATCGACTACTCGCAGCCGGTGCTCGTCATCCAGAAACAACTGCTGCACGCACGCACGCTGTACGTCCGCAGCGGCATGATCGCCGGACTGCCGTGGTGGTTCCTGTGGGTCGCGGTCGTGCAGGCCCTGGCGGGCCTGGGCGATGTCGATCTGCTGGTCAAGGCGCCCGCGTTCGTGTGGAGCGGATACGGCATTGGCATCGCCGGCCTGCTGGCGACGGGGTGGTTCCATCGCTGGGCGCGCCGCCCGCAACGCGCCGCGTTCGGCCGGAAGATGGACGATTCCTTAAGCGGTCGCAGCCTGCGCAACGCGCGGGCGCAACTGGACGAACTGCAGCGCTTCGAGCTTGGCTAAATCCTTATGCAGGCCTCATGCGGGAATACGAGAAAGTTACGGTGGGTAATGGCAGCCTGCCATCGACAGGTCCATGAGTACGATCACAGGGGCGCCTCCGAGACGGATATCGTGTGGCGCGGCGTGCAGCAATCCAGATAACAGCAGCCACCCCTATGCGGCCTCGACGCGAAACACATCAACCGCCGTGCGCAGCAACGCCGCCTGTTCGGCAAGCGACCGCGACGCGGCGGCGCATTGCTCGACCAACGCCGCGTTCTCCTGGGTGACCTGATCCATTTGCGTGACCGCGCGATTGACTTGCTCGATGCCGGCGGATTGCTCCTGGGACGCGGCGGAAATTCCGCCCATCACGCCAGAGACTTCGTGAACCGCGCTCACGACGCCCTGGATCGTGGATCCGGCCTCGTGAACCATCGAAGAGCCTTCCTGAACACGCTCGATGGAGACGTCGATCAACGAGCGGATGTCCTTGGCTGCCACCGCGCTTCGCTGGGCCAGCGATCGGACTTCGCTTGCCACCACCGCGAACCCTCTCCCGTGCTCGCCTGCGCGGGCCGCCTCGACGGCGGCGTTCAGCGAAAGAATATTGGTCTGGAAGGCCAGCCCGTCGATGATGCCGACGATGTCGGCCACCTGCGCCGAGCTGGCGGCAATACCGTTCATGGTCTCGACGACGCGGCTGACCGCTTCGCCACCGCGCCCGGCAGCCAACGACGCGGTGTTCGCGATGTTCGTGCCGAGCAGGGCGCTGTTGGTGTTCTCGCGGACCGTCGCCGTGAGTTGTTCCATGCTCGCTGCGGTCTCTTCGAGCGAGGCCGCCTGTTCTTCGGTGCGTTGCGACAGGTTCGCATTGCCTTGAGAAATTTGATCGGCGGCCGTGGCAATGGAATGGCTCGAACGCTTGATGCCGGAAACGATGGTCGACAGGTGATCGCGCATGCCGAGGATCGAATACAGCAGGCTCGACGAGTCCCGTCGCTTCAGATCCACGGTCACCGTAAGGTCGCCATCGGCGATGCGACGGACCACCTCGGCGGCATAGAGCGGCTCCCCACCCAATGCGGCGTAGAGGCGCCGTCCCGTCCAGACTGCGACGCACGTACCGAGCGCGAGGCCCGCACTGGCGATGCCGATGAGTACGCGCAATAGCAAGTCGTACCGCTCACGTGACGCGTGATACTCGCTGGCGGCGACATCGACCTGAAGCTTGCGCAGGCGGTCCAGTCGAGCGAGGGTTTCGGGCAGCAGCGTATCCACGCGCCCGTGCAGGGTCTTGCCCGCGCTCGCGATGTCGCCAGCAAGCAACGCCTCGCGTGCCGGGGCGAGGCCTTCGCGCTCCAGCGTCAGATACGCATCGTGAAATCCGTCGGCCAGGATTTTCTCGTCGGGCGTCCAGTAGGTGGCGGCATAGGTCTTCCACTCGTGATCCAACGCCGAACGATGCTGAAGGCTCTGGTCGGCAGCGGATTTGCCTGGGAATTGCGCCGGATCGAGGGTGGCTCGCGACAGCAGCATGGCTTCGTCACGCAGGGCGTCGCTCACGACGGACAGCTGCTGGATACAGACGGTGCGATCTTCATAGACCGTTCGCAGCGCCTCGCCAGTCGTCGACAGGGCATATAGCCCTGAGGCACAGGTGGCCAGCATGGCCACGGCCAAGCCACTAGCCAGAAGAGCGAGCTGAGTCCGTACGCTTAAATTTGCCATTTTTGTGCATTCCCCTCGGTTGGAGCAGGACAACGGCGGTGACGGCTCGAACTTAAGGCTCACAGACGCAATTAGGTAAGAATTAACGGAATTGGTTCATCAATGTGAAATGGACGTGATGCGCGACCTTGGTTCGGGGGCCAAAGAACTTCCAGTTCGTGCTGCCGCTAGGCGTTACCTCTTGGTCTTCGCCGTAGCGTCATCCGCTAACGCGCCACCACTCACCCGCAGGTTTGCCCTCAAGTACTGGCTCAATACGGGGTCGGGCGGCGTTTCGGCGGGACCGTCGAGGACGGTGCGCAGGGCTTCGGCCGTCAGGTACAGGCCGGCTTCCTTGGCGACGACGCGGTCGTTCTGGTGTCCCGCGGCGGGGTCCACCAGGAGCGTCACGTTCTTGTCCAGCAGCGTCAGCCGCGCCACGTAGCCGAGCACGCCGCGCAAGGCCACGCGCTGATCGTCGCCGCCGGCAAGGATCGTCAGCGGGCGGTTCATGCGCTCCGCATTCGCGAGGGGCGATTGCGCATGCAGCGGACCCATGCGTGCGGGATCGTTCAGATCGAGCGCGACAAGCGACATCCATCGTTCGAACGGCAAGACGGCGGACAGCACCTGCGCTTCGCGCGTCCGCGTGATCCAGGTGAGATCCCAGGCGAAATCCGCAGGTGGCACGAAGGCCACGCCGACGCGGAACAATTCGGGCTGCCAGGTGAGTCCGAGCAAGGTGGCGTAGCCGCCGAACGACGCACCGACGATGCCGACGCGGTCCCGGTCGCCGACACCTGCCGCAAGCAGCGCTTGCGTGCCTTCCACGATGTCGCGCTGCACCCGACCATTACCGAAGTCGCCGTTCGCGGCGAGCATGTAGTCGCGCCCGAAGCCCGTGGACCCGCGGAAGTTCGGCTCGAATACGGCATAGCCCCGGTTCACCAGGAACTGCGCATAGCCCGTACCGAATTCTTCTGCGGCCACCTGACCCCACGGTCCGCCGTGGACCATGGCAACGAGCGGCACGTGGGCGGGATCGCGCCCAGGCGGCACGCGTACGAACCCATGCAGACGCATGCCATCGGATGCCGTCCAAGAGAACGGCAGTTGCCGCGCCATGGCGGATTCCGGCAGCCACGATGCGGCGCCGTCGTCGCGTGCGCGACGCGGCGGATCGTCGAGGATGTCGCTGACCTGTCCGTTCGTCGGGTTATAGAGGTGATAGCGGACGCCCTGCAGCGCACCGCCTCGCTCTACCACCAGCCAGCGGGAACGTCCCGGTTGCAGCGTCAACGCGCGCCCTCGGTAGCGCTGCTCAATCGCGTCGATATGCGCCTGCATTGCGCGGTCGATACCTCGAACGGTGACTACAGTTCCACGAAAATACGCGAGTCCTGGCGCACCCGACACCGGGTCCGCCATGAAGTCGTCCAGATCGGCCTCGCCGCGCGGATCGGCAAGCACGGCGCTCACCGAGCCATCGGGTTCGAGCCGCTGCAGGCGGCGCAGGCTTCCACCGATGTCGCCAGCGAACAGCATCCGCCCCGCGTCATCGGTGCGCGGCCACAACCCGCAGCGATGCATGCGCTCGCAATGGAGCACGTCCTGCCTTGTGCCGTCGGCGGCAATCCGCCATGTGAGCAGACGGTCGTCCTGCATCACCTGCAGATAGGCAAGTCGCCCGCTCGGGTCGAGCGCATAGCCGGTGACGCGATCCCGCGTTTCCGCCAGCACCTGACGACGACCGTCGACGTAAACGCGTACGAGTCGCCATGACTTCGCTGACCCGGTGGGCGCCAGCGTCCGCTCGCGCACGATCGCCGCAGCGTCTCTGACGGGATCGGCATCCATGAAGTTTCGCTCCTCCGCGCCACCGAGTTCGGCGAGCAGACGCGAACCGCCCTGCCCCACAGCAGCAACGGCGAAAAGGCGTCGCGAG
>Ga0209674_100369_pt1 | contig 25073 bp, 30 predicted proteins | sample AraplaCvi_mMS_r2_FD_184279 | JGI IMG/M metagenome (GOLD analysis project Ga0209674, IMG submission 184279) | Arabidopsis root microbial communities from North Carolina, USA - plate scrape CL_Cvi_mMS_r2 (SPAdes) (version 2) | ecosystem: Host-associated > Plants > Roots > Endosphere | place: USA... | reverse complement strand
CGCCAGCCGTGCACGCTTGTTCATGGCGATGGTGGCCTTGTCCAACTGCGCTTCCACCGCCCGCAGGCTCTTGATCTGATCGTCGATGGCCTTCTTGCGGGTGGCGCCGCCTTGGACAGCATCGAGCTGCTTGCGCAGTGCTTCCGCCTTTGCCGTGGCGTTGCGCATTTCAATGCCGCTTTCCTTGATGCCGCTCTTGAGCTCACGGAAACCGTCGAGACGTTTCTGCTCGCGGTTGAGCGCCGCGAGCTGGTCACGGCCTTGCTTCACGGCGCGGGCCAGATCCTTGTTGGCACCGAGCAGCTTCTGCAGCGGGCGCGTGGCCTTGTCGACAGCCTGCAGCACAACCTCCAGCCGCAGGCGGCGAGCGTCGCTCATTCCTGCGCCTCGCTGCGCTCACGCGCGCGCTCGCGCCACTCCATCAGCTCGGTAATGCTCATCGCGTACAGCTCCTCCAGGCGGAAGCCAAAGATCACTGCAACGTCTGCGGCGGCGTTTTCGACTCGGTCAGGAAGGCTTCTTCCCGGTCCTGCTTCGAGAGCAAAAAACCGGTCACTTCAGTGGCGATCTTGACCAGGTCGGCCAGGTCGAGCTTGCTCACGTCTGCTGTGGTGAGGGTGGGCGCGGTGATGCGCGGCAGGACGGTATGCAGGGCGGTCACGTCCATGCGCATCAGGTCCATCAGGCTGACGCCGCGCAGCTCGCCGCTGCCCGGCTTGCGCAGGGTGAGAACGCTGATGACCTGGTCGCCGCGCTTGATGGGGGTGTCGAGGGTGATGTTGGTGGTGAGTTGTTCCATGGTGGTGCAGGCTCCGAAGGGTGGGAGGAGTGGCGTTGTGGTGCGAGGATCAGAGGCCGATGGCCTTGCGCTGCTCGGCCAGGCGGTCGACGCCGAACACGCGCTCGATGAAGTTGACGTGGTCGATCTCGATCCAGTCTTCGCCGTTGACGGTGAGCTTGTAGTACGAGAGGGACGACTTGACCTTGAACGGCTCTTTGCTGCCGGCTTTGGCGTTGCCGAAGTCGACTTCGGTATGGCGGCCGCGCACGGCAATTTCCACGGCATCGACGCCGCCGGTGTCTTCCGACTGGTAGGCGCCGGCGAAGCGCACCATGGCGCCGTCGACAGTGGTGGTGCCGTATTGCTTGAGGATGTCTCGCATCAAGCCGCCGTAGGTCGTTTCGAGCTCCAACTTTTCATTGCCCAGATCGATGTCGATGGGGCCGTTCATGCCGCCGGCGCGGTATTCCTCCAGCTTGCGGGTCAGCTTGGGCAGGGTGATTTCTTCTACCTCGCCGGCGTGCGAGACGCCATCAGCGAAGACGTTGAAATGTTTGAGGATGCGAGGGAGTGCCATCGTTGGTCCTTGTCAGGGTGGTGGCGCCGCTCAAGCCGCGTTGACGGCGTCGGCAAACTGCATGAGGTAGCGGTCTGTAATGCGCTGGCGGAAAGTGAGGTCTTCCAGCGGCGGGACGGGGGTGTAGTCGTAGTCAATGGCGAGCTGGCCGGCTTTGAGCGTGTCTTTACCGTTGGCGGCCGGGTCGAACCACGCTTCGCCGCCGAGCAGGTAGCCGTTGCGCACCAGGCTGCGCAGCTTGGCGTTGACGCCGGCCAGGATGTCGCGCACCAGCGATGGAGTCATCGGCAGATCGTTGGCCCACATGTGCGCCTCGGCCATCGTGTCGGCCAGCACCTGGGCGGTGCGGGTGTAGTTCTCGAAGGCGAAGAGCTTGTCGGCGCTGCAGGTGCGCGAGCCCCAGAAGCGGAAGCCGTTCTGATGAACCAGCGTGGTGACGTCGTGCGAGTTGAGGTAGCCGGCGTCAGTGGCAGGGTTCTGCAGGTCCCAATACACGTCGCGCGAGAGGCCGGTGACGCCGTTGACCGGCACGTTGGAGAGCGTCTTGTGCCAGCCGGTTTCGTAGTCGATCTTGGCGCGCAGGCCTGCGGCGCGGGCGGTGGCCCACAGCGTACGCTCGGCGTTGGCGGCGCTGTCCCAGCCGACGAAGTCGGGCCAGAGCACCATGAGTTCACGCGCGCCGAAGTTCTGGCGGTAGGCGACGACGTCTTCCTTGGTGTTGCAGCCGGCGGCGCTGACGTAAGCAAAGGCACGCAGCTTCTGCGCGATGCTGGCCAGCTCGGACGCAACGGGCAGCGAGTCGAGCCCGGGCGCGGCGAGGATGCGCGGCGTGACGCCAAAGCGGTTGCGCGCGGCGAGCAGCGCTTTCATGCCGGTGTAGCGGCCCTGGTCGTTGGTGGTGCCGATCAGGTTGCTGGTGGTCTCGCCTTCGGCCTTGCCTTCAGCCACGCGCACGACAACGGTGAGCGGGCTCGTTTGGTCGGCAATGGCCTGCAGCGTGCGCGCGAGCGTGCCCTTGTCGCCGGCCTTGCCGATGGCGCCTTGTACATCGGTGAGCAGCACGGGCGTGTCGAGCGGGAACGCGGCCGCATCCGCGTCGTTGGCCGTGCAGACCACGCCGGCGACGGCGGTTTCAATGGTGCGGATGGGGCGTGTGCCTTCGTTTTTCTCGATGACACGGACGCCGTGGTGGTAGTCGGTGGGCATGCATTCCTCCGGGGTGGGGCCGACGTTGAATCGTCCCGGTAGGATGCGGCGCGCGCGCGAGCGTGTCGCGCGCTGGGTGTTGTGCACTGAGGCTGCACAACAGAACACAGGCCGCAGAGGCAGGTGTCGCAAATTCGCTGCATCTGGACCCGTCAGAAGAGGGGGGAAGAGCCGAACTTCGACCGGTGCGGCGCGCGGCGTTGCACTATGCGGGTTGCCTTTGATTTCAGCCGAAGAATGTAAAAAATGGCTCGCCCCTCATTCAAAATTCTTGCCCCGCTTGCGGCAATTGTCAGCATCGCGCTTTCCCTGTCGGCGTCTCCAGTCGACGCCGCTGAGAAGACTGTTTCTGTTGGCGGAGTCCAAGTTGTAGTTCCAGAAATCGATGGGTTCTCCGATCTGAGCTCTACGCCCGCAGGCGCCGAGCGAGCCAGCGTGTTTGTCGAGAAGAACGCACGCTTGATGGCGTTCCTGACGGAGCCTCCGAATAACAGGAACTACTTCATTGTTAAGACCCCTCGCGATCTGGAGGAAAGCGTTCTGACGAAGGAAGAGTTTCGTCAGTTCGCCGACGGCTTCCGCGCTTCCCGGGTCAAGATGAAGTCGGTTGGCAACTTCGCGAATCAGCAGATCAAGGAAAAGCACAGCGAGATCGAGCAGGCAACCGGTAGAAAGTTTGACGATGCGCGCTTCAGTGCACCTGTGCTGGTTGCGGAAGGGCGAAATGACGACGTGTCCTTTGGCTACACCGTAGCGTCAAAACTTAGCGGCGAGGTTGACGGGCACAAGGGCGCTGTAGTCATGCTGATGTGTACCCACGCCGTGCTGGTGCAAGGCAAGATGGTCATCATTCAGATGCACAGTCCGCGCTTGTCTGACACCGATGACGCTCGCGTGGGCGCCGAGTGTCGCCAGTACGTTGACAGACTGATCAAGGCAAACACGGCACCGTAGGCCAGGTGAAGTCGAATGGGAAGCCTGGCTGTGATGTCACGTCGCGCAGGGCCTGGCGGTACTGGCCGGCCAGGCGCATGCGTTCCATGTCGCCGGCGTCCATGGCCTTGTAGACGAGCGTGTCCGCGACCTTGAGCCGCCGCTCACGTTCATCACGCGCCTCGCGCTCGGCCAGGAACGCCTTGGCGGCTTTGCCGTGCTTGTGTACCAGTGCCTGCAGCGCCTCGGCGGCCGGAGGCGCATCGGATAGATGCCATTCGTAGACGCGGGCGTTTTCGATCTGTGCGCCGGTTTCTTTATCGACTACTTGACCAACCCAGAAATCTTTGCCGTGGATGGCGTCCGGGTATTCCTGCAGGATGCAAAAGATGAGTTCGTCGTGTGTCAGCATGGTCATTCTTTACTGGTTGCGCAGATGGACTGCGCGCAAATACAGAAGGTAGAAGGCGTTGCGCAGGCCCACCAGGACATAGGGAGCGGGAAGATCGGCAACGCCCGCACGCTCGCCCGTGGGGACGGCGCCAAATTCGACGATGCCGCTGTTCCATTGGCATGAAGCGCCGACAGTGGCCCGGCTGTTGCTGAGCGAAGTGAGGTATTCGGAAAGCCATTGTCCGGCCCACGACATGTACACGTTGCCGTTGGTGGCGAGGATGCCTCCACCGTTGCCCGCACGGATCGCGCCTTGTGCTTCCAGATCGCCGTTGCCGTTGAACGTAAATGCGTTGGCTCGTCCGCCAACATGCATGGAGATATAGGGCACAGTTGCATTGCTACCGCCTGCGTAGCAATCAATGGCCGCCAAGTGGCGCATGCCCCACTGTGTCCATCGGATGCCCATGTACGCGCTTGTGTTGCTGGGGCAATCCACTTGCAGGGCGGGCGTACGGCTGGCGTTCCACTCGGAAAAGGCGCCGCCGATGGAATCTGTGCCGTTTGAGGAAACTTGCAGCGCCGATCTGCCGTAGCCAACGCCGAAATTGAAGCCGCGGTTTGCGGTCAGCCCCCCGCCGTCGGTTGTGAGCGGATTGGGCAGGTTGTCTGAATCCCACGGGGTCGCGCCATTGAATGCGGGGCGCGTGGCAAAAGCCAGCTTGCCCGACACGTAATCGACGTAGAACGGCTGGTGCCTGTTGGTGCCGTCCGTGTTGTAGCTGTTGAGCAGCAGGTTGCCGGTGGGGCCGTTCATGAACAGGCGCCAGATAACGGTGTCGCCGCCAAACTCCACGAAGCCACGCCCATCGTTGTTGTGGGCAGGCAGGTTGACGTTGGCGCGGGTCTTGAACAGATCGGCGACGATGGCGGCCGGCGTGGCCATGTTGCCGTTGCCGTCCATGGTGAACGCGCGGACGTACGTGGAAAACGAACCATCCACGGCGGTATTCCGGTCAATGATGAGATGACCACCACCGGAGACGAGGCGGAACCGGCCGAGCGTGACTGGCTGTTGGGTATCTGTGAGCTGAAGCTCGACCGACGCTCCCTTGAGGTTGATCGGGCCGGACACGTCACCGCCGCTGGATGGCAACGCAGCATTGGCGGTTTTCAGAGCCGTGGTGGCCGTGTCCTTCGCATCCTTGACGGCTGCTGGCGTTGCGTAGCGTTGGTCGGCCTGGCCGAGCGGCACCGCCTGATCGTCCGCCTTTGCGGGCGCCACGGCGAAGGACTGCTCAGCGGCGCCGGCGAGCTGCGCCTTCTTGGCGAGCTGTTGCGCCAGCTTTTTGGGCGTGACGGCCTTCACGTCATCTTTTCCGCTCACGACTTCCGCTTCTGTGGCGAGCTGGAGCAGGCCGGTACGGCTTTCGGTGCCTGTGCGGGCGTTCAGGCCTGCCGGCGTCACGGCGCGCTGCGCGTCGGTGCCCTCGATGGTCTCTGCAGCGGTTGCCAGCTCGATGACGCCTTGCCGCTCCGTCGTGGCCGGTGGGTTGGTGAAGGCGGCGTCGCCAAACGACAGTGCGGTCACGTCGAGCTGCTTGAAGACCATGTCGACGGCGAGCAGCAGGATGGCTACCGGTGCCTTTTCCATGATGGGCGTGGGCTGGCAGTAGGTGCCCAGCAGCACGCCGTTGTCCAGGTACAGGCCGAAGCCGTAGGTGGTGTACTGGTCGACGCTGTCGTCGCGGATGGTGGCGTGGACCGTGTCGGCGGCGATGGTCTCGCCGGAGATGGTGGCGAGGCGCTTGTGCTCGTTGGGCAGCGCTTGCAGGCCTGCGTCGAAGGCGAAGGGCGCGGTGGCGATGCCGGCCTGCACGATCTTGCGGGCGGCGGTGCCGGTGTGGTCTGCGTTGACCAGGGCGGCGCGGCCTGCATCGGTGATGTTGATGGTGGTTCCAGCCATGTCAGACGTCCGAAAGTGAAAGGCGGGTGAAGAGGGCGGGGCGGATGGCGGCAGCAACGCCGATGCCGCCGGCCTCGTTGAAGCCTTGGGTGAAGGTGTAGTGCGCGCGTACGGGCTTGGTGCGGTCGATTTCGGCAACGATGTCGCCGATGAATTCAGCCGTGGGCGGGTTGCCGTCGCGGCCGCTGACGGTCATGACCAGGTCGAAGGTGCCGGGCGGTCCGAGCGGGTCCATCTGCCACCACTCCCGCACGGCGATGTTGGCGCCGAAGGACGCGACCACAGCGCGCACGGCGGCTGCGGTGCCTTTCTTCCGGGCGATAGGAATCGCGGCCTTCACCCGCGCGCGCTTGATCTGCTCGGGCCAGTAGTCCTTCCACGTGTCGATACCGAGATGCCAGGCCAGCCACGGCAGCAGGTGGGCGGGGATCGCGTCCGGGTCGATCAGGGTGCGCAGCGGCACGGGCAGATCGCTGATAGCGCCGTTGGCTTCTGCGAGCCGGCGCTCCAGCTCGGTGGCGTTGGGCGGCAGGAGGTTAGCCACGGATGCCCCCGTGCGCGACGTTCGTTGCTGTGCAATACGGCGCCTGTGTGGCATTGGCCGTGATGCTGGCGGTGGGTGACCGCAGCTCGACGCGCTCCACGCCTTCCACGTGCAACGCGGCATAGACGCCGGAGATGGTCACTTCCCGGCCCAGGCGGTGGCAGGCCTCAACGTAGGCGGCCAGGCGCTTGAGCGCGAGCTGCAGCACGACGCTGGAATCGGGGCCGGGGAATGTGTAGATGGTGGCGTCGACCTGGTAGCGAAGGATCTCCGCCCCGCGCACAGTGACGAGGTCGGTGAGGGGACGCACGTCATCCGCGCGCAGGCTGGCGGCCACGCGCTCCAGCAGGTCCGGCGGTGCGGTGCCGTCACCTTCTCGGGACAGCACGGTCACAAGCACTTCGCACGGGCGCGGACTAGTGGCGGAAGCGTCGAGCACGCGGCCGTCTGAATTGAGCGCGTGCGAGCGGTAGGCGCCTTCGGGCCCGGCCACAGAGAACGACTGCGGCGCGAGCTGGACGCGCATGCGCAGGTCAGCGTCCTCTTCCATGACGGCCGGGGTGCCTGCGTCTTCATCGGCTGGTTTGATGACCAGGCGCTGGAGTTGGAACAGCGCGGCGACGTGTTCCAGGTCGTTGCCCTTGGCGTAGGCGAGCATGACGGCCTGCGCGGCCTCGTTGATGCGTTGGCGTAGCACCAGCTCGCGATAGGCGTTTTCCTGCAGGGCCTTGGTCAAGGGCTCGGATTCGAGTTCCAGCACTGCGGCCACGGCTTCGCGCTGCTCGGCCGGGTGTAGCTCGATGAGCCGCGCCTTGCGCTGTGCAAGCAGCGTCTCGAAATCCAGGGTCTCCACCACGTCGGGCGGTGGCAGTTGTGAGAGGTCAATGAGGCTGGCCATGTTCACACGCTCCGCAGTGGCACGCTCAACGTGCCAAGAGCCTCTCCACGCGGGCCGTCGATGCGGTCTGCCTCGATGTCGAGCGCTGCGCTGCCATCTGAGCCTACCGAGAAGCGAACCGAAGCGATGCGGATGCGCGGCTCCCACCGTACGAGGGCGGAGACCGATGCCGACATGAGTCGCAGGCGTGTGGCCGGGTTCGCAGGCTGATCGATCAGCTCGGGGATGAGCGAACCGTATTCACGCCGCATGAGGCGCGAGCCGATGGGTGTGGTGAGGATGTCGCGCACGGATTGCCGGATGTGCGCGACGTCGCTGGCGGCGCGGCCGGTAGTGTTGTTCATGCCCGTCATTTCGGGCCGTCCGTATCGGCACCGCCGCGCTCGACGCCGCCGTGCTTGTGGTTGTCGAGCACGACGCCGTTGGACGACAGCTTGCCGTCTTGGTGCGCCAGGTCGCCCGTGATGACGTTGCCGTTGTCACCGCCCTGGCCGGCAATGCCGTTCATGAAGGACAGCAGGCCCTTGACTGTGACCGAGCCGTCGAAGGTGGTGTCCGGGCACTTCACTAGCACGCTGGTGGCGGCTTCCAGGAAGACGGTTTTGACGCCCTGGACGGTCAGCAGGCCTGCGGCGTGGTCGTACTTGGTTAGCGCACCGTCTGGGTAGAGGGTGACGGTTTCATTGGGCGATTGGCTTGGCACGTCGTTGGCGGCCGATGGGATGGCGCACAGGACGACGCCGTTGGATGGGTCGCCGCTGGGGCAGAGCAGTACGACTTGCTCGCCCTTGGAGGGCGGGTTCCAGGTGCGGGTGGTGCCGGCGCGGGCTTCGCACCACGGGCGCCAGGTGGTGGTGATGCCGCCGGTGCGCACGCGTACGGCCGGCGGGTTGCCGTGGCGCACGTCGGCCACGGTGCCAATGCGGATCAGGTTTTCGATGAGGCGAGCGAGTTCTGCGAGGTCCATGCCTGCAGAGTGCCGTGCGCGCGCGTGGGGGTCACGTGAACAATGTTGTACGACAGTACCCAACAACAAGGCCGGTTGGCACCTAGAGGAGCGTCGGGTGACTCTCCCTCAGAACGCTTTTCCGAGTTATTGCTCACCCAGCATTTGACTCCGGTACAGTAAAGTCATAGCCCCAATACTGGACCCGAACTTGGTTAACACGCGATCGGCCGGCAAGTTGCTGCATCGCTGATCTGACCCTTTCTCGAACAAGCTCACGCTCAGCGTCCTGAATGGGGAGGCGAGAGAACCCGGAGATAAGGTCGCGGAGGCGCGGTCCTTGGTTTTGCTCGAGGAGCCGAACAATATCCTCTGATGACGCAGATAGGAACGCTGGGACGATGCCTTCGTCCCACTGGGTATTTTCAATGATCAGCGCCGCCGCATCTTGGAGGCTGAGCGCCGAATTGGAGGCCGAATAGGCACGCGTGAAGCGCTGTCTTAAGTAGGAATCTGTCAGTGTGCCTATGTGGGAAATGCGTTCGACATCAAATTGTCTCGGCGAGTGCTGCCATTCAGCGATGTAGATCTCGATGATGGCATCCGCTTGCTCGTGACGACCAAGTTCCCTCAGCAGCCGGACGGTGGCGTCCAAATTAATCGGCGAGATTACGTCAGCGGCATCCCGTACGGCCTCGACAAGCGCGGTAGCGATCTGCTCATCTGTCGAATCTAGGCGATCCCTGAACAGAGACCAGGCATCACTAAACTTCCTCTCTTTTTCACCCCGATTAACGATGTTGTTTATAGCCTCTGCGTGGGTCCTCGCTGGTGAACCATCCGCGTAGCCGCGCTGCATGATGTTTGCTACCTCTATATCAAAATCGTCCGCGCTCTCATAGCCTGCGCGAACGACGAGGTCGGTCCACTCGCCGTCAAAAGGCGATGGCCGCTCGACGCCGCCTTGTGTTTGCTCCACTGCTCTCTGAAGCGAATTGAAGCGGAGGATAGTTTCGAGGGTAGGGAAGCCTCTGCCCCGTTCATAAAGCGCGCACGCAAAAACGCCGATGCTAGTAGCGAGCTGCTGATGTACGACTGGGGAAAGGTCGGCGACAATGGGGTAAATCATCTTCATCGCCATCTCAATGCGCTGCAGCACGCGAATGTTGCGCAAGTTAAGGTCATCGCATACTTTTATCAGCGAGTCGCGCAGAGGCGTGTCGCTTGCCAGCCCTAACTCGATCGACTCGGCCGCATCAAGCTCAAAAGTTAGCTTCAAGTCAACAACCTTCTCCGAGTAGCGTTCGAAGAGGGCTAGGTCATCTGGCTTTCGAAAGCCGCCCTCGTTGAGAATCAGGATCACCTTGCACTGACGCTGATCTCGCAATTCAGCGACGAAACCGAGGAGCATTTCAAACGAGACTTTCTCGCCTATTCGCTCTACGTCGTCGATAACTACAAGCATGTTACTCACGAGTGAGCCAGCAAGGCTCTCTGCGGCGAAGAGCATGTACTTTCCGCCGTAAGGTGCTACTTCACGCAAGCTTTCGTAGGCTTGTTTCAGGTTGGCCTTTTCTCGATATTTGTCTCGTCTGGCGCTCAACCATCTGAAGAACCGCTTGCGGCGAGGCGCCAGCGCGATTTCGACATCGTTCAAGACCGGAAACGCTCTCCAACGGGAGAGTAAGGATGTACGGACTTCACCAATCGATTGGGCGCCAAAGATCGACGTGTAGCCGTATTTTTTTACCGGGCACGTGCCCCGGTAGTTCTCCAGAATATGCTTCAGTGCTGTCGTTTTGCCGACACCCCAGGAGCCAGTGATTGCAATGACCTGCGGTTTTTGCGACTCAAGAAAACGCTCAAGGACGTCCTTAACCACCTTCTTTGACATGCTCCCCCCGAAGCTGCGCATTTTCGATCTTTCGATTCTAGGCCGTACTGTGCGAAACAACCAATGCGGTGATCATCTCTACATCGGCCGAACTGAAGCCCAGCATCTCTCGGGCGGGATACTTTGCCGTCAGTCCATTCGCGTTGACCCGATCCCGCAACCCAAAGTGATGCACCGACGCAATGCGTCGCACCTTGACCGCGAACGTAATGACGGCCGCGTTCGGGCTTGTCTCAATGCGCATGTACTTCGCCATCCGCAGCCGCGTGAACATCGAGCGCCGGATGCCGGCGCGCTTGTGCCGTAGCTGCGGCTTGCGCGGCGTGTATGCGGTGCCATCCGGGTTGCGCTGCGCGGCGATGCGCGCTGACTGCCGGCGGCGCAGCTCTACCGCAATGGCGCGCGCCAGCGCCCGGCGTTGCGGTGCTTCCAATTTCGCCAGCAGGCCGACCAGGTAGGCGTCGAGCTCGTGCAGGCCGCTCACGCAGGCCTCCACGTGGCAGGGTCGTCGTCTTCGTTGATCGGCTCCGGGTGGTGTTCGACCTGGTAGCCATTCCCTTCCACCTTGACCGTGACGCGCTCTGTGAGCCGCAGCTTGACGGAGATGTCGACGGTGTCGTGCGTGAGGATTTCCGCCTCGAACTTGAAGGCGTCTTCCCGCTTGTCTGGGTTGGTGAAGGCGTCGGGCTGGTTGGTGCGCAGCCATGCCAGAACGGGCACGACGACTGTGTCAGAACTGTCCGGGTAGTCGGTCACGATCAAGGTGAGCGTGTACCGGTATTCGAAGCCGAGCGATCGCGCGCCAGTGCCCACCACGTTTCCTTCATCGACAAAAACATGCAGCGCTTCAGGGTGCGCGGCCAGGTATGGCACGGCGGCGGTCAATGCCTCCCGCAGACTCGTGGCCTTCATCATGGTGCGGGGCTCTCCCCAATGATCGTAACGCCCTGGTCGCGCAACGTCTGCTGCAGGCTGCTCAGTCGCGCGGCGTCTACGTGGCAGTCCGTGTAGTTGGCTGCGACGGTGCTGGCGACGGTAGAGAGCGCAACGCCTGCGGGGGCCGCATCAGCATCTCCGGGATTTGAATCGCGCACGGCGCCGGCGGCTGCTGCGTCGTGCAGGCGCACAAAGCCGCGAGGGACAACGCAGGCAGCGTCAGCTTGAGCGGGGACATAGCGGGGGACTTCCTTGATGATGGTGTCGCCCTTGACGCGGATGACGCGCTCGCGGTCGACGTACTGCGTGACGGTAACGGTGGCAGCCTTGGCGTTGTCGAGCTGCTTGCGCAGGGTGGCGGCGGTGGTCTCGGCCTGGTCGGCGCGCTTGACTGCGGCGTGGTAGCTGGAGGTGGCCCACCAGGCGAGGCCACCGGCCGCCGCCAGGAGCGCAAGGTTGATCACGGCGCGTGTCATGCGGCAACCGCGTCCTCTGCCTGGTAGCGCTCAAATGCGCGCGCAAGCTTCACGTCGTAGAGGTTTGCTTTGAAGGCTGGGCCGTTATAGAGCTCGGCGAACGTGGGCCACTTGCCGGCACGCAGAGCCTTGAGCATGGTGGGGTCGGCCTTCACAAAGCGCACGAACGCATCGAGCTGTGCGGCTTCGCTGATGCGCATGGCGGCGACGAAGTGCTGCACGCTGGGGTAGTCGAGCAGCTTCCAGTGAAAGCCCATGACCTGGAAGGCGCCCCAACTTGCCGATGCCAGAGCGCAGTCTTCATCGATCTGGACGGCGCGCGCCAGGCGCATGTGTTCGCCGGCGTTGCCGACGTAGCCGCCGCGCTTGGGGTTGACCAGGTTGGGGAACTGGCGGGCGAGGGCGTCGGCATCTTTGCCGGCGCGTTGGAGCTGGCGGTGCATGATGTGCCGCTCGAACAGGATGACCGGCCGACCGTCGGGCAGGAAGCCGCTGCCCAGGCTTTCTACCTCATTGACAGCGCGCACGGCCGCCACCGGCACGTCGAGCGCTTCTGCAGCCGCCTGCAGGTCTGCGGCGGACAGGTGCCGGACGTTGCGTGCACCAGACTGCAGGGCGGCCATGGTTTTGGGGCCGGCAATGCCGTCGACGACGAGGCCGAAACGGATCTGTGCCGCGCGCACGGCAGCCGCGGTGTCTGCGCAGTACACGCACGAATCGGGGGCATTGAAGCCGTTGGCGACGAGCAGGCGCTGCAGCTCCAGCACTGCGGCGCCGACCATGCCTTCACGCAGGATCGTCATGCGGACCTCCGAAGGATGCGAACGAACCAGCATTGCCGAGCGCCGCCCATGCGGAACAGCTCGACCACGTTGCCGCGCACGGCGTAGACGGCCACACACAGCACGGCAGTGATGCCGTTCTGTGCGGCGAGCGCCCAGTCATACCGGCCGAAGAGCACGCCGATGGTGACGGCGCCGGCGAGCACGACCAGGCCGTACGCCAGGCGTGACGCCCACGGCCGGTGCGTGGCGCCGCCGCGCTTGAACAGCAGCAGGCGCAGCGCGATGAGCGCGCACAACGCGGCCTGCACGATGAACAGGGTTTTCATGGTTGCTTGCCTCCCTTGTCTGCGCCGCCGTTGAGTGCGGCGAACAGGCGGTCGCTGTTGTCTGCCAGGCGGATGAGCGCCAGGAGCAGCTTGACCACGACGGTGGAGGCGACGAGGGCGCCCACAGCGTGGCTGACTTCGGTGTTGGTGGGCAGGGCCTTGGCGATGAGCGCGGCGGCCAGCGGCGCAGACAGTAGGCCGGCGACGATGGATGCGGCCAGGAAGCCGAGCTTTTTGACGGTGCCGAGCTCGCCGCTGTTGAGCACGAACACGGCGGCGCCGGCGAAGGCGCCCAGCACGGTGCCGGGGTCGACGCCTGGCAGCAGGGAGAGCGCGCCCACGCCCGTGACGGCGAGGGTGGCGGTGGAGCCGGTGGAGATGGGTTCAGCCATTGGGTTCCTTGGAGGTCAATCCCAGAGTTGGACCATTTGCATGGCCGGCTGCGGGGAGATGTCGGGCATGTCGAGCTCGGTGCCGTGGGGCAGGACGGGGCCAAGGTCGGCAACGCCCGGGTTGGCGGCCAGGACGGCTTCTGTGACGCCTGCGGTGCGGCCGTAGACGCGGTGGCATATGGCATCGACGGTGTCGCCCTGGATGGCCCGTACGCGCATCAGATGAGCTCGACGGTGGTGCGGGCGACGCCCTGGATGTCGCTGATGGCCCAGCGGGCGTCGCGGCGCAGGTCTTCGACGCCGAGGTTTTCGGCTTCGGCCTTGCGGTCGCCGGCGGCGGTGGCGTCGATGGTGCGGTAGCGCTCGATGAGCCAGGCGGCGGCCAGGCAGTGCACCGCGCGCTGGTAGCGGTGCAAGTGCGCGCTTTCGCCGTCGATCTTGGGCGCGGGCACGGTGGCCAGCGTGTTGCGGCCGAAGGACATTTGCGCGGCCTTCCACGGCTCCAGCTCTTCGTTGACGGAAAGCATGGCTTCCACCAAGGCGGCGCGCATGCGCTGCTGCGTGACGGTGCCGTCCAGGCGCATGGCGGCGTAGGCATTGACGACATCGACATCGGGGAAGAAGCCGTCGTTCGCGATGGGTGGGCCGCCGTGCGTGGCCGGCTGCGGTACGGATGCGGCTGCGATGAAGGAAGACATGGGTTCAGTGGGCTGGGAGGCGGTGGACGGGGCGAGGCTTCGCGGCACGCCGGAAGGCTGCCCCGTGCCGCCTGATGCGCGGGGTCACGCTCGGTGTCAGCTTTTGCCGGTGCGATCCTTGGCGCCGGCAGCGGCTGCGTTCTTGATTTCGCGCTCGATGCGCTCGATGTCTTTTTTCACGCCGGATTTGTCGTGCAGCTCCAGCGCGCGGCGCAGGTGCGTGACGGCCTCTTCGCGGCAGGCGTTGGCGGTGGCCTGGTCGTGACCGGTGGCCAGCTCTGCGATGGCGTAGCCGAGCGCCTTGTGCAGCTTGGCGCGGACTTCGTCGGGCATGTCCTGGTCAAGCACCAGCGCTTCCACTTCCACCAGAGCTTCAACGTCGGCCGACTGGATGGCGGCCGGGTCTTTGAGGACCATGTTGGCGAACTCTTCCGCGATGAGGCAGGCGGTGGTGCGCTGGTACTGGTCGGGCATCGCCAGCTTGTGACGGATGGCGTAAGCGGCCAGGGGCAGTGCGCCGGCGAAGTCGCCCACGTCGATGCGCCAGACGAGCACGGTCATGAAGATGTCGTCTTGCGTGCCGCTGTCGGCCTGCAGCACGCCTTCTACCCACGCCGCGTACTCGGGGAGCATGCGGCGCTTGGTGTCGGCCTTGCGCTCGACGGACTGCACCTGTTTGAGCTGGCGTTTGTGCTCTGCAAGCTGCGCGAGCATGAGCTCGTAGCCGGTGGCGTGGCGCAGCGGGTTGGCCTCCTGCTCGGCCTGCGCCGCGAGGGCGGCGGAGACCCGCAGGAAGTGGTTGCGGGCGGGGCTGGTCATGCGGCGGCCAACGTGATGTTTTCCACCAGCGCAGCGCAGCCGAGGTCCTCGATGACGTACGCGTCGTTGCTCGATTCGTAGTTCTCGATGCGGTCGCGCTTGGCGTTGTCGATGATGGTGCGGCGGCGCGCGCCGTCCTGGTAGTAGATCGACAGGTTGTCGAGCCGTGTCACCAGCAGCCCGTTGGCCGGGAAGTACGGCACGCGCACGGCGGGCAGGTTGCCGATGCGTTTCTGGCTGACGATCATGTCAACGGCCAGCGTATCGGTCGGCCGGTTCGGCTGATTGATGATCGGGAAGTACTTGTCGGCCAGCAACTGGCGGCCGCATACAACGACCAGCTCCGGGTCTTCTGCATACCAGGGCTCGACCAGGTGGTTGACCACGTCGAAGACAAGAGCGTCGAGGTTGCCGTAGTCGCCTGCGCTGCCAATGGTGACTTTTCCGGCGGTCTTGCCTTCTTGCATCACGCGTTGCGGCGCCAAGTCACGCAAGTACTGCAGCCAGCCTCGGTTGACGTCCTGCAGCAGAGGATTGGTGGCGCGGTCGGAGGTGGGCACGCGCTTGATGCCATTGAAGCCGATGGTGATGCGGTCCAGCGCCTGGCGTTTGATGATGGCGTCGCGGATGCGCGTTTGGAAGTCCTTGAACTTGGCCCATGCGTCCAGCTTCTGGTACGTGATGTGGGTGTCCGAGTTGGTCTGCTCGCAGCGGTAGCGCTGGCCGTCCAGGGTGGAAATGTCAACGGTCTGGCGGTCTTGCTTGGTGGTGTCCGTCGTGCTGGCCACCGGACCCGAGACGCCGAGGCCAACCTTTTCGGCTTCCTGTTCGGCCACGCCGTAGACGTTCACCTTGGACAGGAACTGGCTGGATTCCTGGATCTTGGTTTCCAGCCGTTGCTGCACCGTCGCATTGACGGAGAACTTGGTGTCGACGCGGTCGACGCCGTTCAGCTTGGCGACTTCAGCCGTGTAGGCATCGTAAAGGCGGCGGGTTTCATTACGCATGGGGTGCTCCGGGGTTGGTCTGTGTTGTGTGGCGGTGGCCGGTTCAGCAGTCGGTCTTGATGTCGGCGGAGCCGTCGCCGCCGGTGGCGGGTGGCCGCGCGGTGAAGGCCGGGGTGTTTTCCAGGCTGTGCTTCAACGTGTCGAAGGCCTTGCCACGCTCTTCCGCCTGCGCCTTGAACTCAGCCAACTGATCGTTGATGTTCTTGAGGCCTGCGGTGAACTGGTCGCCCAGCGACTGCACCTGCGTGGCGATGATCTGCACGGCGTCCTGCACGTCGGAGAAGCGGGCGTCGTTGCCGGTTTCGGCCTTGGCCTGGCGTGAGAAGAGGCGCTTGATGCTGTCGGCCAGGCCTGCGGTGGCAGATGGCTGCTCCGGCGTGAAGTCGAGATCGACCTCCACCGCTTCAGTGAACAGGTTGCTGGGGTCTTGCTTGCGGGCGGCGAGCGGGTTCACCTTGGCGGTGGCGTTGAACTGCAGCACTTCACAGCCCAGGCTTGCGGGGTTGTCCGTCACCGCCAGGCCGACCAGGTAGGCCTCTTTGGTGTCGGCAAAGCTCGGCTGCACCTCCATCGAAGAAAAAATCTTCTGGCGTGCCTTGGTGAGGGCGATCAGCTCGTCGGTGGGGTCGAGCTGCGCGTACAGGCCCATCTTGCCGTCTTGCTCTTCTGCCTTCAGTGCAACGACATCGCCGTAGGCCTTGAAGGGGCCGGCCGCCGAGTAACCGCGGATGTGCTCCATGTTGATGCGCGCGGTGTATGTCTTCGGGTCGTAGTTCTTCGCCATCTGCACGAGCGTGTTGCGGTCGATGACGCGCCCGTCGCTGGTGGCGCCTTCAGTGGCGATGCGGAAGAACTTGGTGGCCTTGGTGCCCATGTTGTCCTCGGTGGTGTGTGGTTCGGTGGTGCTGTCATCTTCAGCGCCGTGCATCGCGCGGGCAACGCGTTGGTGTTGTGCGATCCCGCGCCACAACAGGCAGCGCGTGGCACGCGCGCGCGCGGCCGGTAGCGTTGCGGCATGACTAAGTTGCCGCCTATCGCCTCTCTCTCAATCGATCCGGAAATGGATCCGCGCCGCGTGGCGCGATCGCTCTACTGGCAGGGCTACCGCGTTGCACGCATTGCGGAAATGCTCAAGGTGAAGCCGGTGACGGTGCATAGCTGGAAGCGACGCGACGGGTGGGCGGACACGACGCCGGATGAGCGCGTCGCGCTGACCATTGAAGAGCGCTTGATGCGCCTGGTGGCGAAGGAGCAGAAGGAAGGGCGCGACTTCAAAGAGATCGACCTGCTGAACCGCCAGCTCAATAACGTGGCGCGGCGCGAGCGGTACCGCGATGGCGGCAACGAGACCGACCTCAACCCGAAGGTGGCCAACCGCAATGCGGGGCCGCGCAAGAAGGCGGAACGCAACGCGATCAGCCCGGAGGAGGAGGCGCAGTTGCTCGATGCGTTCCGGGATTCGCTGTTTGGGTATCAGCAGGTGTGGCACCTCGCGGGTGAGACGGAGCGGATTCGCAACATCCTGAAGTCACGCCAGATTGGGGCGACCTGGTATTTCGCGCGTGAGGCGTTTATCGACGCCCTGACGACGGGGCGGAATCAGATTTTCCTGTCAGCCAGCAAGGCGCAGGCGCACGTGTTCAAGCAGTACATGGTGCAGTTTGCGAAGGACGCTGCGGGCGTGGAGCTGAAGGGCGATCCGATCGTGCTGCCGAATGGCGCCACGCTGTACTTCCTGGGCACGAACGCGCGCACGGCGCAGAGCTATCACGGCAACCTGTATTTCGATGAGTATTTCTGGGTGCCGCGCTTCCAGGAGCTGCGCAAGGTCGCCTCCGGCATGGCGATCCATAAGCACTGGCGGCAGACGTATTTCTCGACGCCTTCCAGCCTGGCGCATGAGGCGTATCCGTTCTGGTCGGGCGCGCTGTTCAACCGGGGGAAGGCGAAGGACCGGCAGGTCAAGATTGATGTGAGCCACGCGGCGCTGCGCGATGGCCTGCGCTGCGCGGATGGGCGGTGGCGGCAGATCGTGACAGTGGAGGACGCGCTGCGCGGTGGCTGCAACCTGTTCGACCTGGACCAACTGCGCCTGGAGTACAGCGAGCCGGATTACGCGAACCTGCTGATGTGCCAGTTCGTGGATGACACGGCGTCTGTGTTTCCGCTGTCGATGCTGATGCGGGGGATGGTTGATAGCTGGGAGCTTTGGCCCGACTTCCGACCGTTTGCACCGCGTCCGTTCGGCGCGCGGGAGGTTTGGCTCGGGTATGACCCGAATGGCGGTGGCCCGACCGGCGACAGCGCGGCCATTGTGGTGCTGGCGCCGCCGGCGGTGCCTGGTGGCAAGTTCCGCGTGTTGGAGAAACACCAGTTCAAGGGCATCGACTTTGAGGAGCAGGCGCACGCCATCCTGCGCGTGTGCGGCCGCTACAACGTCACCTTCATCGGCATCGACCGTACGGGCGTTGGCGACGCCGTCTACCAACTCGTGACGAAGTCGCGGCCGGATGCGCGCGGCTTCTCGTATTCGGTGGACGTGAAGACCAGCCTGGTACTGAAGGCGTTCGACGTCATCAGCAAGGGCCGGCTGGAGTTCGACGCGGGTTGGACCGACTTTGCCGCGTCGTTCATGTCCATCAAGAAAACCGTTACCGCCTCTGGCGCGCGCGTCACCTACCAGGCGGGGCGCTCGGAGGACACCAGCCACGCCGATCTGGCGTGGGCCTGCATGCATGCGCTTTCGCACGAACCGCTCGAAGGCGCGACCTCGACCAATTCAAGCATTCTGGAGTTTTCATGAGCCGCAGGAAGAACCGCCGCGCCGCTGGCGCAGCCACGCCCGTCGAACAGCACAGCAGCCGCGCGCCGAGTGCGGAGGCGTTTTCGTTTGGCGATCCGATGGAGGTGCTCGACCGGCGCGAGCTGCTCGACTATCTGGAGTGCATGCGGATGGGAAAGTGGTTCGAGCCGCCGCTGCCGTGGGAGGGGTTGGCGCGGTCGTTTCGTGCCGCTGCGCATCACAGCTCGGCGATCTACGTGAAGCGCAACATCCTGGTCAGCACGTTCATTCCGCATCCGCTGTTCTCGCGTGCGGCGTTCGAGCGCTTTGTGCTTGATTGGCAGGTGTTTGGCAATGCGTACCTGGAGAACCGGGTGAGCTGGGCCGGTTCCAGCATGGGCTTGGTGCCGGCGATGGCGAAGTACGTGCGGCGGGGTGTCGATCTGTCGACGTATTACTTTGTACAGGGCGCCGCCGAGCCGCACCAGTTTGCGCGGGGCACGGTGTTCCATCTGCAGGAGCCGGACATCAACCAGGAGGTGTATGGGTTGCCGGAGTACCTATCGTCGTTGAATGCGACGTGGTTGAACGAATCAGCGACGCTGTTCCGCCGGCGGTATTACAAGAACGGATCGCATGCGGGGTTCATTTTGTACATGACCGACGCGGCGCAGAAGATGGAAGACGTGGATGCGCTGCGCGAGGCGTTGAAGAACTCGAAGGGGCCGGGCAACTTCCGCAACTTGTTTGTGTACGCGCCCGAGGGGAAGAAGGACGGGATTCAGTTGCTGCCCGTGTCAGAGGTGGCGGCGAAGGATGAGTTCTGGAATATCAAGAGCGTGACGCGCGATGACCAGCTCGCGTCGCACCGGGTGCCGCCGCAGCTCATGGGAATCATTCCGTCGAACACCGGGGGCTTTGGGGATGTGGAGAAGGCTGCCCTGGTGTTCGCGCGGAATGAGGTTAAGCCGCTGCAGGATCGGTTGTTGGCGATTAATGAGTGGGTGGGGGAGGAGGTGGTGAGGTTTGAGGAGTATGGGCTCTAAGCGCTTTGATTCCCTTCACCTTCGACCGCGGCAACCATGTCGTCTGCCATTTTACGGATAGCGATCATGGCCCGCTGTCGATTTGCTTCATATGAGGCAGGGTCACTTCCTACACCGAGGTCCGAGCGCAGCGCTGCTAACGCAGCGTTTTGCAGTCGGAAGTACTCGTCCATGTCATCCACGTACGAGTGCAACGCCGATATCGCAACATCCTTGTATCTGGCCAGCGCTGCACGACGGTTGTCTTCCAGCTGCTTCAGGATGTTTTCGTGGAGTTCCCACTGCGCTCTCAATGCCGCCCATTTCTGCTGATTTTCGCCATTAAGGTTGTAGCTTTTCATTAGTTCGGTTAATGCCGTTCCATCTTGAAGCTGCTTCCGAGCCAAACCAGCGGCACTCTCTAGACTGCTGTGAGCGATCTTAATCCGTATTCTCGCGGCTGATTGCTTCGACGATAGCAAGCCAACATGGTATGAATAATCTGCAACGCGCTGATGGGTATCACCCGATGTGATCGCGGAGACAGCCGCTATGGCCTTGGATGCCTCGACCATCGATGCCGTACAGTCTACGTCGGATATTTCTGGGTTGAGGTAATTCCCTAGGATTGCGGGGATTTGATTTGCGGCCGTGATCGCTGGAATGTAGAGCTCCTTGCGAAGTGACATCCTGCGATTCATTTCTGCTTGGTCTGCATCGTATTCCTGCTTGTTTTCCTGCATCGCAAGCGCATGCTTGTTGTTACGCCTGGTAGTAAAATCGGCAACTAGCCATGCACCACCGGCAGATAAAACAACAGTCCAAAACTCTTTTGGAATTGATGATATTAGTGTGGCGATCTCAGTGGCCATTAATAATCCCCAGGTTTTTATATGAATCGCAATGCTACTCGCTGCGCCGGCTTCTGAAATAGGGGTGGGCATGGTTGTCCAATATAGCGTCGAGGGATTCTAAGGTGAGTCCTTCGGGATTGAGCCACGCGTCGATGTTCTCCGGCTTGATCGGAACCGGGCACCGGTCGTGCCCGGCCTCGGCAATCTCCGGCGGCGGATCGTCGGTGATGATGGCGAACGACAGCAGATCCTTCTCGCCGGGCTTGGTCGCGCGCCAGTGTGACCACACGCAGGCGACGAGCAGCGTCTGCGGCGGGTCGGGGCGGAATTCGAGCACGACGTTTTTGCCGTCTGGGCCGGTCACGTTCTCATAGAACGCGTCGACCAGGACGAGGCCGTGCGTGTGGCCGTACTGGCCTTTCCAGAAGCCGCGCAGGTTGTCGCGGCGGGCGTTGTAGGTGCCGGGGTACTGTTCGTCATAGAAGGCTGGCTTGCCGGCGGGGCGGCACTGGTATCGCATCGGTTTGACGACGCGCCGGCCGTTTTCCATGACCATCACGGGCGCGTACCAGCCGGGGTAGATGCGCGAGTCGCGCGGCTTGAGCTCGGTGCTCTTGAGCTCTTCGAGTTTGCCCTTGGCCGCCGCGATCTTGTTGGTGGCGATGCGGACGTCTTCAGCAGCCTTCTTGGTGGCCTTGGCGGCGAGGGCCTGCTGGGCTTTCTCCAGCCGTTCGGTCTGCTTGGCCAGCTCCTGCAGCAGCGCGATCTCGTCTGCGGCCATGCGCGCGCGGATGACTTCGGCGATCTTCTTTTCTTCTTCTGTCTCGGGCGATTCGAGGAGGTGCGCGGTCATCGCCCTCGGGACGCGCATCTTCGGGTTGGCAAAGTACTCCATCACCATCCGCGTGAAGTCGTCGAGCGACATGATGGCGCCGTACTCGTGTACGAACCGTCGGTAGTCGGCTTCGATTTGGGCGGAGTAGCACATGGGCGGCTCCCATAGACTCAGGCCATCATAGATCAGCGGCGAGACTTCGCAATTCGCTCTAACGCGGCTTCTTCATCGGGAAACCATCGCAATGGCGGCGCGTTGGGCGAAGGGTGTTGCCGTAGCGACTGCAGCAGGGTCGTGAGACGGTATTCGAATGGCCGCTCGATGCCAGTCACCTCAAGCACTGTAGCGACATAGCGAGCCCAATGAATATCTTGCCGTAGATACCAAATCTCCCAGACAAGCCGATGCACGTCTGGGGTTCGGTTGCACTCCCAAATCTCTTTGATCTCTTCAACCGTGAGCCGAGGCGGTTCTTTGCGCCGGCCACCGCCAACACCCGGTCCGATCTCTGGCGGAGTGCAGGGAATCTCCATCCGGGACTGCTCGATGGGCTCCCATTTTTCTACAACGCGGTATCGCCCAGGTCCCGGGGCAAAAAACTTGGCGGCATCCTCTGCGCTCATGTGGTGGCGAGTGGATTTCCAATTCTTTTTCCCCGCTTCCATGTAGCGATAGCGGTGGATGAAGCGGGACGGAGAGGGCGTTGCCATGATTGCAAAATACTGTATGGATATACAGTATCCGAGGCGTGCTCCCACGAAGTCAATGTAGACAATGCAGACGTGGACAGAGAGGCACTTAGCGGCGCGCTGGAGCGCTTCTTCGCGCACGGGTTGCCCGTGCGTCATCCCCTGTTGATTGGGTCGCTACGTGCGCTGTGCGCATGCCGGTGGGGTTCTGATGCGACCGGTGAGGAGGCCGGCGAGGCTGGTGCCGCGACCCGGCGCGCGCCGTTGGGACCCCGCCTCACCTGCGCGCTTCGGCGAGTGGTTTTTATGCACGAGCACAAACCTGTTAGGCACGCTCACCAAAAGGGCGGCGGCGAGGGGCACAGGCTGGGGCGCCGTATGCGGATTTATGCAGGCTTCGTATGCACTGTGTGAGATCCCACCTACGATCCTCGCTCACACGTCGATGGCACACCAAAAAGTGCCTCTTCAAGGCTTTTCTGGGTCGGTACCGAGCCGAGCTCGATTATTTTCAATAGGACACGCCGTATTAAGTCGCAGGTGGCCAGGAGATCGTCGGCGTCCGTATCGTGTGAGCCGTGCGCAGCGGCCGAGCGCTTGTCATATAGCTTTGCCACTGCTTTCTGTAGCTTCAAGCGCTCGGGCCCTGGCTCTTCCAGGAAGGCTGCGATGTTTGCGGAAACTCGGAACCGTAGTTCAGCTTTGGCCGGCGAAAACAGCGCTTCTAGAGCGCCCCAGAGAGACACCATTCCAAGCGCGCGCTGGCGGACAAACTGGACAGAGTCGAGGGCTTCGATGGCAGTCTCAAACTCCTTGCTGCTGAGCATCATGGAGCGAGTGATCTGCCAGCGGTCCGCGACCCATTCAACCGCGGCGCTTGTGGCTTCCCCGCTCTCTACACCAAGGGGGAAAAAGCGCTGCTGCACTTCGAATGGGAACAGCCGTGCTGCCTTGGCCTCCAGCCGGGACAACTGCGAGAAGGGGAAGTCGGAGAACACGGGCAACGTTGTAGCTGGGTTGACGCCGAGCCGAAGAAGGAAAAGCACGACTCGAGCGACGTGAAGCGTTGAACTTGTGTCAGTGGCTACCGAGTAAGGAATGAAGAGCTCCGCCTGCACATCGAAGCTGAAATCGCCCCGTACTGCCTTCCAGGGGCCGGGGTGATGACTGCCGGGGCGGAGTGGCGGGTTCACGGCGACCATGAATGGTGCCATCAAGTGCGCGTATGTTTTCGAGAGGGTGATACCAGCACCCAGCTCGAAGGTACTTTGTTGCAGGTCGAGTCCCGCGAGCCCGGCATGCAAGTTACCGCCAAAGAGTGTCGTCATGTCGGGCTCTATCGCCTTATTCCTTTGCCACAGTCACCGATGGAGCGGGAGGCGGTTCTGTTTTGCCTTTTGACGGCGAGATCGCGTTGATGGCCGTCGTCGCCAGATCTTTTACTTGATCAGCGAATCCGGGCACCGTTTTGAATGCCTGTTTCACGTTGTCGGACGAAAACAGTTCGTGCCAAGGGCTGCCATGGCTTTCGGTTTCGACAAGGCGCAGTGGAAGCTCGTCCAGCCGATTCAATGCGGAAGCGAGCACTCGCCCTTCCATCTCCGTATCGAACCTCGCCGCCTCTCGTCGAAAGCCTTCATAGGCGCGCGAGATTGAAGCCTTAAATGCATAGTCCTCGGACAGTCGGAATCGTTGACCGATCTGCTTTGTGGCGAGCCACGAAAACCATACCGGCGCCCCTACAGAGAGCAGAGAAAGGGCGAGGTTGAGCAGCAAAACGGAAGTCGGAGCCCCCGGTTGTTTAAATAATTCGGAAAGCGAGTGAAGCTGCTGTGATCCAAAAATGCTGCCCGTAACAAGAGCGGCAACGAGACCGGCGACCCAAAACCACATGGACTTTGAAAGAGAGGCTGATCGCTCAGTGAACGCTGCCGCAAGTCCAACGCTTGTAGCGGCTGAGTAAGCGGTTTCGCAGCGCGTCAGTACGTTCTCGGCATCTCCCTTTATTTGTTTGAGCTTTCCGTCAGCCTCCGTTGCCGCCTCACGAATGCCCACGATGCTCTTACTTTCTTCCTTCGATGCCTCTAACAGGTTGGCAATTGTTTGCCGTGCTTCGGCCAGGGATTCGAGATCGGTGGGAAGTTGATCGGCAGCGTTGTATGCCTTTTCGATTCGTTCGACCATTGTGGCAAGTGTGGTCGTTCGCGGTTCCAAGCCCGAGAGCCGAGATTCCATACCTCGCAGTTGCGTTGTCACCGCGCGGAGAGCTGCCGCAGCCTCGGACGCGGTGTCGCGTGACAAGGCTGGAGCCAGGGCTTTGCGCAATCCCTCTATCGTAAACAGGTAGGCGGAAACACCATTCGCAGGACTGCCCCACAGGTTAGGAATTGTTTGAGATTGCAGCAATGCTAATCGCCGCAGGTAATCTCGAAGCCGCGCTTCAGCATCAGCCTGTATCTGGTCCGCTCCACGCTCTTTGATCAGATCAATGATCGACTGGGCCTCCTCAACCAATTCCGTCCTGGTGAGGCCCGGGAAGCTCCAATTGTTATGAGCGTTACCAAAAGGCTCGTTGCTCGGTATCGCTGTCTGCAGTTGGTTAATAACGGCTACTAGTTGTTTTTCAATCTCTTCCAGAGTTTGATGCATTGAGATCCCCCCATCCTATGTTTGTGTTCATGCCCTTCAGGTCGTCGGCGGTGTGCAGCCACGGGCTCGGGGCTATACAGCTTCGGAGCGGCATCGGAAAAAGGTAACTTGCGTAACCGCATCCGAAAAAGCAACGTATCTATTTGATCTAACACCACTTTTCGGATTACCCCTACAAGGTAATGTTGGGTAATCGAAAAGGTAATCCCCCTCGTAAGTCCTTGATTTTTATAGGTCCGTGCAAGGGGAGATGTGACTCTTTACAAAGGTAATGAGATTACCTATAGGTTACCAAGAAATTACCTTTGCTCGATGACCTGGAAAGCCTTGTCCCACAAAGGTTTGCGGTCGAAACGGCTTGGGGGATTACCGAGATTACCTTTTTCCGATGGTCAACTGGAGGAGGGGACTTACCCCCCTTCGCCTTGGCAGAGGGCCACAGCCTGGACTCTCACGTCGTCGCTTCTGTGGACCTACGCGTTGTGGGTAGTCTTGTGGGTACGCGAGACTATTCGAATGGGGAGCCATAACCGGCGGGGCTTTCCGGAGCAGTTAGGGCGGTCCCTCTCTCCGCCAAGAATCCAAGGCCCGAGCGCGCAAGTGCTCGGGCCTTTTTGCATTCCGGGCGGTTGCCATGTCGAGGTGGACCACTATTGCTGACA
>Ga0209674_100368_pt1 | contig 25121 bp, 29 predicted proteins | sample AraplaCvi_mMS_r2_FD_184279 | JGI IMG/M metagenome (GOLD analysis project Ga0209674, IMG submission 184279) | Arabidopsis root microbial communities from North Carolina, USA - plate scrape CL_Cvi_mMS_r2 (SPAdes) (version 2) | ecosystem: Host-associated > Plants > Roots > Endosphere | place: USA... | reverse complement strand
CGGCCCACGGCTTTAGTGGCCAGCGCTCTGGCCGCCGTCGACATGAAGAATTTCGCCGGTGACAAAGCCCGCTCCATCGAGATAGAGCACCGCATTCGTGATGTCGGAGATATCACCCATGCGATTGACAGGGTGCAGGCCCGCGAGGAAATCGTGGTACTCCGGCGCATGCATCGGCGTCTTGATCACGCCAGGAGCAACGACGTTGGCACGAATGCCGCGCTTGGCGTACTCGATCGCCAAAGACTTGGTCGCCGCATTCAGTGCGCCCTTGGTGAGAGAAGCGAGCACCGACGGCACACCGTCCACGGCGTGATCGACCAGGGCGGTAGAGATGGTCACGATATGGCCGCTCTGCTGCTTCTCCATCTCGGCAACGGCGAGCTGCGTGATGTGGAAAAAGCCCGTGATATTCACCGACAGGTTGTCGGCATAGTCCTGGGCCGTGAAGTCCGTAAACGGCTTCATGGTGAAGATGCCGGCGTTATTGACCAGCGTATCGATGCGACCAAACCGCGACGTCGCCTCTTTTACAATGCGTTCCGCTACGGAACGATCCGCGATGTCGCCTGCCACGGCGATGACGTCCGGGTCGTTGGATGGCTTGATGGAGCGCGAGTTCGCGATCACGCGATAGTTGCGATCACGAAAGGCCTTGACGAGGCCCGCGCCGATACCCTGGGATGCGCCAGTAACGATGGCGACTTTCTGATGGTTGCTCATGATTTGACTCTCAAATGGTTAGTGTTGATCGGCCTTCAGCGCCGACACACGCAATCTAAGAGCACGAGGCAGACGAGAGAATCGCCGCCATCCGGCAGTCAATCTACCGCTCCGTGAAAGAATCACTGGGCCGACGAATTGGCTGCTGCCTACTTGAGAGCGGCAAATCGCGACCGCAGACGCGGCAGCGCGAAGTCGACAAAGGCACGCACTTTCGGCACCGCCAAACGCCCGTACGGCGTGACGATATTCACAGGCAAGGGCGCTGGCTCAGCGTCGGCGAGCAGGATGCGCAGCTGGCCACTCTTGACTTCCGGAGCGACGTGGAAGGCAAGCAAACGCGTCACGCCGTAGCCATCCACCGCAGATGCGATGGCCGCGCGGACATTGTTGACCACCAGGCGCGGGGCGAAAGACACCGAGCGCGATACGACGGAGCCCGGCGCCGGTGGAAATGTCCACGACTCCTGCCCCAGGTGTTCCATGGCGATGATCTGGTGTTTGCCGAGATCCGCCGGCTCCTCGATTCGCGGATGAGTAGCCAGGTAGCGCGGTGACGCCACGATCACGCGTCGTGCCTCACCAACGTGGTGCGCCACCAGCGTCGAATCCGACAACTGCGTGATGCGCAAAGCCACGTCCATGCCCTCGTCAATCAAGCTGACCGACCTTTCCAGCAGATAAAGGCGCACGGTCACCGTCGGGTACTTGTCCATGAAAGCATCCACGATCGGCCTCAGTATCTCCGAGCCGACGAAGACAGTGGACGTGATGGTCAAGGTTCCACGCGGGACAGATCGCTCACCCGCCGCGTTCCGGTCCGCCTCGTCCATATCCATCAACAGCTTGCGGCAAGCGGTTGCGTAACGCTCACCCGCTTCGCTCAGTTTCAGCGAACGCGTCGTTCGATGAAGCAACGCCACGCCGACGTGCGCTTCCAGGAAGGCAATAGCCCGACTGACGGCAGCAGGCGACCTGCCGGTCTTTCGGCTTGCACCGGCCAAGCTACCCTCGTCCAGCGCAGCGACGAATATCTTCATGGCGTCAAGACGATCCATGGCGCGTGCCTCATCAATTCAAGCGAAGAACGCGCTCGTGGTGTCTCGAATTCAACGCTTGGGCCCTCACGGCTCTCACGCACCTTGCGTCCGCCGCCATGATCTCTCCATGGCGGCCCATTGGCCCGATGTCCGTGGCGGCACGTTCATCGCTATCCAAGCGATGCGCTCCAGATCGTGGTCTCTCCGCTAACGGGTGGAGTAATTCGTGAAGACGTAGTCCCTGCCTTTGACAGTGGTATGGCAAGCAAACCCGCACTTGGCATCGTGGGACTGCGGCGGCGTGCACGACTCGTTGCAAGGGGTAAATTTGTCGGACGCGGCATCGTATGCAAAAGACGCCCAACCCCAGCCTCCGCTATCCGCAAAGCGCTTGCTGTCCTTGACCATGAAATCGACGTCGTTCTGCGAAGCAGGCACGGTCGCTGCAGGAAAGGTTTCCAGCTTCTTTGGAAGCCAATGCACCTTCGCCATCTTGGCCCCATCGGGAAAAGGCTTGCCGTTGCCTGGAATGCCGGACTGGTAGGCCTGGATCATGGCGGGATTGCCGAGAATCGCGGCGATCTTGCCGCCGTCCTCGCTGATGGAGATGACCTGCCAGCTCTCGTAGCCCTTGAATTCGGAGAACGCCAGACCACCGGGAACCTTGACGGTGTACTTCTCTTGAGACGGCAAGTTCGCAGCCGCGCTCCCGAGCGCTACGAGCGCCGTCGCAGTTGACGCAAGGATGAGCATGCTCTTTCGTTTCATGACTAGCCCTCGACTTGACTAGTTTTGCGCTGACCTACGTGGCCGCCGCCCATGCCGATTCGCCACGAAGCACGCGATGGCATGTGGCGCGATCGAGAAGCGTAGCCTCCCGTCCCGCCCAAGGCAGTCAGTGTTGTCGCCTCCCTGCCGTGCCGTCGCAGTGACGCGCCATCACTCGCGCTTCGGCATCTGCTTCATGGCGTTCGATACGCCAAAGGCCGCCTCCCTCTCGGAGGGAAATGGTGGAATGAGCCTCCTGATGGACAGGAAAAGGGCTGATGCCACGCAGGCAAAGTCGTTGCGTCGGTTAGCGTGCGCTGATCGCTTTGCGATGTCTATCGCGCTTTTGTACTAGGAGCTTGCTGCGCCTGATGCATGGCGGAGACCACGCTTCTCTCGTCTGTCAAACGCGACGAAATGATCTTGCCTGTAGGCTTGCCGTAAGGTCGATCGAGAGCTTCCTTTCCTAACAAATACAGCGGATATCCAGGGCTTGGTTTCAGAAAGAAACGCCTTCTCGCCTTGGAAAGCCTGCTGTTATCGCACCCGGCAGCTCATCTCGATCCTCGCACTCTTTCAAATTGCGGAAGAGTGCCTTCCAGACTGTGTCGATTCCGCTCTCCTGTCCGAGGCCCCACGATGATCGGGTATCACCAACTCGGTAAGAACCTGCTCATGACGAAGAACCTGGATATCGATTTCATCTCCGATGTGACCTGCCCCTGGTGCGCCATCGGCTTTCATTCGCTGGACATCGCGCTTCGCACGCTGGACGGCGAAGTCGCTGCAAATGTCACGTTCCGTCCTTTTGAAATCAACCCGGACACACCGCCCGAAGGCGAAGATGTCCACGCGAACCTTGCTCGCAAGTACGGCAATACAAGGGAGCAAACGCGACGAAATGGCGAAGCCATCCGGGTGCGTGGGGAAGGCCTAGGCTTTACGTTCAACATGGCCAAACGCACTCACTACTACAACACCTTCGATGCCCATCGCTTGCTCTTCTGGGCAGCGGACGAGGGGAAGCAGCGCGCACTGAAGAGCGCACTGGTGACCGCCTATTTCACGAATGGCGAGGATGTATCTTCACCTGCCGTGCTGGAACGCTTGGCCGGCGACGTAGGGCTCGACACAACGACGGCACGCGAGATCCTTTCGAGCGACCGGTTCGCCAAGGAAGTGCGCACGCAAGAGGAACACTCGCGGCATATGGGCATCCAGTCCGTGCCGACGCTCGTCATCAACGGCAAGTACGTGATCCAGGGAAGTCAGTCGCCGGACACCTACGCCGATCTCTTGCAGAAGATCGCTATCGAGCCGTGACTTCCCCATGGGAAGCGCTCGGGCGCCGGGTTGCGCGGATGGATTCTGCAAGACGCATCCCGGCGCCAGCGATGCGGAGTGCTTGAGACCGCTGCAAGCCTGGCAACCCTGCACGCTTCAGCAAGCCGAGGTACGCCTGGCCGAGGCGCCCATGCGCCTTCTTGCGGGAAGGCTCCAAAGCCAGCTCGCGGGCACTTCGTTCCACCCCTCACCCCTATCGACACGGGCCGTTCGCGGCCCGCATGTTTCCGAAATCATCATGGACAAACGTCTCCTCGTACTCGCCAGCGGCATGTTCTCCATCGGCACCGACAGTTTCGTGGTTGCCGGCATCCTGCCCCAGGTTTCCGCATCGCTCGGCGCGCCCCCGGCGCTGGCCGGGCAAATGGTCACCCTCTACGCATTGAGCTATGCGCTGCTATCCCCGGTCATCGCCGCCGTGGCAGCGCACTGGCCACGCAAGCAACTTCTACTCGCCGGCCTCGGCGTCTTCATCCTTGCCAATATGGGTACCGCGTTGGCACCCAATATCGAGGTCGTGCTTGCGACCCGACTTCTGGCGGGGCTCGGCGCCGCCATGTTCAGCCCGACCGCGACAGCCACCGGTGCGTCGCTCGTAGCGCCGGAGATGCGTGGCCGAGCGCTCGCCGTTATCGTCGCGGGCCTGTCCAGCGCAACGGCTCTCGGAGCGCCCATGGGCACCTTCATCGGCGGATGGCTGGGCTGGCGCGCGACCATGTGGTTCGTCGCGGTTATCGGCGCAGTGGCTGCCATTTCGCTAGCTCGGCTGCTGCGCGACGTTCCCACGCTACCGGCGCTCAGCCTCTCGCGTCGACTTGCACCACTGGGCGATGGCCGCGTGCTGCTGACCCTGACGACGACCTGGCTGGCGTGCGCGGGCCTCTTTCTTGTCTACACGTACATTGGCCTGAGCTTCGACCGCGCCACCGGTGGCGATGCCCGCGTGCTGGCCGTGCTGCTTCTGCTTTGGGGCGCCGCCGCAACCGTCGGCAACCTGCTCGCCGGTCGACTGACCGATCGCTTCGGCAGTCGCCGCATCATCAATGCGGCCATCGCTATCGTCGCCATCGACTTCGCGCTCCTGCCCGTGACTTCGGCCTCGCTCGTAACCGCCGTACCTGCGCTCCTGGTCTGGGGGCTGTGCGGCTGGGGGCTGCTCGTGCCTCAGCAACATCGCCTGATCAGCATCACGCCTGCGTCATCGCCGCTGCTGCTGGGCCTGAACTCCGCGGCGATCTATATTGGCGTATCGATGTCAGGTGTCCTCGGCGGCGCAGCCATCACCTGGTTCGACCGCCATGTTCTCGGACTGGTCGGCGCACCATTCATCGTTGTCTCTCTGCTCGCGGCCGAGTGGGCACACCGGCGCATCAGGCAACCGAGCCTCGTTCCGGCCGAAACGATCACTGCTCCATAGACTATTCGTCGAAGGAACCAAGGCATCAGGCATGAAGATTCTGCGAGCCAACGCCCTTCTTTTGTGCGCCGGAATGGTCGGCGCTCCGCTGCACGCCCAGGCGACGTTGCCGAACCCGGACGCCCTGCCCGCGGCACCGGTGGCGCGCAGCAACTGGACCGTTGCCAGAGCGGGTGACGAGGTCTTTGCTTTCTATGGCATTGGCGCCGGTAAGCGCAGCGCCGACATCGCCAGAGATATCTACGCATTGAACCTGCGGTCACGCATATGGCGACGGGTGGGCGATATCCCGGTTGCGCAAGGGCGCCTCGGAAGTGCGGCCGTGACGATCGCGGGCGAGATCTACGTGGTGGGTGGCTACACCGTTTCGCACGACGGCAAAGAGGTTTCCACACCAGAGGTGTTTCGTTTCGACCCCAAAACGGGGGGCATGTCGCTTGAAACCAACATTCCGACACCGGTGGACGATAGTGTTGCCCTGCCCTGGCGAAACCGTTGGATCGTGCTCGTGAGCGGATGGCACGACACGGGCAACGTCACCGACGTACAGATCTATGACACGCAGGAAAGGCGCTGGACAAAAGGAACGCCCTGGCCCGGCACGCCGGTATTCGGGCACGCAGGAGGCATCGTCGACGATGCCATGGTCGTTTGCGATGGGGTTACGGCGAACAAGGGTGCGACGGGCAAGAACCACTACGCCGTTACCGACGCCTGTTGGCAGGGTCAGCTCGATGCGCGAGCGCCCGGCGACATTCGCTGGAAACAGATTCCTTCGCACCCCGGCAAGGCTCTCTACCGCGCAGGCGCAACGGGGGTAACGGATCGTCGCGGTAACGCGCGGATGGTCTTCGCCGGCGGTACCCATCGCCCGTACAACTACAACGGCATCGGTTACGACCACATACCCTCGGAACCGTCGTCTGCGGTGTTCGCCTTTGACCCGAAGCGCGGTACCTGGACCAACTACCAACCGACCCCGAAAGCCGGCATGGACTTCCGGGGACTGATTGCAGTTGACGGCGCCCTCGCCCTGTTCGGAGGCATGGGCGCAAATCAAGACGTGAGCAACCAGGTCATCCGGTTTACGCTCGAGCCCGAAGGGCTTCCACATCACTAGTTCAAGGGACAACTGCCCTACCCATAACGCGTGCTGGGTATTTCGCCGTAAGCGGCACTAGCCTGATTGCCACCCTTAGCAGGCGCCGCCCGGGTTCGGCCAGGTCGGCCGGAAGCCAGGCCGCCACGCGTCCGGTTCAGCATGTCGATTTGGCGGTAGTTCGTTCGTCGTCATGGCAAGCAGGGCAAGAAAAACGGCGGATGCCGAGCCCCATGCCATCGCCATCAACAGGAGACCTCGATGACTGTCACCATCACCGCTTTTGAACGCTCGCCCGACGGCGGCATGGGCCTGGCGCGGGATACGCGGGTTCGTTGGGCGCTGGAAGAAGTGGGCCAGCCGTACGAGGTTCGTCCTGTGTCGTTTGCCGCGATGAAGGAGCCTGCGCATTTGGCCGTCCATCCGTTCGGACAGATACCCACCTACGAGGAAGGCGATCTGGTGCTGTTCGAGTCGGGGTCGATCATTCTGCATATCGCCACGCGGCATGCGGGTCTGTTGCCGGATGACGCGAACGCGCGGGCACGTGCAATCACCTGGATGTTTGCCGCGATCAACACCGTGGAACCGCCGATCCTTGAGATCGTCACCGCCAGGTTCACGGAGGGCGACAAGCCCTGGAGCAAGGAGCGCATGCCGCTGATCGCCGACCGCATCCGTCATCGGCTGGGTCAGCTCGCCACGCGACTGGGCGATGCCGAATGGCTGGATGGCGCGTTCAGCGCGGGCGACCTGATGATGGTGTCGGTGCTGCTAAGGACGAGGCCCTCGGGCATCCTCAATGAATTCCCCAGCCTGGCCGCCTATGTGGCACGCGGCGAAGCGCGCCCTGCGTACCAGCGGGCTTTCGCTGCCCAGTTGGCGTTCAACACGGCGTCGCCAGCCGCTGGCTGACGACGACTCGCGGCGCGCGCGTGGCTACTTGATACGCTGCGGCGCGTCGCGTTTCGCGCCCACCGTCGCCAGGTCGTAACGCGCCTGCAGCACCAGCCAATAGGCCGGTGTCGGGTCCATCACGCAGGACAGGCGCAAGGCGAACTCGGCGTTGATGCGTCGCTCGCCTCGCGTGATCTGTCTCAGCGTGGACACCGAAATACCGGTGCGTCGTGCCAGCCAGGCGAGCGACATCGTGCGGGGGCGGAGATGGTCGTTCAACAGGATGTCGCCCGGGCTGCGTAACAGCGCCGTGGGGTCAAAGTCCATCAGCGGATCGAGTTTGATGAGGCACATGGGGCTTCCTTTCCTGTCAGGCACGGCCCAATGACGGATCAAGCCCTACAGGCTTCCGTGTCGGCGCATGCCGGGGATGGTGTCCGCTATCGCTGAGGAACGACGCACTGGCCGGGGGGCCAGCGCGCCGCGAAGACGATCAACGGGCGGGGAAAATGCTCACTTCGCGCTTGCTATCAAGCCTGTCGGCGAAAGAGCGGGATGGGGGCGTGGCCGATGCTGACTGTCGGCGTGCGCCGACATGCTCGACCACGGCCTGCCCTGCCTGCGTGACGCAGGGCGCCGAAGGAGGAAGTGAGGGTGCCATCGAGGGGAATGGACGGGCGAATGCGTCCCGTATGATCGCGAACAGCCATGATCAACTCCATGTAAGTTGGTAATGGTCAGCGGGTCGTCGGTGTTCCTAGCACCACGGCCCGCGTTTCACGACATTGCTGTCGAGGCCGCTTGCATCGCGCTATGAACGACGCTGCAGGTGGCCCGCCGAAAGTAGCAAACGGCCACGGTCGGGCCTGTCAGCGATCACCACGAAACCGCCTAACCGTGTGCCGACAGACGTGTCGGTATGACGTGACGGTGCGCCTCACGACCACGCTCGCGTCTCCAGACGAACGACGCGCTGCACCCAGGCCATGTGGAAAAGTCATCGCGACATAACCATGTCCACGCCGCATGGCGAGGAATGATCGCCGGACGGATGCCAGCGAACTCATGCCATGCCACCGCTTGCAGCGCAGCACGCCAGCAAGGCCAACGGCACGGCATGCATCGCGTTGTATTGTTGATCAACCCCGTCAACATGCCACTGCAGAAACGATTCAGCCGTCCATATCGTGGCGTCGCCCACAGTTATCTATCTATCCTTGCCTCGTTGCGACTATTTTTATCTGCCCTAAACCTTCAATGTAGTCAGATGCACGCGAAAGAGTCTCGAAGCACGCCTCAAGACACGTTGAAGGTTCAGCGATACTCCGCTTCACAAGCACAGGCCATGCGCCGCAGTGCTGACAGGACGACTCACAAGGGATGCCATGCCGTTTTCGCGCAGCAACATTTCCACGGTCCTCATCGTCGACGACGACGACACACTCAGGCTGCTTCTCGGCGAGATGCTCCAGATCATGGGGCTCGAAGTGACAGCCGCGAGCAATGGCACGGAGGCGCTTGCCCAATTGGCGGCGGGTGAGTCGTTCGATCTGTTGATCACGGATATCCGCATGCCCGGTCACATCGACGGGCCGGTGCTGGCGAACTCAGCCAGGTCCTTGGCTCCAGCCATGCAGGTCGTCGTCATGACGGGGTATGGCGGTGAGAGGGTGGCGGACATCCCGGATGACCTACCGGTGCTGAAGAAGCCCTTCAGGCTCAGGGATCTGCAGGAGCTCATCGACCGCCTCGGCCACGTCAACGCCGGGTAGTCGTGCTCGGGCTTCGATCGAGACGCGGAAGGCCAGCGCTTTGCTGCCCGGCACCGTCATGCAACATGTCGTCCGCGTTTGCGAACGCGTCCATCACAGCTTTGCCGAACGTTTCCATGGCGAATGGCTTGGCGATCATGCTCATGTTTTGCCCCAGGAATTCGGAGCGCACGGCGGCACTTTCGGCGTATCCGGTCATCAGGAGCACCGGCGTGGACGGATGCCCTTCGCGAAAGGTTTCGGCGAGCTGCCGCCCGTTCATGCCCGGAAGCCCGACGTCAGAGATCAGCAGATCGATGCGGCTCGAAGCAATGTGAGCCATGGCGGCATCCGCATCGCGCGCGGTGAGCACCACGTAACCGAGCTCTTCCAGCAGGAAGCTCACCAGCAGCCTCACCTGGTCGTCGTCCTCGACCACGAGCACAAGCTGCCCCGCCCCTTTGGGTGCTTCCTTGTCCTCCTGGATTGAAGCGGGCTCGGCATCTGCGGGCGCCACGGGGAGATAGAGGGAAATACTTGTTCCACTGCCCGGAACGGAGTGCAGATCGATATAGCCGTTCGATTGCTGCATGAAGCCGTAGATCATGGATAGGCCCAAGCCGGTGCCCTGCCCGATCGGCTTGGTGGTGAAGAAGGGTTCGAAGACATGGTCCCTGACGGCAGACTCCATGCCGACACCACTGTCCGCCACTTCGACGATGACATAGCCGCCAGGATTCGCTTCGGCTCCGTTGCGCAGCAACGGCGCGGATGCCGCGTATGCCGTGGCGATCCTGAGCTTGCCGCCATCGGGCATCGCGTCCCTGGCGTTGATGCACAGGTTGAGGATCGCGCTTTCCAGTTGGCTGATGTCGACCTGGGCCCGGTCCAGCGGCTCCGCCAGATCGACGTTGATGTCGATGCGCTCGCCCAAGGTCTGGTTGAGCAGCATATGCATCGACTGGATGAGGGCATTCACATCGACGGGCTTTGGGTCCAGCGATTGCCGCCTTGAAAAGGCCAGCAGGCGTTGGGTCAAGGCTGCCGCGCGACCTGCCGCTTCCGTCGCGGCCCCGACGACTTTGGCGACAAGCTCATCGTCGACCCGCATGCTGACGATATCCAGTGCACCGATGATGCTGGTGAGCATGTTGTTGAAGTCGTGCGCGATGCCTCCCGTAAGCTGGCCCACGGCCTCCATTTTCTGGGCCTGCCTGAGTGCTGTTTCGCTTTCCGAGCGGGCCTGCATTTCCGCGCGCAGGGCGGCCGTGCGCTCGGCGACCTTCTGCTCCAGTCGCGCGGCGGCCTGGCTAAGCGCTTCCAGCGATTCCTTGCGCTCGGTGATGTCGGTGGCAAACAGATGCACGCCGTCGATCAGGCCGTCTTCCTGGCGACGCGGGATGTATCGAATCTCGGCCTCGTGTCGCTGCCCGTCGGGACGCGGCCAGGACAACTCGGTCTTTACCGCGTCTCCCGACAACGCTCGCTTGAGAGGCTCTTTTCGGACCTCCCAATGAAACGTTCCGAATACTTCTTCGACCGTTCTTCCAATCATGTCGACGGGCTCGATGCCAAACCATTCCCGATAGGCCCGGTTGGCGAAGCGGTAGCGGAAATCCGTATCGATGAAGGCGATGAGGACCGGGAGGGAATCGGTAATGCGCCGCAACTCGGCCTCGCTGTCGGCCAAGGCCCGCTTGCTGGCAGCAAGCTCTTCCATGCGATCCCTGATCTCGAACTGCTTTTGCCGGGAGCGCATGGCGGTCGCCACCGCACTGAGCAGCGACGCCGCGCCGATGGGGCGTTCAAGTTCGATGCGATTGAGAACGGTGATCGGCAGCGGCGACAGCTTGGCATCGCGCCCGGGCTGAGCGGATTTGAGCACGACAAACGGAATGTCCGACCAGGGCGGCTGTCGCGCGAGGGCGTTCTGGATGGCTTCGACGCCATGCTCCAGGGCCTCCTGGGTCAGGAGGACAACGCCGGTGTTCTCGTCGATCCCATCGGCCAACGCCAACTGGTCCCGATAGAGCACCGCGTCGTAACCGTCGCGCAGCAGCACGTCGACCAGGCTTTCTCCATCGCGTTGCCAGGGCGCCATGACCTGCACCCGATAGCCACGCGTGGCTTCCCTATGCATCCCGGTTTTCCATCAAGGGCTCGACACCGCCCGTGAACTCGGGCGTACCCGTCAGCACGCCGCGGAAGTTGGATAGCGGCGCACCGACGCGCAGGCCCTTGCTGTCGATGAAGAGCTCGCGGATCGTGTCTTCATGCTTGCCACTGCGGTTCTTGATGACGGAGATGGCTTTGCGAATGCGACCTTGCGCCTCGAAGAAGCGAAACAGCACCACCGCGTCCGCGATGTAGGAAACATTGAGCTGGCCGGTATCCATCGAACCCACGAGGCCAAATTGCGGATTGATCAGGAAAGTCGTGACGCCCGACTGGTTGAGGAAGGCCAGCAGCTCATGCATCTGCAGCAGCAGATGCTTCTCCTGCGGCATGGCGGAGAGGTAACCGTTGAGGCTGTCGATGACGATCATGGTGCATCGCTCTTCCTGCACCGATCGGAAAACATTCCAGGCGAACTCCCCGGGCGGCATTTCCGCAGGGTCAACCTGGGTGATCTCAAGCAGGCCATCCTCGATGAATTGGGCGAGGTCGACCCCCATCGCCTTGGCACGTTTGAGCAGCGTCTCGATGCGCTCGTCGAATTCATACACATGGCAGCGTTCGCCGCGTGCGCAGGCCGCGCCGACATATTGCATGGCGAGCGTGGTCTTGCCGGTGCCGGCAGGGCCGGTGAGCAAGGTGCTGGTGCCACGCAGAAAACCACCGCCAATCAGGGCATCAAGGTGCGCAACGCCGCTGAGGGCCGGCTCATTCGCAAACTCGACATGATGCTCGGCCGCAACGAGTCGCGGATAAACCTCGACGCCGCCCGTCAGGATGCTGAGGTCGTGGTATCCGGCGATGAAGGTCGCACCGCGCATCTTCTGCACCTGCAGGCGGCGGCGCGACGCACCGAACTCCAGGGCGAAGCGTTCGAGCGAAATCACGCCGTGGCTGATGCTGTGCAAATGGGTGTCGCGGTCCCGTCCTTCGCTGGTCAGGTCATCGATGAAGAGCACCGTCGCGTTGCGTGGTGCGAAGAATTGCTTGAGCGCCAGCACCTGTCGTCGGTAGCGCAAGGGGTCCTGGGCAAGCAGACGCAGCTCCGAAAGGCTGTCGAAGACGATGCGTGTGGGTTCGAGCCGGTCCACTTCCTGCTTGATCAGCCGGATGGTTTCGCCCAACTCCACTTCCCACGAGTGGAAGACGGACTGGTTGCGGTTTTCACCGAGCACTTCTTCGACGGACGACAGCTCGAACAGCTCGACGCCCTTCAAGTCCCAACCATGGGAGGTGGCTACTTCCCTCAACTCCTCCGCGGTCTCGGACAGCGTGACGTAAAGGCAGCGCTCGCCTTCTCTCACGCCTTCCAGCAGGAATTGGAGCGAAAGCGTGGTTTTCCCCGCTCCCGGCTGCCCTTCAAGCAGGTAGAGGCGTCCTGCAGGAAGCCCGCCGTGAAGAATCGTGTCCAGACCGACGACGCCAAAGCGGCAACGACGAGATGAGGGCATGGCCAACCTATGCTCGGGAAAAACCTTATTAGTTGTCAGCAGACGCTACGGTCTTGTGGAGAGGTCGTGAAGCATTTGTCGACATTCGACGGAGTCAAAGGTGACAGGCGCTGCAAGCCGGACGATTTGAACTGACATCGCAAACTCATGGAGATGCGCGCCACAGTTGAGCAGTGGCGGGTTGCAGGCACCGCGGTGCACCGATCGGCGGCTCCTGTTTTACCGATGCGTGAGCCCGCGCAACGCTGACGTGCCTGGACGGTGTGTATTCATCCTTGCGGGTCAAGCGTACCCAACCAGGCGACAAGCCCGAGAATCGAGATCACCAGGGCCGTTTCAAGGTAGAGACTACGCTTGAGTGCGGAGACGGCGCTGGCGGTGTCTTCATCACGTCTCGCCTTTTCCAAGGCAGGTGCGAGGCGAAAACGATTGGCCGCAGCCAACATGAGCATGCTCGCGAACAGTGCCAGCTTTACCAGCAGAAGACGGCCGTAGAGGCTCCCGATCAATCCGGACAACGTCGGCCCGATGACGAGGATGTAATTGATCGCGCCGCTGAGGACGAGCACGGCCACGATCCAAGTGCCCATGGAGGCAAAGCCAGTCGCGGCGCTGGACAAGAGGGCCACCGCGTCCGGCTCGGCACCGCGCGAAGCGGCCCTCGCGATGAGCAAGAGCGTCGCCAAGGCACCCACCCAGGCGCCCGCAACCAGCAGGTGTGCGATATCGGCACCAAGATGAAGCCAGCCCGCGGGGCCACCGCTCATCGCACCATGGCCTGCCCACGCCAGCGTCGCCAAGGCGACTGCGCCCAGCAACGAGCACGCGATGACACGGGGACGTCCCTTGAAGCCGGTGGCCAAGCTTAGCCACAACGATGCGAACAGCAGCAAGACGCGCAAATCCCAGGTCATGCCCACCGTGGTCTGCGTGAGCAGCGTGCGCACCACGGACCACACCGCACCCGGGTCGCCGGTGTCGCCCATGGCTTGTGCCATCGCCCAAAGTACCGTGGCCGACGCCAACAGGCCCAGTACGGTGGCTGCGCTCGCTACGCGCATCGCCTGCCGGGTGAAAGGCGACGCCAAGGTATCGGCACCCGCGACGCGCCAGATGAACAACGGCACGCCAAAGGACAACATGACGCCGAGATAGAGCGCAAGGCGTCCGAGCACCAACAAGCCATCGAACATCAGCGGATCACTTCACGCGGAAACTGAAAGAGCCCTTCACGGCATGTGTATCGGTGGACACCACGTGCCAGTCCACTCGATAGGTTCCTGCGCTGAGCGGGTGTGCCGGGGTAATCACCAGCGATTTGGCATCGGCCGATGCCGCGGTCTTGGTCTCGATCTTCGTTGGCGTCGCTTTCTCCGTCATCGTCAGATCCGCACCTGAAAGCTGCGTCATCAACGTTTCCGAGAAGGAGATTTCAATGGTCGCGGGCGCACTGACTTCGGCGTGATCGGCCGGCGTCGTGGAAACGATCTTGGGGTGCGCGAACAAGGCACCGCTGGCGAGCAATGCCGAAATAGCGACGAGCCGAAGCGTGAAAGAACGGAAGTGCAACATGAGCAACCTCTTGCGTGGTGGAGCGAACGGGGAACCCGATCCCTGCATGATGCAGCGAACGGCGCGCGGGAACCAGAACCACAGGCAATGGCGTGGCTCTAACCCAGGGAAGGAAGAAGCGCTCGCTGCTCATGACCGGAGCTCGTGCCCGGGATGCGGTGCTACCCGACGGAGAACGCGCTGCGCATCAAGCCGCCGACATGCGCATGCCGCGATGCGACGGCAAAGAGGGCCAACGGGCAACGACGACGTGTTCCAAGGCCTTTGCACCGGCTGGCGAAAGAGCGCCAACGCCCTCCTCTCGCCCCATCTGTCACTCGCTTCGCGCTGCGTGAATCAAGGGCGCCAGGAAACCATCCTTTCCGGCCGGAGCATGCCTATGGTGTCCGCCGGAACGCACTCGAAACGGAGTGTCTTGGCCTGCATCACCGATGCGGCCAGGTTGAACACGAACAAACCCGAACGGCCCACGTTGCCGTGGTCGCGCAGGCTTCTTCATCGATGCGCCCGTCTGTGGGGTGCTTACGACCGACTCAAGGTTTGCTGAAGCCGAGGTGCAAGGTGATCTGATCGCCCGCTTTCAGGCTCGCCACACTTGCCGGCGGGAAATGAACCTTGAGAGCCATGCCACCGGCGGTGACGTCCACCACGCCCGTCTTCGCATCCACGGCAGACACCGTGGCCGGCATCGTGTGCATGCCCTGCACGTTGGCATGCATCCCTTTCATCCCTTCCATGCCTTGCTGGCCATGCATGGCACCCATGGCGTCCTGCTTGGGCGGGGAATCCTGCGCGGCCATCGCAGTGACCGATGCCAGAGCCAGCCCCAAAGCCAGGCCCATCCGCCGCACACCTGAGAAGTCGCTATGAATAACCATGTTGTTCTCCCATGCCCGTCTCGCCCATATCGGCGCACGAAGCCTGCGCCGACGGATGTGTAGGACGATTGAATATGTTGGTATGGAAGCCTTAGTTGGCGCCTCGCCACGCCTGCCTTCCGCCGCGCTGGCATGGGAAGGCAGGCTGGCCGCTGCTGGTTCATTAGCGTGAAGAGCGATATGCACTCCGACGGCGACCGCCTATGAGGTCCGCCTCGGGTCGGGAGCGGACATAACGCTTAAATTAATCTAAGCCGCGCAGTGGCTTCGGCTTGAGTGAATTGTTAGACCGCATATGTGTGCTCAGCCGACATACGGCCCCTTGACCTCACCCCAACCCCATTTTGGCATTGGCGCATCCTGATCCACCGTTGCCCCCGCTTGCGAGTTGATAACTGCCAAGCGAGAACCCCACTCTAAATAGCCTACCAATGCAGAGCGAAACTCAGGGTCATCCGGCATGCCAAGCTCGTCCGCTGTTTCCAGCAGCAGCCACACCCAACGTCGCCTCTGAACTTGACTCAGGTGACGGTTGAGATGCTGCTGAATCATGTGCGGGTGACCGCCACGTTGCGTGGAGTACGTGTTTGGACCGCCCAAGACCTCTGCCAGAAAAGCGGCGACATGACTCGGGTGATCAGCGCCCATGTGCGCGAAGACAGGCCCTAATAGAGAGTCAATCTTGACGTGTTCGTAGAACCGTACCGTCAGGCGGGTAAGTGCATCAATGCCGCCAAGCCATTCGTAGAGAGTGGGAACGCTTTGATTTGACATGGTGACCTGACCGTTGGGATGTGGTCTAACGCTTGAGTTAAGCGGCGTCGTGGGCTTCCGCTTGGATGAATAGTTAGAACTCTACAACTTGCACCGGCCCGACATGCTCTTACTCAAGAGGCTCAGCAAATTCTACGGCTTCGCGAAGGAATTCATTGGGATGAGATGCGGTAGCTGGCCGGTTGGGGTCGGAAGCGGACCTTTCATATCTCCTGCTAGTGGTCACGCCCATCACTTCGTTTGGCCAGCAGCGGACGCGCGAGGCCGAACCAGAGCATGACTCCTCCTAGAAGTCCGGCCATGACGCTCACTACGACGATCAAGATTCCAAAGCGAATCGTGAGGTCGCCGTCCGAGTACGCCTTCGCCCCACACACGGCAAGTAGAGTCAAGCCAAAAGACAGCTCAGACAGAACAATATTTCCAATGAGCGAACGGCAGGCCCATGTCAAAAATTTCGACTGCACAAATGATCTCGACATTTTTGTCCCTTCGCTCGATTGGCTGCACCCATACATCTTCGATGTCTGCTTCGGGTCGGAAGCGGACGTTAGCCAAACCAGTTGGCCACGACTCCTGTGACCAAAACAAGAGCCCATATGGCCACGAGTGTCTTGAGAAGCAGGCTGCGGAACTTGAGGCCTTCGGGGGTTAAGACGCGCTCGATGAAGAGCGCATTCAAAGGATTTCCCCAGGTAAGACGAGAGTATTCGGGCTCAGACCGGTCTCGGTACCTGGCGCCTCGCACGATAAAGATGGTCAAAAAGACGAAGACGCAAACAAAGGTCGCGATTAACCCGCCAAAAAGTATGTACCCAGCGATCATCGGCACGCCTCAAGGGTTAAGTCTGCGACGGGTCGGAAGCGGTCACTTATCGTACTTGTGGATCAGGCCGCCAACGATCCCGATGAGCGCCCCTCCCATCCAAAGATACCGCAGTCCTGATACCTCTTCCTCGGAGTAGTACACGACTACGCCATGGTTGTTCCGAGGAATCACATGTCCCGTTGTCGGCTCAGGCGAGCGAGGCAGCGACGCTTGGTAGCTACGCTCCAAGGCTAGGGCGTATATGGGTCCCGAAATGGCGATCAGCACGAGTGCATCCGCGAGAGCCAATTTCCACTTCATAGGTGCCACCGAGCGTTGAGTTTTTTGATCCTAAGGACTTCTTGCCAGGTCTGCTTTGGGTCGGAAGCGGACACTACCAACTACATCATGATCGAGCTTCATACATCTCAAGCAGGCGCTGCAAGGTCTCGCGCTCGACCTGTGAAATGACGCTGGCACTATCAACGGTGATCCCTTTGACCAAATAGTATTCAGTGTCGTTACGGATCCTTCCATGCTTGACGATGCGGCGGAACGACGCCGAATAGCGCCGCCTGACTTCGGAAACCGTGACGACTCCAGAGGAGCGGCACTTACTATCGAGCGCTTCTATCTCGGGAGGCGAAAAACGTGCCGCATCTTCGATGGTGTCGTTGGCGGCCTGACGCAAACCTTCGAGTGCACGCGACCTGCCGAAATCTTCCACGATGCGCTCTAGCGTCTTAATCGGATGAGTTGGCGCGGTTGGATCGATTCCCCACACGCAGGTCGCGTAAAAGCCAAGGTACGCACTGAGTTCATGGAATTCCCGCTCTCGCTCGGATGACATTTTTCGCGGCATCCCCACCCTCCAATTTCGTTCGCTTAAAGCCGCTTGCGAGTGTCCGTTCTGGGTCGGAAGCGGACGTAACAACCCTGTCCGTAATCAGTACAAGTTCGCGACTACTGCAATAGCTGGAACTGCAATCAATGCTGCTGCCAACAGCGAACGCTTTCTGGCCTCGACGAACGAACAACCTGAGAGCCAAAGTGAGCCGAGAAGGCACATGACTCCAACCAGCAAAACAGTGAGAGACACATGCCTCTGGCTTTCGATGACTGCGTGGGGCACCGTCGGCGCCGGGTCACCAAGCTGAGACATGACGCCGTAAAACGCGAGCAGCCAACCAGTGACTGCAAGAACCAACGCCAAATTGGCTAGCCGACTCGCGCTCATGTCTCCCCCTGTGAGACCCAATCGCTTTTCCGTTAAGGTCCGCTCCGGGCCGGAAGCGGACGTTAGCCAGCCTGCAAATACCGCTTTGCTTCGAAGCCGCATGCGCGAATCTCAGCGGCTCCAACTCGACGTGCGATTACGTGGTCCATCGTTTTGTCTTGCGGCTCAGCCACACCAGCTCCCCATGATTGCCCTGTTCCAGTGAGAGCGCCGGCGTTCTCTCGCAAGACCGCTTCGTATCCAGCATCCGTTGACCGAAAGAGAGACAGATGCAACTCGCCATTGGTCAGTGACCATACGGTCAATGCCGGTCCCCGCGTATTGGCGTAGCCGACATATTTTTGGCTCGACAATCGCCGGAGGTTGTAGCAGCCAATCGCGTCCCTGCGCGACAAGGCCCGTTCAAAGAACATGTCGAGCCTATTTGCCTCAGATGGCTCAATCCCCTTGGCAAGGAGCACAAAGTTTCCTTCGATCACGGCGTTTCCCACGCTGGAAAACGAGCACGGGCCACGGCAGATGATCACCTCATATGTGCCAACCAGCTGTCCTTCGTCTAGCTCGGCTGCCGACGCCGTGGACACGGCTATCTGTACGGCGGCCGCAACGAGTGTCGAAGCGAGGCCAAAGACAATCCCATGAGCAGTCATTAGCGATTCTTAACTGTTGGCGATCACGACAAAGAGCCAGCTGAATCAAGTCGATTTGCGAGTGTTTTGTAAGGACAAGACAATCAATGTCAGCTTTTGGTCGGCAATGGACATTGTGGCGCGGCTTTCCGGGCTTGCAACTACCCTTGATCTGGCTCGCGTCGATGCCGTGGAAAGAATCTCAGTCCACGGTCCAGGAACCACCACAAGATTGATATGGCGAGGATGGAATTGAGCACGCCGATGCTGAGAAAGCCCAAGAAAGCAATGCCGTTTCCAATGTCTACGCGAATCGGATGCCAAATAAGTGAGACAAGCCCTATCGGAAATTCCAAAATTTTCGCCGCCACGCGCATCGAAATAGGTACGCACCCATCGTTCGCTTTGCAGGACACAGTCCCCATCATCACAAAGAATCGTAGGATCAGATGAAAAACTGAGCCGAATATAATGAAGGATCGTGGCGAGGTTCTCATGGCTCGGAGCTCGGTGAATAAGGGCTCAATGTCTACACGGCTAAGTCTGCTTTGGGTCGGAAGCGGACAGTTCGCTTATCTAATGATTGCCAAAGATGAGGTCGGTTACATCGCGCCAACCCGGTGCCGAAGTAGGCAGCAGCACGCCAGTGCGAAATTCAATAAGAACCTGGGTGGCCTGCGCGGCGGTGAACCACTCATCTCCTTGAAGCACTGCGGTTCCCGCTCCGAAGGCCAGCTTGGTTCCGTCCGGAAAAACGGGATGGGGCTGAGACTGGTGGGCTCTATAGTGCCTGCCGGTCGCGGCGTTCCGCACTTCTATGACGCAGGTCTGGCTGCCCCCTGCCACTTGAACGTAGCTCCCGCCCTCCGCCGAAAGGATCGCAAAGGAGTGCGGTCCAGAGCTGCGAAGCGTCCCCAATGCACGCACGATGTCTGCGTCGCTGACGTCCTGAATCGTGTGTTTTCCCTCTACATCAAGGTGCACTTCGTCCCCCTAAAGCCACCAAACATGTTCCCACGGTCATGTCCGCTTCGGGTCGGAAGCAGACCTTATCGCATACAGCTCAGGGGGACGAAACTTGCAAAAATACGTCGTCCGTCAGATTGGTGTCCGCCTCAATTAGGTTTGATGCGTTTGAACGAAAAGCGACAGTGGTGCCATCAGCAGAAACCGCAGGCTGAAAGCAATCGCCGTTAAGATCTTCATCGTGAACTGGCACCGAGATTCGCCTAAGCTGACCCTTCGCCAAATCAAGCGCATAGATATTTCGGCGGCCATTCGTTGGTTTGGCTGTGAGGTTGGTCGCGGCTGACAGGAAGACCACTGTGCCTCCATCCGATGAAAGTCGCGGCTGTCCGTTGAGCTCGTTGGCAGGAACTTTCCCATCGCGTGAGCTGACAAGAATCGTTTTCCCGGCGGCAAGGTCGCGGACGTAGATCTCATCAAATTGGCCACCACCGGCGACTAAATTGCTCGCTCGGGACGTGAATGCGACCCGTGTGCCATCCCCCGATATGGATGGCTCGATGCTCTCCGCATTTGCGGGCTCACCAGCTGGGCCTACGCTAGCCAGGACGATGGAGTCGGTGCGCAGGTCGCGAACAAAGATGTTGCCAACGGTGACTGTAACGCCGGGGACAAGGTTACTTGCAGACGAACGGAAGGCCACCTTGGAGCCATCTGACGAGATCGAAGGCTGAAAACTGTCTGCGTTGGCACCTTGTCCATCACGGCCACTGCTCACGCAAGCAGTTTTCGACTTGGCGATATCTCGAAGAAAGATATTCGCATGGCCGGCCGAGCAACCGGGCGCCAGTGCGGCAAAAGACATGAACGCGATCAAGTTGCCGTCCGCAGACGTCGACGCGTTCGCGCTGTCAGCCGCTCCTGCCTCACCGCTGGAATCTTCGCTTACGAGGATGATCTGGTTACTGGCCAGATCCTTTCGGTAGATTTGTTTCTTTCCGAAAGTACGCGACGTAGTGAGATTGGTCGCATTGGATGAAAAGATAACGTAGCGGCCTTGACTGGCAAATGCGGGGTCGACGCTTGCAGCATTAGCGCGTTTTCCGTCTGCGGTCGCGCTTACCAGGGTTGTCGAGTGGCTGCCCGGGGTTCGCAAATAGATACTCATGCCAGGCATAGTCACGCCTGGCGCGAGATTCGAAGACATTGAAATAAAAGCCACCGACCTGCCATCACCCGAAATCTCGGGACAAACCGAGAACAGGTCACCTTGTAAGCCTGCCGCGCTGACGCTCGCTCTCTCGATCACGGGGGTTGAATTCAGTGCGAGAGCGGTCAGGGGTAAGCCGACGGTCGCGACGAGTGGCAAGGCAATCAACTGGTGCAACCTCATACAGTCTCCAAGAGTCCGTCCATACCACTTCCAGGGGTGTCCGCCTCGGGTCGGAAGCGGACTTGCTGAGACCAAGCTAGATATCGCCCACTCTTGATATCATCAACACGATACGCCAACCCCATCTCGGATGTTCCAACCCTAGCTCTTCTTTGAATACCTTTTGATCAGGTCCACCAAATCCTGGTGGCCGTTCTTGACCGCCATTGACGTCGCTGACGTTCCGTCGTCCAGCACCGTTGATGGGTCGGCGCCGTGCTCAAGAAGAAGCTTTGCGTAGGTGTAATTGCCGGCAAGTGCCGCCTCGATGAGTGGCGTTGTTTCACGAAACGTACTGGTCATGTCCCTCGTGTTGACCTTGGCATTTGGATTCGCGCCGTGATCCAGAAGCGCGACGAACATAGTCGGGTCTGCTCCTATGGAATAGCGTTGAATGGCATCGACAAGCGGCGCTTCAAGATCGGGATCGGCGCCCTTTCTCAGGAGGAGCAAAGCGAGATCAACATTGTTCGAATGCATCGCCTCAAGCAGTGCGGTCTCCCCTTCGTGGATTTTCCAGTTTGGATTTGCTCCGTGTGACAGGAGCAGTTGCGCTTGGTCATAGGAGGTGTTGATCGCCAACTGCCTAGCGTTGTCGGCAATGATGTTTTCGGGCTGGAACTGGCTATGCCTGATCAAAGCCATCAAGGGCGTTTCCGGTGCACCCGTCCCATTCGCATCGGCGCCCGCCTTCAGAAGAAGCTCCACCAGTGGCGTACTGGCGCCGGAGCTGACGGCTGCCACCAGCGATGGATCGCAACCCTTGCTGAAATCATCCTCATTCGGATCGACGCCAAGATCGAGCATCGCCTTGACCATATCCTGGTTGTCCCGTCTTACGGCAATCGCGAGAAGACACGGCGCGTGCAGCGGTGAGCCTGGCGTCCTTTCCATCCGACCGAGAAGCGTGACAACGCGGGAAGTGTCGCCGCGCCAAGCCGCATCCTCCAGGGAACCCTTGGGATACGTCGAACTGCCTTCGCCTGCGGGTCGCTGCGCATCCAGCCATGCCGCAGAGACGGGGTCGACCGCATACAGTCGGCGGGTGGGGATCCAGCCAATCGTATCGGGTACTGATCGCAGGCGCGATTCATACCGGACGTGGGTCCAGTCGCCACAGATGAAGCCAACCTCCACCCGGTCGCCAGGCGTCAGGTAACCATGCGAGCTGCAGCCATCATGATGGTCGCGACCACAAAGAAGCGGATAGGTTGCCTGGAAATAGACACGTTCGCCCACCGTGCCGGCAATACGGGCGTACTGGTGAGTCGACCCGCCACCTGTGCCCCAGTGTGCGCAGGCAGGCTCCCCAGCCTTTGCGGGTTCGTGACCCGCCAGGTGGGACAGGTCCAGTTCCGTTGGAAGCTTCGTAGCTATCGACGCAGCCTGGGTCGCGGGGTCCGCCAGATCATGATCAATCCTGGCGTTGGCCAGCGCGATGGCCTTCACGTCAAACGACTCGGTCTTGCATTGTTGCGGCCTGGGTTCGTTGGCAGCCAGATCGGCATAGCACCTCGTGACGGCGATGCCGGAATCGCCCATCCGCACCTGCACATCCATCAGGCTAGGCTCCGAATCCTGGCATGACCACTCAAGCAGCGGGCTGTCGGGGGTAAGTTCCACTTGATCGGCGCTGATGCTGGTGACGATGACAACGCCTGCTCCTTCGCACTGCCCATTTCCTGCCGGGACAACCCTTATCACAGCCTGCAACCGGTACGGACCGATGTGACATGACAGGCGATTGTCTCCCTCGTTCAATCGCTGGTAGCCCGGCAATACGTGGACCGCGTCCGGTGGATCGGCACTGCTCAGGTCCGAGGGAATAACGCGAAACATGGCGGGGGTGGACTGACAGATGACCTGTGCTCCAGCGGAGCCCCAATCGGCCCTCGCCTGATGGCAATGGCCAATCATCAGCAGGAAGAACAAAAGGACCACGCAGGTTCGCAGGGAGATCATGGCGTCGTTATCCACTTGATGAAAATCACCTGCGGCATATCCTCTCCCATGGCGCAAGCTTCGCGCATCCCCGCTAACTCTAACGGCTTAAAGCATTCCCCTTGGCACGGTCATCACGGTCGGATCGACGGGACACAAACCCGGCGGAATCGAACCTTTCCTTATGCAGGGTACTGCCATGAGCTGGCGTGCTTGAGGCATTCGAATGTCCGCTTCAGGTCGAAGAAAGGCCTTGCCGAAGTTAATGCGGCGCCTCGTACGACTCGACCTTGTTCCCCTTCGGATCAAGCGTCCCCTGGATAAGGTCCGCTACGGGTCGGAAGCGGACAGGTTGCCTTCAATCGAAATCACCCTTGATCCTGCTCTGGAACTGTCCAAATCAGAACGAGAAGTAGAGTTTCCGATTCCGGTCTGGAGAGCAATCCGGCGGCTGTTTCTTTGTCTCGACGCTCCCAAACGGTCCATCCCTTCAAGGACGGCGAGCTCGTATCCGATTTCGGGGTGCCCAGGTAGCCGTTGATGTCACGCTTGACCTCCGCAAGCTTAGAAAGCGGCAAACGTAGCTCAATGTTGTGGATGCGGCCATCGGGATTCACCACAACAGACGCCGAGATCCGAGTCCCGAGATAGGTAGCGGGAACGTCCGCAGTCCAGATCTTGTGGCCCGGTTGCGAATCATCTGGGGCGACGACGCGCTTATACAGCGAGGCCGCATTGACACTACGCCCCAGGACCAAGCCGTCCAGTGATAGGCCCTCACACGACGCATTGAGGCTAAATGCGAGTAGAGCGAGACACACCAAGTACTTGAACATAGAAGTCCTGTAAGCGGGTGTTCGTTACCGGGTCTCAGAAACTGTCGGCTATGGGTCGGAAGCAGACATTACGGACTCAATTTGTTTGGCGCCACCCAAAGAACCATCTTTGTATGAGCGAACGGCACACGTGGCGTCGCTTCCGAAAACCGATCGACGCCTGGAAATCTCTGAGCTAGCTGCCCTACGACACTCTTAAAGCTCAGATCAAACTCCGATATATGGAGAATGCGCTTGTCATCTGCTTCCAGCGTCAGCCAGATACAGTCGTGTGTCAGTGCATCCATATTCTCGACCACGATCTGAGTCACGCGATCCAGCTCGACCCACTTTCGCCAAAATAGTCCAACTCTCCGAACCAGCTTTGGCGGAAGACCTTCAATGGCCAATCGTGCGTCCCACAGGTCATTCCCACTCATGCGCATTCCCTCCATGCTCTTGGAACTGTCTGCTATGGGTCGGGAGCGGACATCCAGGCTTTATATCGAAAATTCCCCTGCGAACGAAACGGGCCTGACGACCTCATAGCGTTCCGTGTTCGGATGGAACTTGACGACAGTAGCGGCGCCGCTTGCGCCCCTAAGCTTCAGAAAGGCGTCAATTCGTTCCAGTACCGGCCCCCATGTCGATTTCACATGGATGTAGATGCTGAAACGCCCTTCACCAACGTCGTGGCCGTCAACGTATCCGTCGTTTGCCTGTGCAAACGCCTGGTGAAGCGTTTCCTCGATCTGGAACCAGCGATCCAAGTCCGCGGCGTCGACGAAAGGAAACTGGACAATGACCTTCTTAGCGCTCACCGAGTCCCCCAGTTGCTTCACTGCGATGTCCGCTTCGGGTCGGAAGCGGACCTTGGCCCTGCGCCAAGACTACCCCATGCCCTGTGCTTCGGAGGTCTCAGTTTTCCGACCTAAATTCCACCCGCCAGGAATTGACGCTGTATCTCAGCACAAAGCTCTTTCGCCCCGGCCGGGCATTTTTGCGTAATGTTCTTCTTGATCATCGTCGCTTGATCGAGGCTCATGGTCTCGTCGACGTGATGTAAGGCGAACTTCCTGAATCCGGTGTCTTGGTTGTTCAACTTCGTCAGTTCACCGATATCGTTCCAGTGATCGGCGAGCAAGCTTGCTATCGAGGAGCTGTAACCCTCAGCAATCGCGCCGTCGTCGCACTGCTTGTATTTCTTGTACGACACGAGGACCGCCTGCCACGTACCTAGAGTCGAGGCCTCGCTCTCCGCTTTCATTGCCATTTCTTGCGGGCAAGCTTCGGTCTGGGCGACCGATGCGCTAATGCCCGCAAAGAAGAAACAGGCGATCAGCGTCACCCTTCGGCAGATCAACCTTCCTTGCTGCGTCAAGCGCATTTGCTTCATCCCTCTCT
>Ga0209674_100358_pt1 | contig 25855 bp, 20 predicted proteins | sample AraplaCvi_mMS_r2_FD_184279 | JGI IMG/M metagenome (GOLD analysis project Ga0209674, IMG submission 184279) | Arabidopsis root microbial communities from North Carolina, USA - plate scrape CL_Cvi_mMS_r2 (SPAdes) (version 2) | ecosystem: Host-associated > Plants > Roots > Endosphere | place: USA... | reverse complement strand
GCCGGGCGACTGGGGCTTCGCCGAAAACCTCGCCTACGGCACGCTGATCGCCGAAGGCTACGACCTGCGCGTGGTGGGTCAGGACGCCGGTCGCGGCACCTTCTTCCATCGCCACGCCGTGCTGCACGACCAGAGCTCCGACGACACGTACATGCCGTTGTCCAAGGTTCGCGCTGACGCACGCGTCGAAGTCATCGACTCGCTGCTCTCCGAGGAAGCCGTGATGGCCTTCGAGTACGGCGAAGCCACCACGGCGCCCGACCAGCTCACCATCTGGGAAGGCCAGTTCGGCGACTTCGCCAACGGTGCGCAGGTCGTGATCGACCAGTTCATCAGCTCCGGCGAAGCCAAGTGGGACCGCCTCTGCGGCCTCGCGCTGTTCCTGCCCCACGGCTATGAAGGCCAGGGTCCGGAGCACTCCTCCGCCCGCCTCGAGCGCTTCCTGCAGCTCTGCGCGCTCGACAACATGCAGGTCTGCGTGCCCACCACCCCGGCGCAGGCGTTCCACATGATCCGCCGCCAGCAGGTGCGCCCGGTGCGCAAGCCGCTGATCGTGATGACGCCCAAGTCTCTGCTGCGCCACAAGCTCGCGGTGTCCTCGCTGGACGAACTGGCGAACGGCCGCTTCCAGCTGGTAATCGGCGAGCATCGCGATCTGCAGGCCAAGAAGGTCAAGCGCGTCGTGCTTTGCTCGGGCAAGGTCTACTACGACCTGCTGGAAGACGCCGAGAAGCGCCAGTTGACCGACGTCGCCATCGTCCGCGTCGAGCAGCTCTACCCGTTCCCGCGCCCGGAAGTCACGGCCGAACTGGAAAAGTACCCTTCCGCGAAGGAAGTGGTGTGGTGCCAGGAAGAACCGATGAACCAGGGCGCCTGGTTCCAGATCCGTCACCACCTGCAGGCCTGCGTGGGACCGAAGCACAGCCTGTCCTATGCAGGACGCGCTCGTTCGCCGGCACCGGCCGCGGGTCACCTCAACACTCATGTCGCCGAACAGACGGCGCTCGTCGAACAGGCGCTCGTCGCGCCGGTCGGCACCGATCACGCAGCGGAGTAAGACAAGCATGTCCATCGAAGTCAAAGTCCCGGTCCTGCCCGAGTCGGTCTCCGACGCGCTCATCGCCACCTGGCACAAGAAGGCCGGTGATGCGGTCAAGCGCGACGAGAACCTGCTCGACCTCGAGACCGACAAGGTCGTCCTCGAAGTCCCGGCGCCGGTCGACGGCGTGCTGAAGGAAATCAAGTTCGAGGAAGGCGCCACCGTTACCAGCAACCAGGTCATTGCGGTGATCGAGGAAGGCGCTGCTGCCGCCGCTCCTGCGCCCGCCCCGGCCGCCGCCGAGGCGCCGAAGGCCGAGAAGACCGAAGCCGCCGCTGCGCCGAAGGGCGTCGACGAACTGTCGCCGGCCGGCCGCCGCGTCGCCGTGGAAGAAAACATCGATCCGTCCAAGGTCGCCGGCACCGGCCGCGACGGCCGCGTGACGAAGGAAGACCTGGTCAACGCCGGCAAGGGCGGCTCCGCGCCGGCCCCGGCCGCCGCCGCTCCGGCCGCGAAGCCGACCCCGGGCAGCCGTCCGGAAGAGCGCGTGCCGATGACCCGCATCCGCACCCGCATCGCCGAGCGCCTGATGCAGTCGAAGAACTCGATCGCCATGCTCACCTCGTTCAACGAGGTCAACCTCGCCGAGGTGGTGAAGCTGCGCAAGGCCCTGGGCGAGCAGTTCGAGAAGGCCAACGGCGTGAAGCTCGGCTTCATGAGCTTCTTCGTGAAGGCGGCGACGGAAGCCCTGAAGCGCTATCCGGTCATCAATGCCTCGGTCGATGGCAGCGACATCATCTATCACGGCTACCAGGACATCTCGATCGCCGTGTCCACTGACAAGGGCCTGGTCACGCCGGTACTGCGCGACGTGCAGGACATGTCGTTCGCGGACGTCGAGAAGGGCATCATCGGTTACGCCAAGAAGGCGCGTGACGGCAAGCTCGGCCTGGACGACCTCCAGGGCGGCACCTTCACCATCACCAACGGCGGCACCTTCGGTTCGCTGCTGTCCACCCCGATCGTGAACCCGCCGCAGAGCGCCATCCTCGGCATGCACACGATCAAGGAGCGCCCGGTCGTGGAGAACGGCCAGGTGGTGGCCGCGCCGATGATGTACATCGCGCTGTCGTACGACCACCGCATCATCGACGGCCGCGACGCCGTGCTGTTCCTGGTCGACATCAAGAACCAACTGGAAAACCCGCAGCGGATGCTGCTCGGCCTCTGATGGCCGGTTGAGCCGCAATGTGAAGGCGGGAGTCGAAAGACTCCCGTTTTCACGTTCGGACCCCCATATAGGGCGGTAACGACTACCGCAGTGACATCCGGAGCAAGAGCAATGAGCGACAAGTTCGACGTCATCGTCATCGGTGCGGGCCCGGCGGGCTATGTGGCCGCGATCCGCGCCGCGCAGTTGGGCCTGAAGACCGCCGTGGTCGACGCCTTCGTCGGCAAGGACGGCAAGGCCGCCCTCGGCGGTACCTGCCTCAACGTGGGTTGCATCCCCTCCAAGGCGCTGCTGGATTCCTCCAAGCAGTTCCACAACCTCACGCACAACTTCAAGGATCACGGCATCACCGCCGAGAATCCGAAGATCGACATCGGCACCTTCATTGGCCGCAAGGACAAGATCGTCAAGCAGTTCACCGGCGGCGTGACGATGCTGTTCAAGGCGAACAAGATCACGTCGTTCTTCGGCAAGGGCAAACTGCTGAAGGGCAACCAGGTCGAAGTCACCGGCAACGACGGCAGCGTGCAGACCATCTCGGCCACCAACGTCATCCTCGCCTCGGGCTCCGTGCCGATCGAGCTGCCGTTCGCGAAGTTCGACGGCAAGCACATCATCGACAACACCGGCGCGCTCGACCTCACCGAGGTCCCGAAGCGCCTTGGCGTGATCGGCGCCGGCGTGATCGGCCTGGAACTCGGCAGCGTGTGGAAGCGCCTCGGCGCCGACGTCACGGTGCTGGAAGCCTTGCCGAAGTTCCTGGCCGTTGCCGACCAGGACATCGCCAAGATGGCCGCCCGCGAGTTCGCCAAGCAGGGCCTGGACATCAAGGTCAACGCCAAGGTCACCTCGGCCGAGGTCAAGGGTGACGAAGTCCACGTCGGTTATACCGACAAGGACGGCAATGCCCAGTCGCTGATCGTGGACAAGCTGCTGGTGGCCGTGGGCCGTCGCGCTTACACCACCGGCCTGCTGGCCGACGACACGGGCGTGAAGCTCGACGAGCGCGGCCGCATCGTGGTGGACGAACACAACCACACCGGCGTCGATGGCGTCTGGGCTGTCGGCGACGCCGTGCGCGGCCCGATGCTCGCGCACAAGGGCTCCGAAGAAGGCGTGATGGTGGCCGAGCTGATCGCCGGTAAGCCGGGCCACGTCAACCTCGACACCGTGCCCTGGGTCATCTACACCGAGCCGGAAATCGCCTGGGTCGGCAAGACCGAGGAGCAGCTCAAGGAAGAAGGCGTGCCGTACAAGACCGGCGCCTTCCCGTTCGCCGCGAACGGCCGCGCCGTCGCCATGAACGAAGGCATCGGCCAGGTGAAGATGATCGCCCACGCCGAGACCGATCGCATCCTCGGCGTGCACATGGTCGGCCCGGTCGTGTCCGAGCTGATCCACGAATGCGTCGTGGCGATGGAGTTCAAGGGCTCGTCGGAAGACCTCGCCCGCATCGTGCACGCCCACCCGGCGCTGTCCGAAGTGGTACACGAAGCGGCCCTTGCGGTCGACAAGCGCGCCATCCACAAGGGCAACTGATCGCCCCGGTTGCCGATCGGACCTGTAGGAGCCGCTATAGCGGCGAGAAGCCAACGAAGCCATGAAGCGGTGAGTCGGGCTCCTCTCGCCGCCATGGCGGCTCCTACGGGTATCTGGCGACTCCCACAAGGGCACGCGGCACACCAGACGGGACACCGCATCATGCGTGAGATCCAATCCCTTTGCGTCTACTGCGGTTCGAGCAGCGGCGCACATCCGGAATACACCGAAGCGGCGTGGGCATTCGGCACGCGGCTGGCGCAGGAAGGCATCACCCTCGTCTACGGCGGCGGCAAGGTCGGGCTGATGGGTACGGTGGCCGATGCGGCGCTCGCTGCGGGCGGTCGCGTCGTCGGTGTCATTCCGCGCCAGCTCGTGGAGAAGGAAGTCGCGCATACAGGGCTGTCGGAACTGCAGGTCGTCGAGACCATGCACGAGCGTAAGACGCGCATGTACGAGATCTCGGATGCCTTCGTCGCCCTGCCCGGCGGCTTCGGCACGATGGACGAAATGTTCGAGATGCTGACCTGGGCTCAGCTCGGTCTGCACAGCTACCCGTGTGCCTTCCTCGACGTGCGTGGGTTCTATCGCAGCCTGGCTGCGAGCATGGACCACATGGTGAGCGAGGGCTTCGTCAAGCCGATCCAGCGCGACCAGGTATGGTTCGGCAGCGAGATCGATGCGCTGTTCACGTGGATGCGGCAGTACGAGTCCACCTATACGCCGAAGTGGATCACGTCCACCTCGATCGACAGCCAGGTCGAACGATAAACGGGGGCACCGCCATGACCGCCTTTCGCGCCTTCCGTATTCACCAGGACGATGCCGGCTACCATGCCGGTATCGAGACGATGTCCATCGACGCGCTCAGCCCCGGCGAGGTGCTGGTGCGCGCCGAATGGTCGTCCGTCAACTACAAGGACGCCCTCGCCGGCACGGGGAAGGGGAAGATCCTTCGCCAGTTCCCCTTGAACGGCGGCATCGACGTCGCGGGCACCGTGGTCGCCTCCACCGACCCGGCCTTCAAGGAAGGCGACAAGGTGCTCGCCACCGGCAGCGGGCTCTCCGAAACGCGCGACGGCGGGTACAGCGAATACGTCCGTCTTCCCGCCGCATGGACGGTGGCGCTTCCACCCACGCTTACCACGCGCGAGGCCATGATCATCGGCACCGCCGGCTTCACTGCCGCGCTGGCGCTGCTACGGATGACCGAGAACCGCCAAACACCGGCCCTGGGGCCCATCGCCATCACCGGTGCCACAGGCGGCGTCGGCATGCTCGGCATCGACATCTTCAGCGGTGCGGGCTATGAGGTGCATGCGATCAGCGGCAAGCCGGAGCGGTTCGACTTCCTGCGACGCATCGGTGCTGCGCAGTGCCTCGATCGCCACGAACTCGCCTTCAGTGGCAAGCCGATGGAATCCGCCCGCTACGGTGGCCTTCTCGACAATGTCGGCGGTGCGACGTTGGCCGGCTTCCTCCCGTCGATCGCCCCTTACGGCAATGCGGCCATCTGCGGCCTGGCCGGCAGCCCCGCGCTGTCCACGACGGTCATGCCCTTCATCATCCGCGGCGTGAGCGTGCTGGGCGTTGCGTCCGCTGGCACCGCCCGGGACGTGCGCGATGAAGTCTGGAAGCGACTTGCCGGCGCATGGAAACCACGCCACCTCGACGTTATCTGCACGCGAGAGATCGCACTCCATGAGGTAGCGAGCGTTTTCGAGACCATGCTGGCTGGCGGATCCTTCGGCCGCACCGTGGTCCGTATCGCCGGCTGACGCTTGCATTGAGACATGTCTGACGTGCCACCATTGATCCATGCGCGGTGCCCGGTAGAATGGCCCCTCGCCAAAGGCACCACGCGCGACGTATTTTCGTCACCGCGGATCCGAGACGCCTGCCGGGATGGCCGGCGTCATCAGCAAGAACACATCGGGCATCGGCCCGGGGGAAAGTGAATGGCTCGCATCCTGATCGTCGACGATTCGCCGTCGCAGCTTCTCGGTATCAAGCGCATCGTCGAGAAGCTGGGCCACGAGGCCATCACCGCCGAGGACGGCGCGCAAGGCGTCGAGGTGGCGAAGCGTGAGATTCCCGACCTCATCCTGATGGACGTGGTGATGCCCAACCTCAATGGTTTCCAGGCCACCCGCACCATCAGCAAGGAAGACACCACCAAGCACATCCCGATCATCCTGGTGACCACCAAGGACCAGGACACGGACAAGGTGTGGGGTCTGCGTCAGGGCGCGAAGGCTTATGTCGTGAAGCCGATCAAGGAAGAGGAACTGGTCGCCGCCTTGAAGGAACACCTGCCGGGCTGACCCGCCACGGCGCCTTGGGCGCTGCGAGCGTCAGGCCGGCGCCGCCGCGATACGGCAACGCCGGCCCCGGTAACTCAGCCCCGCCGCGGATCGAAATCCGCGAACGCATCCTTGAATTCCGCGTAGGCCGCCTGCTCCTCATGGGTTTCAGGCACGGGCACGCGGATTTCCAGCACCACGATCTGGTCGCCGGGTTCGGCCCCGGGCAACCCACGGCCCTTGAGGCGCAGCTTGCGCCCCGACTGCGAGCCGGCCGGGATACGCAGATCCACATGTCCACCGAGCGTCGGCACCGGCACCGTGGCGCCGAGCGCGGCTTCCCAGGGCGTGATGGGCAACACGTGCGTTACCGTTCGGCCGTCCAGGCGGAAGCGTGCGTCGTCGCGAATACCGATCTCCAGCAGCAGGTCGCCTGCCGGGCCACCACCGGCACCGGAGTGCCCCTGCCCGGCCAGGCGGATCGTCTGGCCCGAAGTGATCCCAGCGGGGATCTTGACCTCCAACACGCGCTCGCCGCCCGAGGAGTCGTTCAGCACCACACGTGTCTTGCCGCCGTTGTAGGCCGTCTGGATGTCGGTTTCGATCTTGGCCTGGATGTCGCGGCCGCGCCGCGCCTGCGGCTGCTGGCTTCTGCCACGACCGCCACCGAACAGGCTCTCGAAGAAGTCGCTGAAGTCGCCGCCGCGGCCACCCATATCGCCGAAATCGAACCCGTTGCCTTGCTGGCCCCAGCCCGGCGGCGGGCGAAACTGCTCACCCTGGCGGTAACCGCCAGCGCGGAACTGGTCGTAGGCGCGACGCTTCTCGGGGTCCTTGAGTGCCTCATTCGCCTCGTTGACCGCCTTGAACTTCTCTTCCGCCCCCGGATCCTTGTTCTTGTCCGGGTGATACTTGCGGGCAAGCTTGCGATACGCCGCCTTGATCTCGGCGTCGGTCGCGTCGGGCTTGACCCCTAATGTCTCGTAATAATCCTTGAACTCCACAGGCTCTCCCGGGCTTGTGTCGAATACCCAAATGAAACGCCCGCGGTGGACACGTCCACCGCGGGCCAGACCTGCAAGCTTAGGCCGTTTTAGCCCGCAGCGTTAATGGTGATGCGACGTGGTGCGCTTTCTGCCTTCTTCGGGATGGCGATTTCCAGCACCCCATTGCCACCCGATGCGGTGATGCCGTCGGCATCGGCGCTTTCCGGCAGCGTAAAGCTCCGCTTGAACGCGCCCACCGAGCGCTCCACACGGCTGAACTTACCTTCCGCCTCGCTGGTGAACGTCTTCCGCTCGCCCTTGAGCGTCAGCACGTTCTTTTCCATCTGGATCTCGATGTCGGACAACTCGACGCCCGGCACGTCGGCAAGGATCAGGAAACGCCCTGCCTCTTCCCGAATGTCCACCCGCGGCGCCCATGCATTCGCGGCAGCCGGTGCCGGAATGTCATTGCCGAAGAAGTGTTCGAACACGTTGCGGACGTCGCCACCGAACACCGGCGCACGACGAAACGACACCTGACGAAGCTGGCTCATCTCTTTGACTCCCAAGAATTTTTCGGCCCCGTGGCCGTCTGGTATCCAAGATATGAGCGCCCTTGTCCGATTCAAGTGGTCGGGGCGTCAGGTTGCCTTGCCTTCAGCTCCACACCCTTCACGTACACTGGCGTTTTCCCCGCGAAAGAGGCAACGCCATGACCATCGCCATTGGCGAGCGCATACCGGACGGTTCGCTCAACCTGTTCAAGGACGGCATCCAGACCATTTCCAGTCTCGACGTGCTGGGTCAGGGCAAGGTGGTGCTGTTTGCCGTGCCGGGGGCCTTCACGCCAACCTGCTCGAACAAGCACCTGCCGGGCTTCATCCAGCACATGGAGGATTTCCGCGAGCGCGGGGTCAAGGTCGCCTGCATGTCGGTGAACGATGCGTTCGTGATGCACGCCTGGGGCGAGGCACAAGGCGTGCCGCCCGATCTGCTGATGCTCGCCGATGGCAATGCCACCTTCGCCAAGGCGCTGGGCCTGGAACTCGATGGCACCAAGAACGGCATGGGCATCCGCGCGAAGCGCTTCGCGCTCTATGCGGAAGACGGCGTCGTGAAGGCGATCCACATCGAGGCCCCGGGCGAGTTCCGCGTCTCGTCAGCCGAGGCCATGCTGAAGGCTATCGACGAGTGAGACGCGCAGCGCGCTGAACTCAAAACGATAGGCACAAAAAAAACCCCGCGTTTGATCGCGGGGTTTTTCGTTACGCGTCGGCCGGGTCTTCGCTCTCGGGCCCGTCGACGGGGCCGCTTTCGATCGGCGGCAGGTCCGCTGCAACCTCGCCATCGAGCGTTTCGCCCTCCCCTTCGAGTTCTTCCTCGGCGGCAAGACGCACCACACCGATGAGCGTCTCTTCCTTGGGCAGCTTGATGAGCGTGACGCCCTGGGTGTTGCGGCTCAACTGCGACACTTCGGACACACGCGTACGCACCAGCGTACCCTGGTCGGAGATCAGCATAAGCTGCTGTTCTTCCGTGACCTGCGTGGCGGCGACGAGGTTGCCGTTGCGTTCCGAGCACTGGATGGCAATGACGCCCTGCGTGCCGCGTCCCTTCTTCGGGAACTCGTCGAGCGCCGTGCGCTTGCCGTAACCACGCGCCGTTGCGGTGAGGATGTCGCCCTCACCCGCGGCAACGATGAGCGATACCACTTCGGCATCCTCAGCAAGACGCATGCCGCGCACGCCCGTGGCGGTACGTCCCATCGAACGCACGCTGCCTTCGTCGAAGCGCACCGACTTACCGTTCGACGCGAAGAGCAGCACGTCGCTTTCACCATCGGTCATGGCGACGTCGACCAACGCATCGCCCTCGTCGAGGTTGATGGCGGCCTTGCCTCGCTGCAACTGGAACGCGAACTCGGTCAGCGGTGTTTTCTTGACCGTACCGCGGCGCGTCGCGAAGAACACGAAGCAGGTGGGATCGTAGTCACGCACGGGCAGCAAGGCCTGGACCTTTTCGCCCTCGCCCAACGGCAGCAGGTTCACGATGGGCTTGCCGCGAGCGCCCGGACCGGCTTCCGGCATCTGGTAGACCTTGAGCCAGTAGACGCGACCGGTGCTGGTGAAGGTGAGCAGCGTGTCGTGGGTGTTCACCACCCACAACTGCTGCACGACGTCTTCGTCCTTCAACGCGGACGCCGAGCGCCCCTTGCCGCCGCGACGCTGCGCGCGGTAAAGGCTGGCCGGCTGACGCTTGATGTAGCCGGTGTGCGACAGCGTGACCACCACGTCTTCCGGCGCGATCAGGTCGAGGACGTCGAGGTCTTCCTGCGAATGCTGGATCTCGGTGCGACGCGCATCGCCGTAGTCGGTGCGGATCTGCTCCAGCTCCTCGCGAATCACTTCGAGCAGACGCTCCGGGTTCTCGAGGATCTCGATGAGGCCGCGGATCGTGTCGAGGATCTCCCGGTATTCGTCGGAGAGTTTTTCCTGCTCCAGGCCGGTCAGGCGATGCAGGCGCATCTGCAGGATTTCGGTGGCCTGGGCTTCGGACAGCTGGTAGCCGTCTTCGCGCAGGCCATCACGCGGGTCCATGTCTTCCGGACGCGACGAGGCAGCACCGGTCGCCGCAAGCAGCGCCTTGACCAGACCCGGCTCCCAGCGCCGCGCGACCATGCGCTCGCGCGCCTCGGCCGACGAATTGGACGTACGGATCAGCTCGATCATCTCGTCGATGTTCGCGAGCGCTACCGTGAGGCCTTCGAGGATATGGGCGCGTTGGCGTGCCTTGCGCAGCTCGAAGATGGTGCGACGGGTGACCACCTCGCGGCGATGGCGGATGAATGCCTCGAGGATGTCCTTGAGGTTCAGCAGCTTCGGCTGGCCGTCGAGCAAGGCCACCATGTTGATGCCGAAGGTGACCTGCAACTGCGTCTGCTGGAACAGGTTGTTCAACACCACGTCGGCCATGGCGTCGCGGCGGATCTCGATGACCACGCGCATGCCGTCCTTGTCGGACTCATCGCGCAGCTCGCTGATGCCTTCGAGCTTCTTTTCCTTGACCAGCTCAGCGATCTTCTCGATGAGACGCGCCTTGTTCACCTGGTACGGCAGCTCGTGGACGATGATCGTCTCGCGGCCGTTGGCTTCCGTTTCGATCTCCGCCCGTGCGCGTACGAGGATGCGACCGCGGCCCGTGCGATAGGCCTCCACGATGCCCGACGAACCGTTGATGATGCCGGCGGTGGGGAAATCGGGACCCGGGATATGGGTCATGAGTTCATCGATGCCGAGCGACGGCTCTTCGATGAGCGCGAGCGTGGCGTTGATGACCTCGGTCATGTTGTGCGGCGGAATGTTGGTCGCCATACCCACGGCGATGCCCGCCGAACCGTTGACGAGCAAGGTCGGCACGCGGGTCGGAAGCACCAGCGGTTCGTGCTCGCTTTCGTCGTAGTTCGGGCCGAAATCGACGGTTTCCTTATCGATGTCCGCCATCAATTCATGGGTGAGGCGCGCCATGCGCACCTCGGTGTAACGCATGGCGGCGGCATTGTCGCCGTCCACCGAACCGAAGTTGCCCTGGCCGTCCACCAGCATGTAGCGCAGCGAGAACGGCTGGGCCATGCGGACGATGGTGTCGTAGACCGACGCATCGCCATGCGGATGGTATTTACCGATCACGTCACCGACCACGCGGGCCGATTTCTTGTACGGCTTGTTCCAGGCGTTACCCAGTTCGTTCATCGCGAACAATACACGGCGATGCACCGGCTTGAGGCCGTCGCGGACATCGGGCAGCGCACGGCCGACGATGACGCTCATCGCGTAGTCGAGATAGCTCTGACGCATCTCGTCTTCGATGTTGACGCGGATGACTTCTTTGGCGAGTTCTGCCATCAATCGGCTTCCTGGATGTGCGTGAATGCCCCCGCCGGTCATTGCGTTTCGCATGCGCGAGACGCCCCCGGCTCAACCCGTCGATGGTAGCACAACAGGCGGGGAAAAGACAGCTAAAAGGATCGCAAATTCAATGAGTTAGACGGGTGTTTCCGACCTGCGGAAAAGCATCGTGCGGGCGAGCACGAAATTCGCGACGGCGCCTGCTGCCGAACCGGCAGCGACGGCCACGGCGGGCCACTCATGGAGCCCCGGAAACAGCTTCAAGGCGAGCACGTAGACCGTGTTGTTGATGACCGCGCCGAGGGCCATCAGCGCCATCCAGTGCAACCATTCCGCGTGGCGGCCACGGCCGGAATCCCGGTGCGCAAAGGTGTGCGTGCGGTTCCACCACCACGTGACGGTGGCGGCGCTCAGGAATGACACGATGCGAGCCGTGTAGACGTTCCAGCCGGCGAGCCCCACGAGGGCCTGCACGATACCCGCGTCGACGACGAGACCGAGCACGCCGCCGATCGCGAACAGCGCGACCTCGCGACGCAGTCGCGTCACGGGAACAGAATCCGCATCTGCTCCTCGTCGGGCTTAAGAATCACGCCGCGTTCGGTAACGATGGCGTCGATCAGCTCGGCGGGCGTCACGTCGAACACCGGATTCCACGCATCCGCGCCCTCGATCACGGTACGCGTGCCGGACATCGAAAGCAGTTCGGCGGCATCGCGCAGCTCGATCTCGATGTCCGCGCCGGTGGCCGTCGCCATGTCCACGGTCGTGGACGGTGCGACCACCATGAACTTCACCCCATGGTGGCGAGCCGCGATGGCGAGCTGGTACGTGCCGATCTTGTTGGCCGTGTCGCCATTGGCTGCGATGCGGTCGGCGCCCACGATGACCCACTTCACCTTGCCGTCTTTCATCAGGTGCGACGCGGCGGAATCGGCGATGAGGCGCGCGGGAATGCCATCGCGCACCAGCTCCCACATGGTGAGGCGCGCGCCCTGCTGCCAGGGTCGCGTCTCGCCGGCATAGACCTGTTCGATATGGCCGGATGCGACACCCGCGCGGATGACGCCCAACGCGGTGCCGTAGCCCGCGGTAGCGAGCGAGCCGGTATTGCAGTGCGTGAGCACGTGCGAACCGGGCTCGATCAATGCCGCGCCCAACTCACCCATATGCCTGTTGGCAGCAAGGTCTTCGTCCTGGATAGCCTGCGCCTCGCGCTCGAGCGCCTCGGCATCGGCGCCCTCGAGCGAACGCAGGTTCATGCGATCCAGCGCCCACATCAGGTTGACCGCCGTAGGACGCGCGGCACGCAGCGTCGACATCGCGGTCGGCAGATCGTCGCCCGCCTTGGCCGCCAGGACCACGCCCCAAGCCGCCGCGATACCGATGGCCGGCGCACCGCGCACGGCGAGGTCACGAATGGCCTGGGTGACGTCTTGGTAAGTGGTGCAATCGAACCAGGTCTCTTCCGCCGGCAAGCGGCGCTGGTCGAGAAGACGAAGGCGGTCGCCATGCCATTGCACGGCGCGGATGGAGTCGTGGGACGGGGTCGCGTTCATCGGGCGATTATCGCATGCCGGCCGCTGCCCGCGCCGGGACCGCGCGGTCAGACCAGCTCGGTATCCGGCTGGTTGACGAACACCAGCACGCCGAGCAACGCCATGTAGAAACGAAACGCAGCCTCTTGCCCATTCCAGACCTTCGACTGCCACATGGCGAACCATTCACCGCCGACCGCCATGAAGCCAAAGAACCACAGCACGAAACCCAGCGTGCATCCGGCCACTACCCAGCGTTTGGCCGCCTGGAAGGCCATCGCGCTTGCGTAGCGGGCACGCCAAAGCGAAGCCGCCCCCACGACCAGCAGCAGCCCGGTGGCGGCCTCAGCCGCGATGATGAGAGCGTACCCGGCATGCCACAGGACGGGACGGGTGATCGCACGGCCCATCAGAGCGTTGTCGGGGAACGTGGTGTCCATCGACAACACGTGGCGTACAAAGGCAAAGTTCGAGCCGTAGTCGACGAGGTTGCCGAAGGCCACCAGCAAGGCAAAGCCGGCCAGCGAAAGCGCCATGACGATCTTCGCCAGGCGTACGGTCATCGCTCGGCGAGCCACGCGTGTATAGCGGGAGGCACCAGCTTCTGCGCACGCCCGGACACGTAGATGCCGATATGACCGCCGGGGAACGCAAGCGCGGTGTAGTCGCTGCTGCCGACAACGTCACCCAGCGGCGTGGACGCTGCGGGTGGCACCAGATGATCCTGCTCGGCGTAGATATTGAGCACGGGCTGGGTGACCGCCTTCAGATCCACGGCACGTTCGCCGATGCGTGCCTCGCCCTTGATCAGCAGATTCTTCTGGAAGAAATCGCGAGCGAATTCACGAAAGGCTTCGCCGGCTTGATCGGGCGAATCGAAGATCCACTTCTCCATGCGCAGGAAGTTCTCCACTTCCTTCGGGTTGTCGAGGATGTCCACCAATCCGACGTACTTTTGCTGGTTGAGGCGCAGCGGCTTCAAGGTGAGGTACGCGAAGTTCATGACGTCCGCGGGGACGTTGCCCACGGCATCGACGAACAGGTCGATGTCCACGTGGCGTGCCCAATGCGAAAGCATGTTGTCCGGCGTGTGGAAATCGACCGGCGTCACCATCGTCACCAGATTGCGCACTTTCTGCGGATGCAGCGCGGCGTAGCAAAGCGAGAACACGCCGCCCTGGCAGATGCCGAGCAGATTCAGCGCATCGACGGCGTGGCGCTGGCGCACCACGTCCACGCAGCGATCGAGGTAGCCATCGATATAGTCCTCCAGCGTCAGCCAGCGGTCCGCACCATCGGGATAACCCCAATCGATCAGATAGACATCCTCGCCCTGTGCCAGAAGGTTGCGCACCATCGAGCGATCGTCCTGCAGGTCGATCATCCACGGCGTATTGACCAGGGCATAGCAGATCAGCAGCGGCGTCTTCGCGGTGGGCGGTTTCTCCCCCTTGAAGTGCCACAGGGTGAGCTTGTCTTCGCGGTAGACCGGTTCGCGCGGCGTGGTGCCCAGCTCGATCGGGCCCACGTGCTTGAGCGTCTCCATGCCCGCTTCGAGCTTGCGCCGGAACGCTTCGACTTCGGCTTGCGCGCGTTCGGGATCGATGAGAAACGGTGAACCGTTCATCGCGTCTTGCCCTTCTTCGGCTTCCCGCGGAGCGTGGCGACCTCGGCCTTCAATGCCTCTACTTCGGCGGCCAGACCCTGCATGCGTCGAAGCTCGCGGCGTGCCGTCTGCAGGCGCTCGGCGAGGCTGTCGAATTCGCGCCGCGTGGGCAGGCCCGCCTGCGTGGCGACACGCTCCAGTTGCCGCTGCTGAAGCAGCTTGAGACGCATCTGCGCATTCACCAGTGCCGCATAGACGTCGCGGAACTCGTCCGATAGCGCCGCTTCCGCGTAGCTCTCCTCGGCGAGGTTCACCCAGCGATCGTAGAGCGAGCGCATCGACTCCGGATCGGCGGACGGCGCCTGTTCGCGCAACGTGGCGGCCGCGCGCTCGTGGACGCCTTGCAATAGCGACTGATAACGCTGGTAGTGCTCGGTGTAGTCGATCCACGCGCGGAACAGTGCCTGCTGTTCTTCCTGCTGTTCTCGCGTGAGGCCGAAGGCCGGCATCGACAGCATGTCTTTCGCACCGCGCGCCCAATCGTCGAACGCGGCGTTCACGCCCATACCCGATGCGCCCGGTGGCGGCACATAACCGAACGGCGGCATGCCGCCAGGGAACGGGCCAGGCGGCGTCGCACCGCCCGTGGCGGAACGCAGCCAGTCGCCGAAGCCGCTGAGACCGGTAAAAAGCCGCCCCACGATGTCCGGCGATGGCGCGTCGGCCGGTTCGGCCTTCGGGTCGAACTGCTTCGCCCATGCCTCGACGCCCTGCCGCACGAAGGCCTGGTATTGCGCGATGAAATCGGTGGGTTCGTCTGCCATGGCGCTATGGTACGGCACCCAACGGACGGGCGCCCCTGGTCAGGGCGCGATGTCGAACGATGCCTGTGCCGTTGCCCGGGAGCTGCCACCCACCCAGACGGTGTAGTGCGTGGGCTCGACGACCTCCTGGCTGCGCGCATTCCAGAATGCGATCTCGGGGAAGCCGAGGGTAAAGGTCACACGGCGCGACTCGCCAGGACGCAACGAAACCCGCTCGAAACCCTGCAGGCTGCGTACCGGTTGCTCCACGCTCGCGCCGAGGTTGCGCAGGTAAAGCTGCACGACCTCTGTTCCCGGACGTTGCCCGGTATTTGTCACCGTGGCGCTCACGCTCACGAGGTCCTTCGCGTCCGCGCGATTCGCCTCGGCCAGGGGAATGCTGCTGCGGGATACGCGCACGTCCGAATAGCCGAACGTGGTGTACGACAACCCGTGTTCGAAAGCGTAAAGCGCGTCGTTCGGTACGTCGATGTAGCGCGAGATGAACGCGGTATGGCGCGACGGCGGCTTGCTGAGGTCGGCATCGCCCGGCGGCCGGCCCGTTGGGAACTGGTTGTAGTAAAGCGGCTCCTGACCGACCGCGCGCGGAAAGCTCATGGGTAGCTTGCCGCTCGGCGCCACGTCGCCGAACAACACGTCCGCCACGGAGTTGCCCGCTTCGGTGCCGGGGAACCAGGTTTCCATGATCGATGCCACGTGCTGGTCGGCCCAGTCGAGCACGAGAGGACGGCCGGAGAACACCAGCAACACCACGGGCTTTCCGGTGGCAACCACTTGCGCAAGCAACTGCTGCTGGTTGCCAGGGAGATCGAGATACGCGCGCGAACCGGCCTCCCCGCTCATGCGCGAGGACTCACCCATGGCCATCACCACCACGTCGGCCTCGCTTGCCGCCTTGAGCGCTTCGGCGAAGCCCGCCGTCGAGTCCGTCTCCACCTCCGTGCCTTCCGCGTAAAGCAGCCTGCCGCCGCGCTCCCGCATGCGCTTCTCCAGGCCATGGCGCAGCGTCACTACGTCAGTGAATTGCTGTGCCCCGCCCCATGCACCCTGCATCTCGCCGGCAGCATCGGCCAAGGGGCCGATGAGTGCGAGTGTGCGCACGTGGGCGTCGAGCGGCAGCGCCGGTAGCGTCCCGTTGCCGCCATTCTTCAGCAACACGAATGACTCGGCGGCGGCACGACGAACCAGCGGCCGATTCGCTTCCACGGCCTTGGTCACCTCGTCACCGCTCGGATAGGGATGATCGAACAGCCCAAGGGCGAACTTCACGCGAAGCACGCGTCGCACGGCTTCGTCCACAGTCGCCATGGACAAGGCGCCTTCCTTCAGCAGCGTCGGAATCTGGGTGTCGTAGTAGTGGCTCATCATGTCCACTTCCACGCCCGCCTGCAGCGCCTTGCGCGTCGCCGTGGCGGCGCCCAGCGCCACGCCATGCTGGGTGAGCTCCATGACAGCGGTGAAGTCGCTTACCACGAAGCCGTTGAAGCCCCATTCCTTGCGCAGGATGTCCGTCATCAGATACGCATTGGCCGTGGCAGGCACGCCGTTCAATGCATTGAAGGCGCTCATCATCGTGACGGCGCCCGCTTCGACCGCCGCGCGATACGGCGGCAGATACACCTGACGCAAGCGGATGTCCGACATATCGGTCGTGTTGTATTCGCGGCCCGCCTCGGCGGCGCCATAGGCGGCAAAATGTTTTACCGATGCCGCCACGCTCTGTGGATCGGCCAGGTTCGTGCCCTGGTAACCATGCACATAGGCGCGTGCCATCGCCGAGCCGAGATAGGCATCCTCGCCCGCCCCTTCGGTGGAACGGCCCCAGCGAGCGTCGCGCGAGATATCGACCATCGGCGAGTAGAACCACTTCACGCCGGCTGTCGTGGCTTCCGCGGCAGACATATGCGAAAGCGCCTCGACCAGCGGCGGATCCCAGGTCGCGGCAAGGCCGAGCGGCACGGGATAGATCGTGCGATAGCCGTGGATGATGTCGGCACCGAACAGCAAGGGAATGCCGAGCCGGCTGCGCAAGGCGGCCTCCTGAAAGCGCCGCGTCTTTGCCGCACCGGTCACGTTGAGCATCGATCCCAGTTCGCCCTTTCGCGCCAGATCCATCACGTCGACATGCGTGCGCGTCTCCGGATTGACCGCGACCGCGTCGGTATCGACGGCGTCGGCACCACCCGATGCACCGTATTGCACCAACTGGCCGATCTTCTCCGACAAGGTCATCCGCGCCAGCAGCGCATCGACCTTGCGTTCGATCTCGGGCGAGGCCAGTTGCGCGTTGGTCGTGGGTGCGACAGGCGCCTCGACGGCGGGCAAATCGCCTGCGGCCATGGCGAGTGAAACGGCGAGGAAAAGCGCCCGAGAATGCGGGAGGAAATGGGACGAAACGCGCATACAGATTCCGCAACGTGAACCAACGCCAATTTAAACGTTTACACGAGGTCGCGTAAACCTGTTGCGACTGCAGCGGAAGGAAACCGCGGCGGTGGAAGGCGTCTTCGGTAAAGCAGAAACCGATCGATCACTTCACACGTAACTTTGCCGTCAAACTAAAGAGAACTCCCACGGCAAGCCCTATAACGCCTCCGATGGGAATGGTGTGCGTAAGAGGCTTAGGTCGGAGGCCCGAGTGCCAGAAAGCGGTCCACACGATCGCACCCAGGAGGGCAGCGCCTGCGCAAACGGAAATCCATGTCAGGCATCCTTTGGAACGAAGCCAAAAAAGATACGGCCAGCCAAAAACAAGCATAGCGCCGTAGCTAATGGGCACCCCAAACACAAAAATAAAAATCACCGCAAAAAGCAGATCTTGGAAGCCAGCTAATCCTTGAGATGCCACTGAATCCCCGACGAGCATCAGCACTATAGAAAAAGGTGCGCCTAATGGCGCAACCAGTGCGGCCTTCCAGATGGTTATCCGCACGACTTCACCCAAAGAACCAAGTGAACTCACGATAGGCACCCAGCCCGGCGATGTCTTCGGAACAATTCTGAAAAAACTGAGTTTTTGAAGTTCGCTACCAGCCGATCACCCGCTCCTTCGTCGGCCTCCGGCTCTCCTCGCAGGAAACCTCAGTAATAGGAGAGGCGCCGGGCTGTGCCGCTTCGGGAAGCCAGCACCCGCCCCCCCCCCTCGCCGCGAAGGCTTATGTCGTTCCTTGCGAAAGGAGAGCCGCTTCACGGCTCCATGTCTTATGGCTTACGCCGCGGCCGACCCGGGCGTCCAGGCGGGGGCTCACAGCGCTGCGGTCTACGGCTCTCCCGACACGCGACCTCAGTCATCGTGGGAGTCTTCGGTGTCCCCCTCGATGCGAGTTTCCGCACAAGAGAGCGGCCGAAGGCCCATAGATACATGGGCCGCGCCAGCGGCCTTCCTTTTCGAATGCGGAGGACCTGTCTGAGCAGCGAGGGGGACACCGAAGGCTCTGGCCTCGTCGCACGAGCTAGCAGTAGCTCCAGGCGCCGGACATATGCAGTCGATTGGCGAACAAACCGACGTATCCACACAGCGCCACGGAATTCCGCGAAGAACCCCAAAAAAAACCCGGCATCTTGCGATGCCGGGTTTCTTCGTACGCTTCTGAGCTGGATCAGCCCGCGGCGTTTTCTTCTTCGGTAACGGCCTTCATCGACAGGCGGATGCGGCCCTGCTTGTCGACTTCGAGCACCTTGACCTTGACGATGTCGCCTTCCTTCAGCTTGTCCGAGACCTTCTCGACGCGCTCGCTGGAGATCTGCGAGACGTGCACGAGGCCGTCCTTGCCCGGCATGATCGTGACGAATGCGCCGAAGTCCATCAGCTTGGCGACCTTGCCCTCGTAGATGCGGCCCGGCTCGACGTCCGAAACAATCTGCTCGATGCGCTTGCGCGCGGCTTCGGCGGCTTCGCGGTTGACCGAGGCGATCACGACATTGCCGTCGTCGGTGATGTCGATCGTGGTGCCGGTTTCTTCGGTGATGGAACGGATGGTGGCGCCACCCTTGCCGATCACTTCGCGGATCTTGTCCGGATGGATCTTGATCGTAAGGAGGCGCGGCGCGAACTCGCTCATTTCCGAACGTGCCGTGCTCATGACCTTGGCCATCTCGCCGAGGATGTGCACGCGACCACGCTTGGCCTGGGCCAGTGCGGTGCGCATGATCTCTTCGGTGATGCCTTCGATCTTGATGTCCATCTGCAGCGCGGACACGCCATCGGCGGTACCGGCCACCTTGAAGTCCATGTCGCCGAGGTGGTCTTCGTCACCCAGGATGTCGGAGAGCACGACGAAGTCGTCGCCTTCCTTCACCAGGCCCATGGCGATACCGGCCACCGGCGCCTTGAGCGGCACACCGGCGTCCATCATGGCGAGCGACGAACCGCAGACCGAGGCCATCGACGACGAACCGTTCGACTCGGTGATTTCCGAGACGACGCGGACGACGTACGGGAATTCCTCGATCGTCGGCTTGACGGCCTGCACGCCGCGCTTGGCGAGACGGCCATGGCCGATTTCACGACGCTTCGGGCTGCCGACGCGGCCGGTCTCGCCCACCGAGAACGGAGGGAAGTTGTAGTGGAACAGGAACGTGTCCTTCCACTCGCCTTCCGGCGCATCGATGATCTGCGAGTCGCGCGTGGTGCCGAGCGTGGCGACGACCAGGGCCTGCGTCTCGCCGCGGGTGAACAGCGCCGAGCCGTGCGTGCGCGGCAGGACGCCGACGCGCACCGAGATCGGGCGGATGTCGTCGAGCTGACGGCCGTCGATACGGACCTTGGTCGACAGCACGCCGTCGCGCAGGGTGCGGTACTCGACTTCACCGAAGGCAGCGCCGATGTCGCCATCGGTCCAGCCATTGGCTTCTGCCTGCGCGGCAAGCGAGGCCTTGACCTCGGTCTTCAGCGCGGAGATGACATCGCGACGGGCGAGCTTGTCGCGGATCTGGAAGGCCTCGGCGAAACGCGTGCCGACGGCGGCCTTGACCGCGTCGTACAGCGCCGACTTGGCGGCCGGAGCTTCCCACTTGAACGACTTGGCGCCGGCTTCGGCGACGAAGGCGTTGATCGTGTCGATGGCGGCCTGCATCTGCTGGTGGCCGAAGACCACCGCGCCGAGCATGACGTCTTCGCTGAGCAGCTTGGCTTCCGATTCCACCATCAGCACAGCCTTGGCGGTACCGGCGACGACGAGGTCGAGGTCCGAGGTCTTGAGCTGCGTGGCGGTCGGGTTGAGGACGTACTGGCCGTTGGCATAACCGACGCGGGCGGCACCGATCGGACCCTTGAAGGGCACGCCGGCGAGCGTCATGGCGGCCGAGGCACCGATCAGCGCCGGGATGTCGCCGTCCACTTCGGGATTCAGCGACACGACCTGCGCGATGACCTGGATCTCGTTGCGGAACTCTTCCGGGAAGAGCGGACGGAGCGGACGATCGATGAGACGCGAGGTGAGCGTTTCCTTCTCGGTCGGGCGGCCTTCGCGCTTGAAGAAGCCACCCGGGATGCGACCCGCGGAGTAGAACTTCTCCATGTAGTCGACCGTGAGCGGGAAGAAGTCCTGGCCTTCGCGTGCCTTCGGCGCCGCGACGACCGTCACCAGGACGACGGTGCCGCCCATGCTGACCATGACCGCACCGGAGGCCTGCCGGGCGATTTCGCCCGTCTCCAGTGTGACTTCGTGACTACCGTACTGGAATGACTTGGTTACTTTCGCCACTTCGATCTCTCCTCGTCCTGTTCCGGTGGTTTAGCGGCGCAGGCCGAGGCGTTCGATCAGGGACTGGTAGCGAGCGAGATCGCTCTTCTTGAGGTAGGCCAGCAGCGACTTGCGCTTGTTGACCATCTGCAGCAGGCCGCGACGCGAGTGGTGGTCCTGCTTGTGGGCTGCGAAGTGCTCCTGCAGCGCGGTGATGTTGGCGGACAGCAGGGCGACCTGGACTTCGGTCGAGCCGGTGTCATTTTCCTTACGGCCGTAGTCTTTGATGATCTGGCTGGTCTGTTCGACGGTGAGCGACATGTGTATCGATTCCTTAAAAGCGGATGCGAGACTTGCGCAACCTCAACGGGCTCCGATGAAGTTGCGCAAGCCTCGCTTTTGAATGAAAGCTGTTAAACGAGCACGTAATTGTAACGTCCTGCACGTAGCGTCAACAAGCCCGCTCAGACGGACGGCAGGTTCAGGCCCCTGAGCACCCTCAGCACCCCTGCCCCGTCCACGTCGCCGAGGGCCATGAGACGGCCATCGGCGCCCCAGACGCCACATCGGCCTGGCGTTGCACCTTCCCCCAGCGGCACCGGCTGGCCGAAGCCCAGTACCCGCGTGCCCTCGGGGTCGAGATCGACCCGGGGCACGTGCGCCAGACCGGCCGCGACGGGCAGCAGGCACGCGTCCAGCGGGTCGGGGCCCGCCTCCGCAGCCGCCCTCAGCTGATCGAGGGTGATCATGGCGGGCGCCATGAACGGCTCGACCCAGAGCCGGCGCAGCGCCGTGAGGTGGGCGCCGCAGCCCAGGTTGGCGCCCAGGTCCACGGCCAGGCTACGCACGTAGGTACCCGAGCCGCACTCGACGTGAAGACGGATCGTGTCGGTCGTGCGCTCGAGCACATCGAGTCGATAGACCTCGACCTCACGCGACGGCACGTCCACCGTCTCGCCGCGGCGCGCCTTCACATAGAGCGGCACGCCGTCCTGCTTGATCGCCGAATAGGCTGGAGGCACCTGCACGATGCGCCCGCGCAGGGGCGCCAGGGCGGCCTCGATGGCAGCGGTATCGAGCACTGGTACAGGGCGCGTCTCGACCACCTCGCCTTCGAGATCGGCCGTGGTGGTCGTAGCACCGAGGCGGACTTCGGCCTCGTAGGCCTTGCGCGAACCGAGCAACCAGCCAGCCAGCTTGGTCGCCTCGCCGAAGCACAGCGGCAACAGGCCGGTGGCCAGCGGATCGAGGCTGCCCGTGTGACCACCCTTGGCAGCGCCCACGAGACGACGCGCCGTCTGCAGGGCCTGGTTGGAACTCAGGCCCAGCGGCTTATCGAGGAGGAGGATGCCGTGGATGTCGCGGAAGGTTCGACGCATAGATGAGGGAACATGTGGGAGCCGCCATGGCGGCGAGATGCCTACGGAGCGAAGGTAGGAGGCCACCCTGGTGGCGAGATGCCTACGGAGCGAAGGTAGGAGCCACCCTGGTGGCGAGATGCCTACGGAGCGAAGGTAGGAGCCACCCTGGTGGCGAAAAGCCAACGAAGCGGTGTAGCCGTGAGGTGAATCCATCGCCAGCAGGCTGGCTCCCACCAGGGCCCATCGCCGCCATGGCGGCTCCTACAGCGAAGCGGCTCCTGCAGGCGCCACGGCGACCGCAGGGAGCGCGTTACTGCTCTTCGTCGGCCGGCGGGACAGGGTTCTCGCGCAGAAGGCGTTCGATGCGCTCGCCCTGGTCTACCGACTCGTCGTACTTGAACTTGAGCTCGGGCACGCGGCGCAGGCGCATCGAGCGCGACAGCGCCCGGCGGAACTCCGGCGCCAGTTCCTTGAGTGCCTTGAGCGCTTCCACGGCCTGTTCCGGCATCAGCGCGGTGACCCACACCGTGGCCCAGTCCAGATCCTTGGTGGTTTCCACGTCGGACACGCTGACCGAGGGAAGCGCGTGGTCGCGCACAGCGGCATGCACGAGCAAGCCGATCTCGCGGCGAAGCTCAGCAGATACGCGGTCGGTGCGTTTGAAGTCGCGTGAGGGCATGGGGAGAACTCCAAATGGCGTGAATGGCGAACCGTGAACCGTAAGCCGCCGTCGTCGCCTGGACGACGGCGGCTCTTACTTAAGGTTCACAGTTGACGGCTTCACTGTCTTACAGCGTGCGGGCGACTTCGATGCGCTCGAAGCACTCGATCTGATCGCCGACCTTCACGTCGTTGTACTGCTTCACGGCGATACCGCATTCCATGCCGTTGCGGACTTCGTCCACCAGCTCCTTGAAGCGACGCAGCGATTCCAGTTCGCCCTGGAACACCACCACGTTGTCGCGGAGCACGCGAATCGGCTTGGAGCGCTTGACGACGCCTTCGGTGACCATGCAACCCGCCACCGCGCCGAACTTCGACGAACGGAACACGTCGCGGACCTGCGCGATACCGATGATCTCTTCGCGGATTTCCACGCCGAGGAGACCGGACGCTGCCTGCTTCACCTGGTCGATGACATCGTAGATGATCGAGAAGTAACGGACGTCCAGCCCGTTGGTGTCGATCACCTTGCGCGCCGAGGCGTCGGCACGGACGTTGAAGCCGATGATCAGCGCCTTCGAGGCCGCTGCCAGCGTAGCTTCCGACTCGGTGATGCCGCCCACGCCGGACGAGATCACGTTGACCTTCACCAGGTCGTTGCCGATCTGGGTGAGCGAATCGCGCAGTGCTTCCACCGAACCCTGGACGTCGGCCTTGACCAGGATGTTGAGGGTCTGCTGGCCTTCGCCCTGACCCATCTGGGCCATGATGTCTTCCAGGCGGTTCGACTTGCTGACCAGGCGGTTCTCGCGGCGCTTCTGCTGACGCTCCGCAGCCACCTGGCGTGCCAGGCGCTCGTCCTCGACGGCCACGAAGTCGTCACCCGACTCCGGCACGCCGGACAGACCCAGCACCTGCACCGGAATCGACGGACCGGCTTCGTTGACCTGCTTGCCGGTTTCGTCGACCAGCGCGCGCATGCGGCCGTATTCGATGCCGCAGACGACGAAGTCGCCCTTCTTCAGCGTGCCCTGCTGCACCAGCACCGTAGCCACCGGACCGCGACCACGGTCGAGGCTGGATTCGATCACGACACCCGACGCGCGGCCATCGGCCACGGCCTTGAGTTCCATGACCTCGGCCTGGATCGAGATCGCGTCGAGCAGCGCTTCCACGCCGTCGCCGGTCTTTGCCGACACGGGCACGAACTGCGTGTCGCCGCCCCAGTCTTCCGGAATGACCTCGAGGTTCGCGAGGCCCTGCTTCACGTTGTCCGGATTGGCGTCGGACTTGTCCATCTTGTTGACCGCGACGATCAGCGGCACCTTGGCGGCGCGCGCATGCTTCACGGCTTCCTGGGTCTGCGGCATGACACCGTCGTCGGCCGCCACCACAAGCACCACGATGTCCGTGGACTGCGCACCGCGCGCACGCATCGAGGTGAATGCCGCGTGGCCCGGGGTGTCGAGGAAGGTGATCACGCCACGGCTGGTTTCGACGTGGTACGCACCGATGTGCTGCGTGATGCCACCCGCTTCGCCCGAGGCGACCTTGGTACGGCGGATGTAGTCGAGCAACGAGGTCTTGCCGTGATCGACGTGACCCATGATCGTGACGACCGGCGGACGCGAGACCTTATCGCCTTCCAGCTCCACGTTCTGGGTATGCGAAGCCAGCGCGGCTTCGGCATCGTTGTCGGTGGCGCGAACCGGGTTGTGGCCGAGTTCTTCCACCACGAGGGCAGCCGTGTCGTGGTCGATGGTCTGGTTGATGGTCGCCATGACGCCCATCTTGAACAGCGCCTTCACCACCTCGGCGCCCTTCACGGCCATCTTCTGGGCCAGCTCGGTGACGAGGTTGTTGTCACCGATGACGACATCGCGAACCACCGCAGCGGTGGGACGCGTGAAGCCGTGCGGACCGGTCGGAGCGGACGTGCCGCGCTGCATGTCGGAGCGACCCTTGACCTTGCCGCCGCGACGATTGCCGCTGGAACGGCGCGCGCGATCGGCATCGGACAGGTGCAGTTCGCCAGCAGCGAAGCGCTTGCCACCCGGCTCGCGATCGCCACCGCGACCACCGGGCGAGCCGCCACCACCGTGCTTCGGACGAGCTGCACCGCGGGCGTCGTTCGTCGACGACGGTGCGGAGCCCGGGGCCGGACGCGCTGCCGACGGAGCGGGACGCGCCGTCGGCGTGGCGGCCACGGGGGCGGGCGCCGGAGCCGGTGCCGGGGCAGGCGCCGGAGCGGGCTTGGACACCACGCGCTCACGCTTACGCGGCTCGTGGATACGCGGCAGGATCATGCCCAGCGAACGCGTATCGAGCTTGGCGGTCTGGTGGCCGATGCCGTCATCGCCGGCTGCGGCCGGAGCCGGAGCCTCAGGCGCGGCGGCAGCCGGAGCCTCGGCACGCACTTCTTCGACGCGCGCGCGTTCGGCCGCGGCTTCTTCCGCCTGGCGGCGCGCCTCGGCGGCGGCCTCTTCCTGGCGGCGAGCCTCGGCTTCGGCGTGCTGGCGAGCTTCCTCGGCCTGCTGGCGACGCTCGGCTTCCTCGCGACGTTGCGTTTCCTCGTGCTCGCGCTGCGCCTGCGATTCGGCGAGCTTGCGCGCTGCCTCCTCGCGTTCGCTGTCATGCGATGCGTCTTCGGCGATGGCACTGCGCTTCACGTAGGTGCGCTTGGCGCGCACCTCGACGTTCACGGTCTTGGCCGGACCGGCGCCACGGCCCGTGCCCGAGTTCACCTTGAGTTCGCCGACGGTGCGGCGCTTCAGGGTGATCTGGCGCGGGGCCGAGTCGTCCGCTTCGGGTGCGGCCTCGTTCTTGCCATGCGTGCGACGCAGGAAACCGAGCAGCTTCACCTTTTCGGTGCTGCTGATCACCTGATCCGCATTGTTGAATTTCATCCCGGCCTGATCGAGCTGCCCAAGGAGCTTCTCGACTGGCATTTCCAGGACCTGGGCCAATTGTTTGATAGTGACGTCCGACATCGTTCTTTATTCTCCGCCGTTCCCGCGCGTAACCTTACGTGCCGTCGATGACCCGTACGGCTGCCTCCATCCCTGGGTGGAAACCTCGCGGCTTCCCACAAGGCGCCCTTCCAGGGCGCTTCCGGACTCGCGCTTAGCCACCCTTCTCCAGTCGGGCGATCATCGGAGCGCGCGCAGCCATGATGA
>Ga0209674_100357_pt1 | contig 25905 bp, 24 predicted proteins | sample AraplaCvi_mMS_r2_FD_184279 | JGI IMG/M metagenome (GOLD analysis project Ga0209674, IMG submission 184279) | Arabidopsis root microbial communities from North Carolina, USA - plate scrape CL_Cvi_mMS_r2 (SPAdes) (version 2) | ecosystem: Host-associated > Plants > Roots > Endosphere | place: USA... | reverse complement strand
ACCTACGTGGCCGAACATGCACCACAGGGCAAGCGTGGCTTGTACACCAGCTTCATCCAGATCACGGCGACGTTCGGACTGTTCCTGTCGCTGCTGGTGATTCTCGGCACGCGTCTCGGCCTCGGCACCGAAACCTTCGAAGCATGGGGTTGGCGTATTCCGTTCCTGATCTCGGCCGTGCTGGTCGGCGTGTCGGTGTACATCCGCATGCAATTGCAGGAGTCGCCGGTGTTCCGCCAGATGAAGGCGGAAGGCAAGCATTCGAAGGCGCCGCTCACCGAAGCCTTTGGTCAGTGGAAGAACCTGAAGCTGGTGATCCTCGCGTTGTTCGGTGCCACGGCAGGCCAGGCGGTGGTCTGGTACACGGGCCAGTTCTATGCGCTGTACTTCCTCACCCAGAGTCTCAAGATCGACGGCACCACGGCAAACCTGCTGATTGCTGGCGCACTGCTCATCGGCACGCCGTTCTTCGTGTTCTTCGGCTGGCTCTCCGATCGTATCGGGCGCAAGTCGGTTGTCCTTGCCGGTTGCCTGATCGCCGCGCTGACGATGTTCCCGATCTTCAAGGGCCTCACTCACTTCGGCAATCCCGCCGTCGAAGCGGCCGCCGCCTCGGCACCGGTGGTCGTCACCGCCGATCCGAAGGCCTGCACGTTCCAGTTCGATCCGGTCGGCAAGAAGACGTTCACCAGTTCGTGCGACGTGGCGAAGAGCGTGCTGGCGAAGAAGGGCATTCCATACAGCAATGCCGCGGCACCTGCAGGCACCGTCGCCACGGTGAAGATCGGCGACGAGGTCATCGAGTCCTTCGAGGGCGCCACACTCGACAAGGCCACGTTTACCGAGCAGAACAAGGCGTTCGTGGCAAAGGTCGGTGCTCAGGTGAAGGCAGCGGGCTATCCCGAGAAAGCCGACCCGTCGCAATCGAACTACCCGATGCTTATCGTGCTGCTGGCGATCCTCGTGCTCTACGTAACGATGGTCTATGGCCCGATCGCAGCCTGGTTGGTGGAAATGTTCCCGACCCGCATCCGCTATACGTCGATGAGCCTTCCTTACCACATCGGCAACGGCTGGTTCGGTGGCTTCGTTCCGACCATTGGCTTCATGCTCGTTGCCTGGAAGGGCGACATCTACTACGGCCTCTGGTACCCGGTGGCTGTGGCACTGATGACCTTCGTCATCGGCCTGTTCTTCGTGAAGGAGACGAAGGACCTGCCGCTGGAGCATTGAGCCGAAGGAGCATAGAAACCTCGGAAGCCGGCGACTCGAGCGAGCGCCGGCTTTCGTGTTGTTAGTCGATGCGCATCACGCGATAGGCGCGCCATGCTCCCCGTCCTTGCACGACGTTGGCGTGGCGACTACGCTCCGTGCGCGAAGTGCGTCGCGCCGCGGCTGCACGGTCGCCTTACGGGGGCATGCACGCGTGACGCTAGAAACAGTGGAAATAAAGGCGTTTGTTCCGTCCCGGGACTTCGAGCTTTCGAAGGCCTTCTACGTCGATCTGGGCTTCGAAGTCGCGTTTTCCGACGACAGCCTGGCGTATCTCAAGGCAGGCGAGTGCGCTTTCCTTCTCCAGTGCTTCTACGTCAAGGAACACGCTGAGAACTTCATGATGCACATGCTCGTGGCAGACGTGGATGCGTGGTGGCGTCGCGTCGAGGAGATCGGCCTTGCTGCGAAATACGGTGTGAAGGCATCACCGCCGGAAGACCGTCCCTGGGCCATTCGCGATTTCGTGATCACCGATCCCACCGGCGTCCTCTGGCGCATCGGTACGAACATCGAGCGGAGAGGTTAGCCGCCGCGCCTCCCTACCGCGCGGGTAGGGAGACGGGCTGGACGGTACGTCAGTCGCCCTTCGCGGCAACCTCGATCAGGCTCGCCACGTCCTTCGGGTGCGAGATCATCACGAGGTGCGAAGCGCCCTTGATCACGACGGTCTTCTTCGACTTGGCGCGATCAGCCATGAACTTCAATGACTCAGGCGGAATGCCCTGGTCGGCGGTGCCGTAGATGTGCCACGAAGGAATGTGCTTCCAGGCCGCGGCCGTTTCGGCTTCGTCGAACGCCGCGGCGGCGATCGGGCGTTGCTCCGCCGCCATCACCGTGGCTCGCTTGAGCGGCACGTCAGGGAACAGAGCGGGGTACTTGTCCTGCTGCACGTAAAGATCCTTGTCGCCGTTCGACAACGCCACGGGCGGTGCGAGCACGGGACCGAGCGTGCTGCCGGGAAACTTGCCTACCAACTGACCTGCCGTCTCACCCACATCCGGCGAGAGCGCAGAGACGTAGACGAGCGCCTTCACGTTGTCCCTGCCTTCGGCCGCTTCGGTGATCACCGAGCCGCCGTAAGAGTGACCGACGAGCACGACCGGCGCCTTGATGCTGGCCAAGAGGTCCGCGATATAGGCGGCATCGGTTTTCACGCTGCGCAAGGGATTGGCTGGGGCGACGACGGTGAAGCCGTCCTTGTGCAGTTGCTCGATCACGCCATTCCAGCTGGAGGCATCCGCAAAGGCGCCATGCACAAGAACGACCGTGGGTTTGTCCGCAGCGAAGGCCGCGGCTGTGCTTAGTGCAGCGGTGGCGAACAGGGCGGCGCGAAGTAGCGAACGACGCATGAGCAAGTCTCCCGATGGGCAGGTAAGGGCAGTGGGGCTAACGAATGGGTCGGGCGCGAGGCAGAGGGGCCCTGGGACATCGCGCTCCTCGGGCGTCGCCAAGGTGGCTCCGATTGGAGCACTCGATCACCTAAGCTTCTTGTCATTTGCTGCTTATTGGCTCAGCGAGGTGGGACAAGTCCGACAAGGGCCGACCTAGGATCGCGGCGGCTGAGACTGCGACATCGTACATTTGTACGATGTCGCATCCCATCTCCCCCATCCGCCCGCACAAGGGCCGCGGCGCCCTTTCCAACCCGGAAGGGCGCTTCGAAACCACGCGCGCCACGGCCGAGGACGATGGCTGGTACCGGGAGGACGAGGTCGTACGACCCCGCACGGAAATCCGCGAAGAGCTCGCCCGCTCGGTCATCAGCAAGAACGATTCCCCCGACGTCGGGTTCGACCGGGCGCTGAATCCGTTTCGCGGGTGCGAGCACGGTTGCATCTACTGCTATGCACGCCCGTCGCATGCGTACCTCAACCTCTCCCCAGGCCTCGACTTCGAGACGAAGCTGTTCGCGAAGAGCAACCTTGAAGAAATTCTCCGCAGCGAGATCTCCAAGCGTAGCTACGTGTGCAAGCCGATCAACATCGGCAGCAACACCGATCCGTATCAACCGATCGAGAAGGAATGGCGCCTCACTCGCGCCGCGCTGGCGTTGCTCAACGCATGCAACCACCCCTGCACGATCGTCACGAAGAACGCGCTGATCGAGCGCGATCTCGATATCCTCGCACCGATGGCCGAACGCAACCTCGTGCAGGTGTTCGTGTCGATCAACTCGCTGGACAACAAGCTCGCCGCGAAGCTGGAACCACGCGCGTCAGCACCGCATCGCCGCGTGCAGGCCGTGCGCAACCTGCATGACGCAGGCGTCCCCGTTGGCGTGCTTGTCGCACCGATCATCCCCGCACTCAACGAACGCGATCTCGAAGCCATCATCGAGCAAGCCGGCGCCAACGGCGCCAACTCGATTGGCTACACCTGCATACGCCTGCCACACGAACTCAAGCAGTTGTTCCGTGAATGGCTGGATCAACACTATCCCGACCGCGCCGCCCACATCATGAGCCTCATCCAGCAAATGAATGGCGGCAAGGACTACGACAGCAACTTCGCCACGCGCATGCGCGGGCAGGGCGTCTTTGCGGACATCATTCGCAAGCGGGTGCAGGTCGCCGCTCGCAAGGCGGGGCTGCATCGCGCTTGGGATACGGTGTTGGATACGTCGCAGTTCGTGCCGCCACGGGTGCATTCGCCGCAGGGCGAGTTGTTTTAGATACCTGCGGCCAGCCGTCGCCTCATCGCGCTGAAGCCGGGTGGGAGCCAGCCTGCTGGCGATAAGCCAACGAAGCGGTGTAGCCGTGAGGCTGGCTCCCATCGCCAGCAGGCTGGCTCCCACCTACCCATTACGGTAGCGGCAGACTGATCGAATGCGACTTCATCGTGGCCGACAAGCTGGGGAACGGATCCACGCCCGACATGGTGGTGACATCGCTCACCGATACCACCGTGCAGGTGTACTGCTGGAGGTTGGTGCAGAGGTAGGCGCCCGTACCGACGCCCGGCTCGTAGATGGCCTTCCACGTATAGTCGGGCACCTTGACGTTGTCCGCACCGATGGTGGTGCTCGAACCCGGTTCGAATGCCGGACCGGTCACCACGTAGACTTCGCCCTGGTCCGTCGCGACCGAGCGCACGTAGTTTTCGATGCGCTCCCACTGGCCCGCATTGAGCGAATGGAACTGCGGTACCACGTTGGCCATCGAGAAGGTTTCCTTCTCGTTCGACAGCGTTGACGCGTCGCCGGCCGGAGACATGTGGCCGCGATCGTAGCCGCTGTTGGTGTAGTCGGACGACTGCGAGCGATCGGCGACCGGGATGCCGGTTTCCGCGTGCCACGTGCCGGTACGGCCGATGGATTCCGAGCCGGCGATCTGGCTGGCGGTGAGATGTTCGGCCGAGTACAGCGGGCCCTTGGTGACGCCCGAGGCCAGTAGCGCGTATTCGGTATGACACACCTCGGTGGTGCGCGCGGTCAACGACGTATCGATGGCCGGCTCTACGCCGCCGGTGAACAGATCCGGACACGCGGTACCCGCATAGCACGAGCCGGACACGACGAAGAACGCGACGAACAGCCAACCGCTCAGACGATTCATGTGTTGTTTCCCCAGTGATGTTGTGCCGCGAGTCTAGGCGCGTCATGTTTCTGTCTTGCGCAAATCGATCGCATGAACCTGCGAAATTCTCGGTTTTGTGACCGTCAGCACGTCGATCGTGCTTCGTCCGAAATGGGGTATGGCGAAACGATGTTTTGTGTTGCGCGTGCTCGGTTGCCTTTCGTGCATAACTGATACGCGTGAAACGTCTCTGTCATTCAGGCGACCTACGTTGATTTGCTCGACAGCCAATCGACGATGGTTTCCCATGGATACTTCCCGACGTCATTTCCTGAGCGTCGCTGGTGGCTTGGTCGGCGCGTTAGCGTTCATCGATGCATGGCGCGTGGCGCAGGCGATGGACTCATCAATGACCATGCCGATGACGCAGCGCATGGCCATGCCGGGGCTGGCCGCGCCGAATGTTCCATTGGTGAATCCGTTGACCCTGGCAAGATTCGTCGATGCACTGCCGGTGCCGCCGATTGCCTCACCGATCGGAAAGCGCACACATCCCGCGTACGGGGGCCAGCAGCTGCCGCTCTATCGCATGCCGATGCGGGCGTTCCGTGCAAAGGTGCATCGGGATCTGCCTCCCACGCCGCAATGGGGTTATGCAGGCTCCACGCCAGGTCCCACGATCGTGACGCGCCGAGGCGAGCCGGTGCTGGTGGAATGGGTCAACGAACTTCCCACCCGACACTTCCTTCCTATCGATCACGGCATTCACGGTGCGGAGAAATCCAAACCCGACGTCCGCACCGTCACTCACGTGCACGGTGCGCGTGTTTCCGCACAGAACGATGGTTGGCCCGAAGACTGGTACGTGCCGGGCAAATCGTCGACCGCTCTTTATCCAGGGAACCAGGATGCCACCACCCTGTGGTACCACGATCACGCCATGGGCATTACGCGACTGAACATTTACGCGGGATTGTTCGGCAGTTTCCTTGTGCACGACGACGACGAGCGAGCGCTGGGTTTGCCGTCGGGTGAATTCGACATACCGCTGGTGCTCTACGATCGTCTGCTCGCGAAGAGCGGTGAGCTCTACTACCCGGTGTCGGACGACCCCGAGGCGCCCTGGGTGTCCGAGTGCCACGGCGATGCGTTGCTATGCAACGGCAAGCTGTATCCCTATCTCGACGTGGAACCACGCCGTTACCGCTTCCGGTTGATCAACGTCGCCAACACCAGCTTCTTCAATCTCTCGTTGTCGCATGGCAAACCGTTTCAACAGATCGGCAGCGATCAAGGCCTCCTGGCGGCGCCCGTCGATCGCGAGGCGATCGCACTCTATCCCGCCGAACGTGCCGAGGTGATCGTCGATTTCAGCGCATATTCGGGCCAGTCGGTACAACTACGCCATCAGACCGATGGCATCGTCGAGTTCCGCGTTCGCGCCAAGGGTCGACGCGATACGTCGGTGGTGCCAACTACCCTGCGGCCGGTCCAGCGCATCGATCCTTCCACGGCAGTGCAGGATCGTGTGCTCGGCTTGGGCGAGCAGGACGACGCAGGCGGCAATCCGATCACGATGCTGCTCGATGGAAAGATGTGGAGCGATCCCATCAGCGAAAAGCCCAAGAAGGGCACGGTCGAAACCTGGACGTTCGTCAACGTGACGGGCGATGCGCATCCCATCCATCTGCATCTCGTGCGCTTTCAGATACTGGAGCGCCGTCCCTTCGACCTTTACGCGTGGAACGCCCGCAAGGAACTGAAATTCACCGGGCCAGCGATACCACCGCCCGCCCACGAAGCCGGCTGGAAGGACACGGTGCGCTGCGATCCCGGCATGATCACCCGCATCATCGCGAGCTTCGACGGCGAACCAGGCAAGTACGTCTGGCATTGCCATTACCTAGAGCACGAGGACAACGAGATGATGCGTCCTTACGAAGTGGTGTGAAGCGCTGCGAAGTTCTTGCCGCAATAACAGCGATTGTTCGCAACATCTTGCGTTGACACGTGATTGCCATCACGACCTCACTCATTGTCGCGCGCATGCCAACGATCGGTCATATCCGAAGCCGATGCTCACCGCCGTCGACAGGTCACCCACCACCGCGTTCGACACCAATCAGGGGGAAGACTTCACGTAGGGAGAGTTCACCATGGTTACATGGCTGCGCCACACGCGGCTTCTGCCGCTGTTGATGGGCACGCTTTCCGCCGGCCTCGCCGGCGTCGTCAGCGCCCAGGACACCACGCCACCCGATCACGATGCGCCGTTTCGCCAGAATGTACCCGTGGCACCGTTCAAGAACCCGGGCGGTCTTCCCGGCGGTGTCGTCACGCTGCACAAGCCGCCCCGCAGTGAGGACAACAGCGACCGCACCGTCACCCCGATCAAGCACGTGATTCTGCTGATTGGCGAGAACCGAACATTCGATCACGTGTATGCCACTTACACGCCGCCGAAGGGACAGTCAGTGGACAACCTGCTGTCGAAGGGTATCGTCAATGCCGATGGCACACCGGGTCCGAACGTGGAACGCGCCGCGCAATACGTAGCTACGAGCACCGGCCCGTTCGACATGTCGCCGCGAAAAGTCGGCAAGTACAAGACGCTCCCGCAGATGAATACCGGTGGTGCGCCCACCGCAGCACCTTTTGCTTCTGCAGCGCAGGCACAGGCGATCGAACCGGCATTACCCGATGGCACCTACGACATGCTCGCGAGCGGCGGCACGGGCTTGCCCAAGCACGTGGTCGATACGCGGTTCCCGGCCAAGCTGCCCAATGCGCCGGTCGATATGCACGCGTCCATCAGTTACGACGCTTACGCCAACAGCCCTGTGCATCGCTTCTTCCAGATGTGGCAGCAGCTCGACTGCGATACCAAAGCCGCCACGCCGGCCAACCCCAGCGGCTGCCGCAATGACCTGTTTCCATGGGTGGAAACCACGATTGGCGCGGGCACCAACGGCGATCCGCTCCCGGCGAACTTCACCGACCAGAGCACCGGCGAAGGTGCCACCGCCATGCAGTTCCTCAACATGGCGCAGGGCGATGCGCCTTACTTCAAGGAGCTGGCGCAGACGTATGCGTTGAGCGACAACTTCCACCAGTCGGTGATGGGCGGCACGGGTGCCAACCACATCATGCTGGGCTACGGCAACTTGATCTACTACGCCGACGCCAACGGCCAGCCGGCTACCCCTCCAGAAAACCAGATCGAGAATCCGGATACGCAGTTCGGTACGGACAACTGGTGGAAGCAGGACGGATACTCCGGCGGTTCGTACGTGAATTGCTCCGACGAGAGCCAGCCCGGCGTGAAGGAGATCAGGAACTATCTGCACTCTCTGCCGTATGAGACGTTCAAGGGATCGGACTGCAAACCGCACGCCTACTACCTCGTGAACAACTACAACCCGGGCTATCTGGGCGACGGCACGCCAGCGCCGTTGGGCGCCGATCAGTTCACGATCCCGCCCACTATGCAGGACAACCTGGCACTGCTGCTGGAGAAGCACCATGTGTCGTGGAAGTACTACGGTGAAGGTTACGCAGGCGGCAAGGAAGACGGCGAGGGCGGTACGTTCTGCAACATCTGCAACCCGTTCCTGTACTCCACGCAGATCATGACCAACCCGGAACTGCGCGCGAAGAACCAGGATCTCAACGACCTGTACAACGACATCCAGAACGACACACTGCCGGCCGTTTCCATCGCCAAGCCGGACGGCATTCTCGACGGCCACCCGGCCTCCTCGAAGCTGGATCTGTTCGAAGGCTATGTGCGCAAGATTGTCGAAATGGCAAAGGCCAACCCGAAGGTATGGGACGACACCGTGATCATGGTGACCTTCGATGAAGGTGGCGGCTACTACGACTCGGGCTACATCCAACCGATCGACTTCTTCGGCGACGGCACGCGCATCCCGATGCTGGTGGTGTCGAAGTACTCCACGGGCGGCAAGGTCGTGCACACCTATTACGATCATGTCTCGTTCGACAAATTCGTCGAAGCCAATTGGATGCTCAAGGACCGCATCTCACCCCGCAGTCGCGACAACCTGCCCAATCCCGTGTCGTTCCGGGGGAACCCGTACGTACCGGTGAATGCGCCGGCCATCGGCAACCTCATGGACATGTTCAACTTCAACCGGAACGATGTCAGCGAGACCACTGCGATCGATGACTGATCGCTCAAGGTAAGCCTCGATACCGGCCCTGCCCGCGAAAGCGGGCAGGGTTTTCGCATTTGCAAGGAGTCGGATGATGATGAAGTTCTTAGCGGCCACATGGCGGGCCAGGGCCATGAGCCCTAGCTCGCTGGTCGTGACCGTTCTATGTGCCGCCGCCTCGACGGTCGCGCTGCCTGTTCACGCCGATGCCGGTGACTTCGGCGCCATGCCTGGACTATGGAAGATCCAGGTGCGACATGTGATCCATGGCAAGCCAGGCGCACCGGAAGTGCAATGGCATTGCGTGGACGAAGGGGCCGATCCCTGGACCACCTTCGCCGCATGGACACCCGCGGAGGGCGAGTGCACCGCCACAGACCAGCAACGCCGCACCACCTCTCTGGCCTGGAAGCTCACCTGCAAGGCGGCACCGGCAGCTTCAGCGCACGTAGACTTCGACAGCGCGAAGCACTACACCGGTAGCGTCACGCTCGAAGGCCGTGGCGAGATCACGAAGGTAGAAGGGGATCGCTACGCGGCTTGCACCAGTCCGGAGGATTGATGCAGGAACGGGCATCGTGCGTGGTCGCCCTGGCCAACGCTGGTACCATGCCGTGCGATTCGCACAGGGAAGACACGCATGACCACGCCCATACGCAACCCGTCTCCGCCTAAGCCGAGGCGCTGGCTTGTCCACGTCGGTTGGGCGCTACTGGCGATGACCCTGTTCATGGCGGGGATCTTGCTCGGCATGCGCTGGTCCGGTGGAACCTTGGGAACCATGTCGATGACGAACCAACGGCAGGAAAACCTGGGCCGCATTCGCATCGCGCTGAGCGCCCTCGATAGCAACGACCCCGCCGAACTCCGCAAGGGAACGACGAAGTTGCTATACAACGCTGTGCTCGGCCTGGCGGTGGTGCCGCGATATAGCGATTGCACCACCGCTGAGCATGACCTGATCGCGCGGGCCAAGACTCATCTGGACGGTGACATGCCGCCGTGGTCAGACGGCGAGAAGAAGCTACGTGACATGGCATATACGTACTGCCAGAAAGCGCCCGACAAGGTCGCCTTTCCGTAGCGGCTGTTCCCGGAGGCAGTGCGGGCATCAGATGCACCGGAACGGATGGGTAGAAGGCTCCCAAGCATCGGTTTGCGGCCACATCGATTGACAGGCGCAACAACGCGGGGCACCAACGGGTGTGAGCAACGAGTTTGTGGGATCTAACGCGACCAAGAGTCGCGGCCCAATTGACATTCCAAATCCACCCCGCTATTTCTTGCGAAGCCGGTAAGCGTCGGCAACGGGGGACAGGGGATGGACACACATACACGAGATGCGGCGCCGCGCCGCGAGCGCTGCCGGCCCAGTGCTCGGTGGCTTGGGCGATCGTCCAAGTTCGTTTCGATCGCATACGTCATCACTTGAGTGCCGGCATCGGTGAGCAATGCCTGCTTTACGTTCCGGGCTCTTTCGGAACATGCGCCACAAGCGACAGCTCGTCGTAGTCGCCCGAGGCACAAGTGACCAACCACTGTTTTGTCCAAAGCGACTTGCCTTCCTGGCGGGCGCCCATTGCGCCCATGTACGTCTACCGAGGTAGTCCATGACGAAGGAACGACCGATGTTCGAAGCATGCGTATCTGCACGCGGATGGTTGGCGAAACTCCCCCGATATGCCCTCGTTATGTTGGCAGCGTGCGCGACGCTGCCTGTCGCGGCACGCAACAACAACGTGTATGTGGCCAATGGTGGTGCTGGCACGGTGTCGATCATCGACACCGCCACAAATACGGTGTCGGCCACCATTCCCACTGGAGCCTTTCCGGCGAGCATCGCTGTGAGCCCCGACGGTAGGACCGTGTATGTGGGCAATTTCAACGGTCGAACTCTCAGTGTGATCGACGCAGCAACCAACGCGGTTACAGCGAACATACCGGTGGGTCAGGGTGCGTTCCAGGGCCCCGGCGCCGTCGTCGTAAGTCCCAACGGTGCAAACGTCTATGTAGCGAATACCAATGCCAGTACCGTCTACGTCTTCGATGCGACATCCCATGCGACGCTCGCCACCATCAGCGTTGGCAGCCTTCCCGACAGCTTCGCTGTGGCGCCGGATGGGTCGCGCATCTATACAGGCAATCTCGGCGACAACAGCGTCTCGGTCATTGATACGGCGACGAATACTTTGGTCGCGACGATACCTGTCGACGGGATGCCCTACGCACTGGCTATGGGGCCTTTGGGTGCTCGCTTGTACGTTACCAACTATGAAACCAACCAGGTCTCGGTGATCGATACATCGACGAACGCTGTCGTGTCGACTTTGGCGGCGGGTAGCGGCCCAATAGGGGCAGCGGTGAGCCCTATCGGCATTCCGCTCTACGTTGCGAACTATGACGACGATACCGTTTCAGTGATCAATCCGTTCACCCGTCGAGTGATTGCCACCGTAGCGACGGGGGATGGTCCCAGTGCGATCGCGGTGACACGCCACGGCACGCGTGCCTACGTCGCCAACGCTGAGGCAGGTACCGTTTCGGTCATGAACCTTTTGACCAACAAAATTATCGCCACGGTGCCAGCAGGACGCGGGGCGACGGCCATAGCAGTTCAACCGTAACTGCCTAGGGGGTGCCCCACAGCCGAGGGCGTGGGGCACGCAGCCATTCTAGCGACTCCGCCATGGGTGCCTATATGTATGTGACCAGCGATGGCGCGGTCCGGCCCATGCACAACTACGCGCCGAATGGTGAGGTGGCCGCGAGGATCAATCCAACCGCCTCACCCAGATATTGCGAAAGCTGATCGGTGGAGACCGATCGCCGTGCGCTTGTAGCTTGATGGGTGCGTCTGCGTACGGCGCATACGAGGGCTTGCCGACATGTAGCGTTTCACCGGCGAGTTGCGTGTGATTCTGGACGACGATGCCGTTGTGCAGGAGCGTCACGTAGGCGGGTGAGATGAGCTTGCCGTCGGTCGAGAAAACGGGTGCGGTCCAGAGGATGTCGTAGGTCTGCCATTCGCCAGGCGGACGCATGGCGTTCACCAAGGGGGCGGCCTGTTTGTACACGCTGGCCGCTTGCCCGTTGACGTAGGTGTCGTTCTTCCATGAGTCCATGATCTGGATCTCGTAACCTTCATCCCCAGGGCCGGTAGAGACGAGGAACACGCCGCTGTTGCCGCGTTCCTGGCCTTCGCCGGTAATGTTCTTCGGCACGCGCCACTCCAGATGGAGCTGGTAGTTCCGGAAGTGTTCCTTCGTCTGGATGTTGCCCGCGGTCTTGTTCACGGTCACAACGCCGTCATGCACGTTCCATCGCGCGGGGGAGTGATCCTTCGACGATTCCCATGGGTCGAGATTGCGGCCGTCAAATAGGACGGTCGCGTCCGACGGCGGTGCATCGTCGGTGTGTCCCGGCGTGACGACCTTCGGCACCGGCTGCCATTGCTCAGTGGCTTTGGGGTCGCTCTGTGCCTGTGTCGTCGTCGACGCAGCCGCAGCCAACGCGGCGGCCATCAGGACATATCGCATTCGTGGTTCCACGCGTGGTCTCCAGCTTGGGTGTTCGGCTGTCGGCAGCGATGTAACGATCAGCCTGTCTGATCGAATTCGTCGCACACCTTCGCCATGGCGGGTTCATGGATGCGATCCCGCGGTGGTTCGTGTGCATGCCCCGGCAGCGACGCCACGCGTTGCGTGGTGATCTCGGCGCCGGCAGCGAGGGTCTTGCCCACGGGGCAGCGATCGGCGATGTCCATCAAGCGTGCCCATTGGTCCGCATCGAGTGTGCCCTCCACATAGACCTGTCGATCGAAGCGGTCGCGCCCTGTGCTTGCATCCCGGCTATGCGAAACGGCGACGTGGATTCCCGACACAGGCAACTTCTTTCTGCGTGCATACATCTGCATGGTCATCGCAGTGCATGCACCCAGGGCGCCACTCAGCAATTCATACGGCGTGGGTCCGCTTGCCGATCCACCGAGGTCGATCGGTTCATCGGCAAAGAAGCTCGGTCCCTGCGCGGCAATGCGCACCTGGTAGCCCTCGGTGCCGGTGGTTCCGACAAGGACAGGCTTGGAATCGGTCATGGCAGGGCCTCGGGTCGCGTACGTCGGTGACGTGCTTCATAGTCTCACAGCCGGCGCTGCTGACTGCAGCACGGCAGAGGAGACATACCACCGATGCCTGGTGTCGTCGTCTTGTCGAAATCGGCTACTGTCTTTCGATGACGGAAATGGAGGGCCATCCTCTGCGACGCCACTAGGTGCACCCTCAACCGGGACGAGTGCGCTCCCACAGGCGTGCCATGGTCCAGGTAAGCGCAAGGCAACTCAGGCCGGCCATGACCAGACCGGTCGCGCCGCTACCCCAGCGACCTGCCAGCAGATCGAGGCATTCCCCGCCGTAGATCGAGGCGACCACGACGAGTGCGGTGATGAACAGACCTGCGAGAACACGCGAGAGGCCCCGTTCGAAGCGCGCATCGTCGTGCGCGATGCGCGCCGCCACGCTGGCAGCAAAGCCTGCAGGTGGCTCGGCGATGGGTGCAGACGCCAGGGCATCGGCAAGCGCGCGGTAACTCTCGCTGCTGGGATCCATGGCGTGATGCGTGCCGGTGCGTGCGGCACGCAGGCCACGTTCCTGCGCGGCCCATTCAGTCTCGTCGATCGGTGGCTCGTGGCGGTTCATGCCGGCACTCCCATGCGCGTTTCGAGGATGGCACGCAAACGCTTGCGGCTGCGGAAAAGATGGCTCTTGATAGTGCCTTCGGCAAGGCCCGTCACGAGGGCCATGTCGCCGATCGGCATCTCTTCGAGATGGTACAGCGTGAGCAACGTGCGCTGCAGCGGTGGCAACGCCGCCATGGCGGCATGGAGATGGCGGGCAGATTCTTCGTTCACCATCGCGGCCTCCAGGTCGAATCCGTCCGCCACGCGCTCGGCCATTGGGCTCGCATCGTCGTCGCCCACCTCTTCCATGATCGGGATGCGTTTCCGTTCCAGATGACGCAGCGCCACCGAGTACGCCACCTGTGCGATCCATGATTTCAACGCACTCTCGCCACGGTACTGGTGGACGGAGCGATGGACGCGAAGAAACACGTCCTGGCACAGTTCCCGGGTGTCATCCGGATGGCGCACCATGCGGTCCACCACGTGCCAGACCAGTCCCTGGTACTGGCGCACGAGTTGGTTGAACGCCCACGGCTCGCGGGCGAGCACGGCAGAGACGAGTGCCCGGTCCGCTTCAAGCGCATCGAGGGAGTCGAGCGGAGTGGCCATGTCTCCTGAAGATACGGGCGGGTAAGAAACGGTTGCAACGACGTTCTGCAACCGGTTCGCCCGGCAGCGTATCTCCATGCTCAAACCACCGGAGTTCCGTCATGCATCCCGAAGTCCTCGTTCCAATCAGTCTTTTCATCTGCATTGCCTATAGCCTGAAAGTCGTCGTCGATGCCTATGCGCGCCGAAAGATCGTGGAATCGCGCGGCTCGGAGGACATGGTGCGGTCGCTGCTCGAAGGCGAGACCATGCGCCGACGTAACGCTTCATTGCACTGGGGCTGCGTGCTGGCGATCCTCGGCGGCGGCTTCGGGATCATCCAATGGATGGGCGTGGACAACGTGACACCGGGGGTGATCGCCATCCTGCTCGCCGCCACGGGGCTGGGAAATCTCCTCTACTACGCGATCGATCGCCTTCCCAAGGCGTGACCGCGGGTGTCCGGCCCGACCGTCCGCGGACAGGCCATGGCCTCCGTCCGCGAACATCGGGTCGCCGCGCCGCTGAGCCCAGGCGCCGCAAAACAGGCGTCTCCATGGAGCCGCTGACACGGCATGCTTCTTGCTGATCCGCCCTGCATCATCATCACCGTACGCAGGGGCGGACATGCAAAAGGGGAAGTTAGCGGTTCGTCTGGCATGGTGGTTCGCAGCAATCGCATGCGTCCCGGGCATCGCCACCGCAGAAGACCTCATGGACATCTATCGCCTCGCGGTAGCGAACGATCCGGTGCTCGCCACCGCCGATGCGCAGCGTCTGGTGGTGGCCGAAGGCGTGCCGCAGGCGCGTGCATCGCTGCTTCCGCAGTTGTCGGCCGGGCTGAGCCTGCAGCAGTTCCATCCGGGCAATACGGGTGTGGTCAACGACGGCACCTCGTCATCGACGACCAACGGTCCTGGGCACAGTCGCCAGCGCGATCTCACCCTGACGCTCGACCAGACGGTGCTCGACCTGTCCAAGTTCGCGCGCGAACGGCAGGCCAAACTCACGGCCGAGGCGCAGGACGCCACGTACGAAGGCGAATTGCAGAACCTCTATGTCCGTACCACCAGCGCGTACTTCAACGTGCTCGTCGCTCAGGACCAGGTCGAAGTGTTCCGCTCGTATGAAGACGCGTACAAGCAGCAGTACGACCAGGCGACCACGTTGTTCCAGCAGGGCCTTGCGCCCGAGGCCGATCTGACCCAGTCGCAGGCGTACTACCTGTACATCAAGTCGTCCCGTGTGGATGCGGAAAACGCATTGAAGGACGCGCGCCGAGCACTGCAGCAACTGACGGGAAAGGAACCGGGCACGCTCAAGGTGCTGCGCGAAGACCTCCCGATGGAGCTGCCGTCGCCGGGGGACGCCAGCGCGTGGGTGGATCAGGCGATGCATCAGAACCCTTCCGTGCTGGCCGCGAGCCGTCTGGTCAGTGCGGACGAGCATTCGCTCACCGCCGCACGGGCCGGTCACTTGCCCACCCTCAATCTCGCCGTGGGTTACGACAAGGCGGGCGCGTGGTCGAACCGGGTGCCGGGTAGCGCGAGCTACGGACCCGGGAGCACGACCGTCGGCCTCGTGCTGGCCGTGCCCTTGTTCAGCGGCGGCCTGACGCAATCGCAGGTTCGCCAGGCTATCCATCAACGTGACGCGGACCAGGGCGAACTGGAAACGGTTCGCCGGCAGACGGCGCGCGATGCCTTCAACTATTTCAACCTCGTGGTAGCCGGCATCGAACAGGTCAACGATGCGCGCAAGGCGGTCGATGCCGCGAGGAAGGCGCTGGCATCGATGCGCGCGGGCTACGACATCGGTACGCAGAGCCTCACCAACGTGGTCGTCGCGATCCGCACGCTGGCGGAAATCCGCAGCCAGTACACCGCGCTGCGCCACCAGTTCATCCTCAACAAGCTGCTGCTCAAGCGCACGGTGGGGGCCGCGTCGCTGCAGGACGTGCAGGAGATCAACCGCCTGCTCGAATAGGCGCGCCAATTGCCTTGCCGCGTGCCAACCCGTAACGTGGATCGATGCGCACCGACGGTGCGAACGCAGGACAAGGACGACGATGCCCAACGGGCCCACCACGCTGATATCCCAGGTCGAGCAATGGCTCGTGAGCGCTTTTGCCGACGCCGGTCTGGATACCCATGGCGTGCGCGCCGTACCCGCCCAGCGCCCGGACCTGGCCGACCTGCAATGCAACGCGATCATGCCGTTGGCGGCCTCATTGAAGCGCCCACCGCGCGAGCTGGCGGAAGAGGTTGCCGCACGACTGCGGCGTCAACCGGCCTTTGCCAGCGTGGACATCGCCGGGCCAGGGTTCATCAACCTCCGGCTTTCGGCGCGCCTGCTTGCCGAAGCCGCGCAGCGACAACTTGCGGATGCCGGTGCGGGACTCGTTGCCCAACCACGCGAACGCATCGTCATCGACTTCGGTGGTCCGAACGTTGCCAAGCCGCTGCATGTCGGCCATCTGCGTTCGCTCGTGATCGGCGAGAGCCTTCGGCGCATCCTGGTGGCGCTTGGTCACGACGTGATCTCCGACGTGCACCTCGGCGATTGGGGCTTGCAGATGGGCATGCTGATTTCCGAGCTGCCGCTGCTCTGGCCTGAGCTTGCGGTACCCGGCGCGTGGCGCGATGCGCCACCGTTCGACATGGACCAGTTGCAATCGATCTACCCGCGGGTGGCTGCTGCCTGCAAGGCCGATGCGGAGCGCATGGCGCTGGCACGGGCGGCCACGGCGCGGTTGCAGGCGGGCGATACCGCGTCGGTGGCGTTGTGGGAAGTCATCCGGCGGGTGTCGTTGGATGCCCAGCGTCGCGATTTCGCCTTGCTCGATGCACATTTCGACGAACTCCATGGCGAAAGCCTCGTGCAGCCGTTGATTCCGGCCATGATCGACGACCTGCTGGCGCGCGGGATTGCCAAGCCCAGCGAGGGCGCACTTGTGGTGGAGGTCGCCGAATCGGGCGACGATGCACCCGTGCCGCCCCTGCTGCTCGCGAAGTCGGATGGCGCGGCGCTGTATGCGACGACCGATCTCGGCACGATCCTCGATCGGCAACGGCGCCTTGCACCGCAGCGCATTGTCTACGTCGTGGACCAGCGCCAGTCGCTGCACTTCGAGCAGGTCTTCCGTGCTGCCAGGAAGGCAGGTTATGCGGAGGGCATGGCGCTGGTGCATGTCGGCTTCGGTACCGTCAATGGTCCTGACGGCAAACCGTACAAGACACGCGATGGCGGCGTGGCCCGTCTCGGCGAGCTGCTGGCCGATGCAGTCGAACGTGCCCGGGAACGGCGCGGTGACGATACTGGCGAGGACGCCGCCGAAGCCATCGGCGTCGGTGCGGTGAAGTTTGCCGATCTTTCGACCTACCGCACTTCGGGCTACGTGTTCGATCCGGAGCGGATGGTGTCGTTCGAGGGGCGTACCGGTCCGTATGTGCAATATGCCTGCGTCCGGATCGGTTCGATTCTGGAAAAGGCCCATGCGCAGGGGATATCGCCCGGACCCGTATTTGTCGTCGAACCCGCCGAGCGCTCGTTGGTACTGCTTTGCGCGCGACTGCCCGAGGTGGCTGGGTCGGCGGCCGCGAATTACGCACCGAACGAACTCGCCGAACTGGCCTTCGCGCTGGCCCAGGCCTTCAGCCGCTTCTACGGCGAATGCCCCGTCCTGGGGAGCGATGACGCGAAGGTACGAGCCTCGCGGTTGACGCTGTGCATGCTCGCGCGACACGTGCTGTCGCGAGCGCTGTACTTCCTTGGCATAGCGATACCCAAGCGCATGTAGGCGCGGCCATCCGCTCGCCCCAACGGGTGATTCGCAAGGTCTTCGCTGGCGCTTCACGGGGCTCCCGCGATGGTTGGCCGCTCCGGAGGTCGATCATGAATTCATCCAACGAATGGAAATTCACCCGACGTGACGTCCTCAAGATGGGCGCCATGTCGATGACGGCCATGGCGGTGCCGCGGCTCGTCGCCGCGCAGGCCGCTGTCGAGACGCCTCGACAGCCGGTGGAAGCCAAGGTGGCGCTTGAGGTCAACGGCAAGGCGCAGGAACTGTCGCTCGATACGCGTACCACGCTGCTCGATGCGCTGCGTGAGCACCTGCACCTGACCGGCACAAAGAAAGGCTGTGATCACGGTCAGTGCGGGGCATGCACGGTGATCGTGGATGGGCGTCGCATCAACAGCTGCCTGACGCTCGCCGTCATGCACCAGGATGCCAAGGTAACCACCATCGAAGGCCTCGGCACACCGGACAAGCTGCATCCCATGCAGGCGGCCTTCGTAAAGCACGATGGCTACCAGTGTGGCTACTGCACGCCGGGGCAGATCTGCTCAGCGGTGGCGGTGCTCGACGAAATCCAACGCGATATTCCCAGCCACGTAACGGAAGACCTGTCCGCGAAGGCACGGGTAAGCCGCATGGAAGTGCGCGAGCGCATGAGCGGCAATATCTGCCGCTGCGGCGCGTATTCCAACATCCACGATGCCATCGCCGATGTCGCAGGGGGTGTCGCATGAAGCCTTTCAGCTACGAGCGCGCCGATTCGCCCAAGGCCGCGGCATCGGCAGCGGCACGCACGCCGGGCGCTCGCTTCATTGCGGGTGGCACCAACCTGCTCGACCTCATGAAGACAGGCGTCGAGGAACCGTCACATCTCATCGACGTCAATGGCCTCGATCTCGACAGGATCGAGCCGACCGACGAGGGTGGACTGCGCGTGGGGGCACTGGTCCGCAACACCGATCTGGCCGCGGATGCGCGCGTGCGTCGCGACTACCCGTTATTGTCCCGCGCCTTGCTGTCTGGCGCATCGGGTCAGCTGCGCAACAAGGCGACCACGGCCGGCAACCTGCTCCAACGCACGCGTTGCCCGTATTTCTACGACATCAACCAGCCTTGCAACAAGCGCTTGCCGGGTAGCGGTTGCGGTGCCATCGGTGGCTACAGCCGGCAACACGCCGTGGTCGGTGCAAGCGAGGCCTGCATCGCGACGCATCCGAGCGACATGGCCGTCGCCATGCGCGCACTCGATGCGACCGTGGAAACCGTAAAGCCCGATGGCGGAACGCGCCGCATCCCGATTGCGCAATTCCATACCTTGCCGGGGAGCACACCGCACATCGAGCACGCGCTGGCGCCGGGCGAATTGATCACAGCGGTCACACTGCCTCGGCCTGTGGGCGGAGCGCAGCTTTATCACAAGGTGCGCGATCGCGCGTCCTATGCCTTCGCGCTCGTATCGGTGGCGTTGATCGTGCAGAAGGATGGCAAAGGCTGCGTGGCAATGGGTGGCGTGGCACACAAGCCATGGCGGATGGAGGCGGCTGACGCGGCATTGCCGGAGGGCGCCGCGGCTGTGGCGAAGCATCTGTTCGATGGAGCGCAGCCTACCGAGCAGAACGCATACAAGATCACGCTGGCGGAGCGCACCCTCGCCGCTGCGTTGGTCGAGGCAAAGGGGCGCGCCGCATGAAATTCGACACGCCCGCCACGACCAATCCCATCGACCGCCTCAAGGTCGTGGGCCAGCCCACGGACCGCATCGACGGCCCATTGAAGACCACGGGTACGGCCCACTACGCCTACGAACGGCACGATGCGGTACCCGATCACGCGTACGGTTACGTCGTCGGATCGGCCATCGCCAAGGGGCGCATTACCGCGATCGACACCACGCGCGCCAAGCGTGCACCTGGGGTGCTTACCGTGGTAACGGCTCAGAATGCCGGCAAGCTCGGCAAGGGCAAATTCAACACCGCGCGTCTTCTCGGCGGTCCGGACGTCGAGCACTACCATCAGGCCGTGGCCGTCGTGGTCGCTGAAACCTTTGAACAGGCGCGCGCCGCGGCGCAGCTCGTACGTGTGGATTACACGCGCAGCAAGGGCCAGTTCGATCTTGCCGCGGCAAAAGCCACGGCAAAGAAGCCAGATGGCGGCAAGCCCGATACCGCCGTGGGCAATTTCGACGCAGCCTTTGCTGCATCGGCGGTGACGCTGGACCAGACCTATACGACGCCCGATCACTCCCACGCGATGATGGAGCCCCACGCCACTATCGCGGCGTGGGACGGCGACAAGGTCACGCTGTGGACCTCCAATCAAATGATCGACTGGAGCCGCGGCGACGTGGCGAAGACGCTGGGGATTCCGAAGGAGAACATTCGCCTGGTGTCCCCCTATATCGGTGGCGGCTTCGGCGGAAAGCTCTTCCTGCGTGCCGACGCCCTGCTTGCCGCGCTCGGCGCGCGCGCCGCAGGGAGGCCGGTGGCGGTGGCCCTGCAACGACCACTCATTGCCAACAACACCACGCATCGACCGGCCACGATCCAACGTCTTCGCATCGGCGCATCGAAGGACGGAAAGATCGAGGCGATCGCGCACGAGAGCTGGTCGGGCAACCTGCCTGAGGGCGATCCCGAAACGGCAGTGGAGCAGACACGGCTGCTGTATGCCGGTGCCCATCGCATGACGGCGATGCGACTTGCCACGCTGGACCTGCCGGAAGGCAACGCGATGCGTGCGCCCGGCGAAGCGTCGGGCATGATGGCGCTGGAAATCGCGATCGACGAGATGGCCGAAAAGCTCGGCATGGACCCGGTCGAGTTTCGCGTTCGCAACGACACGCAGGTAGACCCCGAAAAACCGACGCGGCCGTTCTCGCAACGCCGGCTGGTGGAGTGCCTGCGTACGGGCGCGAGCCGATTCGGCTGGGATCGTCGACCGCAGCGTCCGGGCGGCACGCGCGATGGCCGCTGGTTGGTGGGCATGGGCATGGCGGCTGCGTTCCGCAACAACCTCGTGACCAAGTCGAGTGCGCGCGTACGTCTCGAACGTAGCGGACGCCTGGTCGTCGAGACCGATATGACCGATATCGGCACCGGCAGCTACACGATCATCGGACAGACCGCCGCGGAAATGCTCGGCTTGCCGCTGAGCGGCGTGGATGTACGCCTGGGTGATTCCTCGTTCCCGGTCTCGGCCGGGTCCGGCGGGCAGTGGGGTGGCAACAGTTCCACCGCGGGTGTCTATGCTGCCTGCATGAAACTTCGCGAGGCCATCGCGACGACGTTGGGCCTGGATCCGGCGAAGGCGAGTTTCGAAGACGGGCAGGTTGTCGTGGATGGACGGCGCGTGCCACTCGCCCAAGCCGCGGCAAACGGCGACGTCGTCGCCGAGGACGCGATGGAATACGGCGATCTCGACAAGCGCTATCAGCAGTCTACGTTCGGTGCGCATTTCGTCGAGGTTCGCGTCGACGCGGCCACGGCGGAAATCCGTATCCAGCGCATGCTTGCCGTATGCGCGGCGGGCCGTATCCTGAATCCGAAATCGGCACGCAGCCAGGTCATCGGCGCGATGACGATGGGAGCTGGCGCGGCCCTGATGGAAGAACTGGTGGTGGACAAGCGCCTCGGCTTCTTCGTCAACCACGACCTGGCGGGCTACGAGGTGCCGGTGCATGCCGACATCCCGCACCAGGAGGTGGTGTTCCTCGACGAGACCGATCCCATCTCCTCGCCGATGAAGGCCAAGGGCGTGGGCGAACTGGGCATCTGCGGCGTCGCGGCTGCGGTAGCGAACGCGGTCTACAACGCGACGGGTGTGCGCGTGCGGGATTACCCGATCACGTTGGACAAGATCATCGGGCGCTTGCCACCCGTCGCCGGTTAGTCGCCGCGCTGGCGCAACGCTCGGGCAACACGTCCGGCGCTATCCTTGCGCGGTACTGGCTGCTTCCGATGACCTTATGCCCGCCTGGACCGACCGTCGACTGCTCGATCTTCTGTCGATCGAACACCCGCTCCTGCTCGCGCCGATGGCCGGTTCGGGTCTGTCCGCGCTGGCGATTGCCGTTGCGCGGGCCGGTGGACTCGGTGCCATTCCGTGTTCGTCGATCACCGTGGAGAAGGCGACCACGGAGGTGGCCGCCTTCCGTGCAGCCGTGGACGGTCCGCTCAACCTCAATTTCTTCGCGCACCATCCCCAACCTGCGATGCCGGAGGCCGAGGCGCGCTGGCTGACGCGACTGGCGCCGTACTTCGAGGAGTTCGGTGTCGATCCGCATGGCTTACCGCCGGCCGGGGGCAGGGCGCCGTTCGACGCGAGCCTGTGCGCCATGGTCGAAGCGCTGCGCCCCGAAGTCGTGAGTTTCCATTTCGGCTTGGCTGACGAGCGCTTGCTGGCGCGGGTGAAAGCGACTGGGGCGGTCGTGTTGTCTTCGGCCACCACCGTGGCCGAGGGCCGCTGGCTCGCCGAGCGGGGTTGCGACGCGGTCATTGCGCAGGGCTACGAAGCGGGCGGGCACCGTGGCAATTTCTTGACCGATGACATGTCGACGCAACCGGGCACGCTCGCGCTGGTGCCGCAATTGGTAGATGCCCTGCACGTGCCGGTCGTTGCCGCGGGCGGCATCGCCGACGGTCGGGGTATGGCGGCGGCCCTGTGTCTCGGTGCCTCGGCCGTGCAGATCGGCAGTGCGTTCCTGCTGGCCGACGAAGCTACCAGCGTGCCGGTCCACCGGCAGGCGGTGCGCATGGCGCGCGACGACAATACGGCGATCACCAATGTGCTGACCGGGCGTCCAGCGCGTGGCGTGGTGAACAGGATCATGCGTGAGCTGGGCCCGTTGTCCGCCGACGTGCTGCCATTCCCGCTGGCAGGAGGGCCGCTTGCGCCGCTTCGTACGTCGACCGAAGCGCGCGGCATCGGTGACTTTCAGCCGCTATGGGCGGGGCAGGCGGCCGCGCTGGCACGCGAGAGCGCCGCGGACGCTATCGTGCGGGACATCGTGGAACACGCAGCAAGGCTGCTGCGGCTGTAAGGCGCTACGGCTTCTGGCCGTGCTGGAGCAGCCAGAGCTTCACGTACTTGCGGCGTACGTACTCCACGCGCAGCAAGGCATACACGATGCCGCGCCAGCCATCGAGAAAGCCCGCGCGCAGCACATAGCCGCGAAAGAACCGCCATGCCGGGCTCATGACGATCTGCGTCATGGTGGCTCGCTTGCCCGCAGCGAATTCTTCCGTCGCCATCATGTGCGCGTAGCGTTCCTGCTTGGCCATCAGCTCCGACAGCGATCGATAGGGATAGTGGTCGAGAAAGCCAGGCAGCATGCGCACCTCGCCATCCACCGTCACGGACTCGTGGATCTCGCGGGGCCCGCGCCAACCGCCGCGGCGGCGGTCGAACAGGCGCAGCACCTTGTCCGCGCCCGCGTTGCCGTGGCGCATGAAATGGCCGAAGAAATCGTTGCGGCGATAGAACCGGTACCCCGCGGCGTCGAACCCGCTGTCGCAGGCCTTCTCGATGGCTGCGCGGAGTTCCGGGCCAACGCGTTCGTCGGCGTCCAGGCAGAGCACCCAGTCGTTCTTTGCCTGCGCCACCGCGAAGGCCTTCTGGCTGCGGAAGCCATCGAAGGAGCGTTCGATCACGCGCGCCCCCGCCGCGCGCGCGATGGCCACGGTGTCGTCGGTGGACCCGCCGTCGACCACGACCATGTCGTCGCAGAACGGTGCAGCGGATGCCAGGCAGTCCCGAATGCGATCGGCCTCGTTCTGGGTGATCACGCAAAGGGAAAGGGGCCGTGCGGTCATCGGGGGCGTCACCAGGTGCGGGGTCGGGTAGGCAGCCGTCATAATGCCATGTCGTCCAGCGCGGAGTGCCGGCCTTGAGCGCGTGCCTGATGTTTGCCACCGAGTCGTATGCGTTGCCTATCCTGCGTCCGCTGGCCGCGGCGGCGCGCGCGCGGGGCATCGACGTGGCCTGGGTCGTGCCGGCAGCGATGGCAGCGCAGCTCACGCCCGACGAGCGTCGCGTACGCAGCCTGCGCGAGGCGCGTGCCATGCGACCGGAAGCCGTGTACTGCGCCGCCAACTGGGTCTCTCCGGCGCTTCCGGGTACCAAGGTGCAGGTGTTCCACGGGTTCAATGCGCAGAAGCGGGAGCCGGACCGGGGTCACTTCGCCATTCGCGGTTTCTTCGACCTTTACGTGACGCAGGGGCCGTCCACGACGCTGCCCTTCGAGGCGCTGGCGCGCGAGCATGGCTACTTCGCCGTGCGCGAGACGGGTTGGCCCAAACTGGATCCGCTGTTCGCGCCATCGGCGGCATCGACGATCGACCTGCCGCGCGATGGGCGGCCCGTCGTCATGTACGCCTCCACGTTCAGCCATCGACTGAGCAGCGCGCCGGCCATGGTGGAGCCGCTGCGCTCGATGATCGCGCGCGGCGATCGGCAATGGCTGCTCACACTGCATCCCAAGTGCTCCGACGATCTGTTTGCCGCCTACCGTGGACTCGAAGGACCGAATGCGCGCTTTCTTACCTCCGAACACCTGATCGAGATGGAGCGTGCGGCGGACGTGCTGGTCTGCGATACGTCGTCCGTGGTGCATGAGTTCGCGGTGATGGGCAAGCCGGTGGTCACGGTCGCCAATCGCGTGCCGCAGCCTTTCATGCTTGACGTGGCGTCACCCGCAGACGTGGACGCTGCCATCGACCGCGCGCTGTCTCATCCGCCCGAACTGATGGCGGCGATCCGCGCTCATGGCGACGACATTCATCCGTATCGCGATGGGCGTTCGAGCGAACGCGTGCTCGACGCGGTAGATGCGTTTCATCGCGGCGATTTCGGCACGCTCAAGCGCAAGCCACTGAATCTCGTGCGGCGCTACAAGGCGCTGCGGGATATTCGTTCGCTGCTCGACGTGCGCTGATCTCTTCGGCTCGGCTTCGCCATCGCGTTAGTTAACCGTGCGTGGCGCCACAACGTGCCGATACGACACAGCGAAAAATCCCATCCGATGGCGTTTATCAGCGCTGTAGCTGGGGCATTCTGTGCATGCCGCAACCAGAGCTCAAGGGTGTGCTCGGTCGAGACGACAGTGGGAGGGAAGACGACATGGATAACGTTCGCGCCAAAATATACAAGATATTGAGCGATCAACTAGGGCTGCAGGAAGGAGATGTCAAGGCGGAAAGCACCGCAAAGACTTTGGGGATCGATAGTCTCGATACAGTGGAGCTCATTATGGCCATCGACGAGGAATTCGATATCGAGCTGGATGACGAGGACCTCACCAAATTGAACACCGTCGACGACCTTGTCTCTTACGTCGAAACTAAAATCAAAAAGTAGCGGACAGATGGGCAGAGGGTGGGTGCCTATACGTATCGGCTCCGTCATTGCGTGTGTGAAAACCGTGCTGGAAAGCGGCATGCAAGCTGCTCAGGCGATGATCGACATCGACGCTGCGTAGCGGCAGGGCCATAATGCTCTGCCGCTACGCAGGACCGCATCGATGCCCGTCGCTACTGCCGAACACGTCGGCGCCGCATATTCCCCGGAACGTATGCTCGCCGCCCGTGAGCGGTCGTGGGCCGCGCTGCGCGACATCGCATCGCGTATCGAGGTGGGGATGGACGAACCGGCGGCACGCGACTTGGCGAAGCAACGCCTCAAGGCCGCGGGCATGCAGCGTATCTGGCATCCGAGCATCGTGCGCTTCGGCGCCAATACATTGAAGACCTTCCGCCAGCGTTCCGAACCCGGGACCGTCCTCCGCGAGGCGGACCTCTTCTTCATCGACCTGGGCCCGGTGTTCGACGGCCACGAAGGCGACGTCGGCGACACCTTCGTGGTGGGCGACGACCCCAC